>JACCDP010325036.1_pt1 | contig 10427 bp, 9 predicted proteins | sample 7445841 | NCBI WGS metagenome assembly JACCDP01 (sample SAMN15323441, study PRJNA562643) | freshwater metagenome | isolation source: river surface water | place: USA:Blue River Watershed | collected 2017-08-17
GAGGTTAACCCCAGAGATTTCGTTTTCGTAAAAATGCTGACCGGTGATAAAGGAGACGCAGTCCCCTCTGTATGGGATTTCGAGCAAACACCTGGTAAAGTTTCAAAATTAACACCGAAGAAAGCGGAGCAAATACTTGAATCGCTTAAAATCTCGAAGTGGGAGAAAACCACTTTCTCTGAGATGCTAAGCGATCCCGAGTTTTTGTCCTGGATATCTGGATTTGTCTTGCGTTTAATGAAGGATGTGGACAGTTCAGAAAACAGGGAGAAAGTCACGGAGAATCTACTTAGGAATTATACTCTTATGTGGCTAGATAGCTTGGTTATCCCTGAATGGGTAAGAAGGAATTCTTCCGATGAAATAAAAAGAGGCGTTGCTTTGGAAAAAAGAACTGTAAGTTTTGATAGAATAAAAATCTTAGAAGGTACCGAATGGATTTCTAGCGGAACAGCACCAAAAAACTTTGACCCCTTTGCTAATTTTTAATAAATGGAGCTTTTTGATATAGTTAAATGCATTTTCAAATCTGATAAGGAGTGGGAAGCGGTTGGCAGAAATGATAAAAATAGGAATTTTTTCATGACGAACAGAATTATGTCTATCCAATTTCCAGTGCAAGCACAGCAATTCAATCATGTCAAAATTTCACCAGACCTGGTTTTGGATTGGTGGCATTCTGCTCTAGGTAACAAATTCAAGTCCCCGCCAAAATGGATTTTTACCAGCACTATAAAAAAACAACAGGATAAAGTTGAAAAGGATAAAAAATTCGAGGACGTCGAGTTTTTTATTTGTCAAAAATTTGAGCTAAGTAAAAGGGAGCTAAATGAACTGAAAACTTTTTTCCCTCTTGAATATTCTAAATGGATGTTGAGTATTCAGGAACAAATAGGATCGTCCAAAAAAGAGAGTTGATATATAAATTAACAATTACGACATGCACAAGAATTTTCAAAAGCTAATCGACAAAGTACTCCATAGTTTGGATTGGGATTCGATTTTAACCATTCACCAATCTTTTAAAAGTGGGATAGGACAGGGAAGCGAAGTGATACCAGGACTCAAGAGAAAAAATTTTGACGAGAACCTCTCCAAAAATGATTTAAAAGGAGAGCTGAAAATTTTGCTTAAGTTCGTGATAGACAACAACTATCAACAATATTCTTACGGTCACTGGGTAATTACTTGGTTTAATCAAGAGTGGCAGCAGGAAGAAATCGTTGAAATGCAGATGGAAATGCAGGAGGACGACGAAGAAATCGAATTTGAAATTTTCCCCCAGGATTCTAAATTGGAAGTTATTTACGCCCCACAAAGAATCTGCTTAACAACTAATATTTTGAGTGAAGAGGTTCAGTTAGCTCCTCAGTCCGACTATTCTGCCTTGCAGCTAATGTTGGATAAAGCTTTATCCCAGGAGAATTACGAAATTGCACAGAAACTCCAAGAAATACTCCAACTGACAAATAATTCTTCCAAGGTAGAAGATAAATAGTTTATTACCTTGAAACACATCCTGTCCATAAACGAATTTTTTGATACCGGTATTTTCGGTGATACCTACGGTTATGGAGGTGCCAATGGTATTTTTAAAGTTCAGTACAAACCGTATAAAGACCTTTCTGTAACTGTAGGACCGGATCCTCGGGTACCCCGGACTATACCAGGATCAAAATTTCAGGTTGGTGACATAGTAATTGGTATTCCAATCAACCAAAAGAAACAAGTTGCAGGTATGGTGGTCAAAAACGTACTTGCTCCCGACAATAAGAGCTACAGATATTATGTTCAAGTCCACAGCAAAGGTGAGAAAGAACAGAAGGTTATGGAACTAATCCCAGATACTGTTGAGTTTGTTGATATGGGCGACAAGGGGCACCGTCAGGTTGTTTCTCAATACAAATTCAACGATTTACCAGCAGACGTTTACAACGCCAAAACTGTTTACAATAATCCTGGCTTGGGTATTGAAGCAGTTGGGGGATAAGAGAAACTTTCATCAATTTTATTAGTAAAGGTTTGGATGATCCTCAGTAAAACTCCGCATAAGTTAGGCTCTTGCTCCAAGATTTCTGCACAAATTTCAAAATCCGGTTCTAACTGTCAAGAATTGATTTCTTTTGTTGTGCAAACTGTTTCTAATAACATAAAGCACGGGATCGATTTAACATGTCTTGAAATAAACGGACCGGGTGATTTTCCTTATGATCTGAGTTTGCTAGAGGAGGATGACGAAAATTCAAGGTCTTTGGAAGATCTTTCCACGAAGATTAGAGAAAAATCGCATCGCTTATTTGTTTTTGTTTCTCAATACTATTTTCTCGGTAGTCAGATATCTGAAGTAGTAGAGGAAACACACAACCTAATTAGAAGGGTTTCTTACTTTTTAGAAATCCTAGGACAAACGTCACCTTCTTTAATCATCAGGGTAGGAAGTGCTTACGGAAACAGAAAAGAAACTCTACAAAGGTTTGTGGGAGAGATAAAAAAAATAAATCTGGCTTCAAGAAAAATGTTGATTGTTACTAATGACGAAAAACCAAGCCTTTTTTCAGTTACCGATTTGCTTTCTGGAATTTATTACGAATGTAAATTACCCATTTGCTTTCGTTCTTTGGCCCACAATTTCAATTCAGGGGGATTAACTTTTAGAGAAGCTCTTTTCCTAAGTTGTTCTACCTGGGAATCACAAGATAAACCTGTTTACATACATTCGGAAAGTTCTTTAATTGATAGTGATGGGGTAAGCAAATCTCCGGTACCTAGCGATAAATTGAGTTACCGAATTCCTATCTTTGGATTAGATGTGGATGTAATTTTAGATTCACCCTCTTCTTTTTCAACGTGTATAGATTACATGGCCAAAAGCAGAACGTTGAAACCTATGGTTATCAATAAATCTTCCAAGTAATTTTTTTTGTTCGGAGTTAATCTCTATTTTTGAATATTGAGAAGTTATGCCAGAACTAGCAGAATTAAAACTAACAGCCGATTTTGTAAACAAAGTTTCCAAAGGAAAGATATTTTCTGATGTTTGGAAAAACCCGGTTCATAAGGGGAAGGGGGTTTTAATATCCTTTCCTTTCACTATCCATGCAAAATCTAGGGGTAAAGAACTCATGCTTGAGATTTGCGTTGCTGAAGAATTCGCAACACAAGAAAATTTGGAGTGCTTGCATTTGATGATGACAATGGGGATGGCTGGACATTTTCAATGGGCAGAAAGAAATAACAGGCCTAAACACACACACCTTTCTTTTATTTGTCAACAAGGTGAGCTTTGTTTTGTTGACGTGAGAAGATTCGGTAGATGGAACTTTGGATATTGGAACACTGACAGAGGTCCGGACCCAACTCAAAATTTCAGAGATTTCAAACTAACTATCCTTAGTAACCTATACAGGAAAGATTTTGATAAACCTATTCATGAAGTTCTGATGAACCAGAAATTTTTTAATGGGATAGGAAATTATCTTAGAGCAGAAATATTACATAGATTGGATGTTAATCCTTTTCAAAAAGCCCGGGATGTTATCCAAACAAATCCAGATATTTTGGACCTATGTAAGGAGATTCCATCCACTGCTTACAAATTGGGTGGCGGAAGGTTGAGAGACTGGAAAAACCCAGATGGGGATCAAGCCCAGCAAGAATGGGATGACTTCATGAAATGCTACGGAAGAAAGGGAATGAGTAAAGTAACTGATTCTAATGGGAGAACTTTTTGGTTCGATCCTAAATGGACAAATAACGTATGATACAAGAATCTATTTTAAAAAATTGCTTATTTTTTGATGTTGAAACTGCATCAGGGGCAAAAGATCTAAAAAGTTTGCAAGAAGAAAATCCCCGATTAGCAAAGCTTTGGGAACGAAGGGTGAAGTACTACAGGAGTTATCCGGACTATGCAAATTGTACGAGTGATGAAATTTATCAGGATAAAGCCGGATTAGAACCAGAGTATTCACGGATCGTTTGCGTTTCTTTCGGTACTATCAATGACGACGGAAGTTTTAGATTCGTTTCCTTTTATGGAGAAGATGAAATTGATATACTTCAAAAAACCAAGAAAGTTTTTTTGAATTGTGTCCAAAAGAACATGAAGATTGCTGGGCATAATATTAAGGGATTCGATGTTCCTTGTATTGGAAAAAGGATGTTGATCAATGGTATATTTCCACCTCCAAACCTGCTTGTGTGGGATAAAAAGCCATGGGACATTCCTTATTTCGATACTTCCGAGATCTTTGCTTTTGGAAGCTGGTCCCAGCAAAAGTATTTGAGTTTGGATCTCCTTTCCTGCTCTTTAGGTGTGGATTCACCTAAAGAGGATATTGACGGATCACAAGTAAGCAAAACTTACTGGATAGAAAGTGATTACGAAAGAATTAAAACCTACTGCGAAAAAGACGTTGAAACAGTAATGAACGTTTTAGTTAAAGCGTCGAAACTTATCTAAATTATTGGGCTGGCTTATTTGGATATATAGTCCAAATAAGCCATTTCTGTGAACCCAGTAAAAAGATTCTCCGAATTTCTTTTTGAAGAAAAAATAGGCTCGTTTTACAATGACGAGCTTAATCCCAAATTCTGGGATAAACAGGTAAATAAAGAAGGAGATGTAAAGTGGGAATTTGACCCACTTGTCAGAAAAAAACTTCTCAAGATTGCTGACGATTTTTATTCTAAGTTCGACGATTTGTTGAAATCCACACCAATTGAGGATATTCAACTGACAGGTTCATTAGCAAACTACAATTTCACCGATCTTTCGGATCTTGATGTTCATGTATTAATCGATTTTAAAAAAGTCGATGCACCTAAAGAAATTCTTAAGGCTGCGATTGACGGGATAAGATTTATTTGGAATCTAAGGCATGATGTGGTAATCAGAGGTCATGACGTTGAATTGTATCTACAGGATAAGGACGAACCCCACACAGCATCCGGACTTTTTTCTTTGAAGAATAATGAATGGATCAAGAAGCCTAAATTCGATCCTCCTGCTATTGATGAGCAAGACGTTGAGAAAAAATTTGAAGGTCTTGCTTCAGAAATACGTGAACTCGAAAACAAGCTTCTGTTAGTAGCAAATCTTCCATCCAACGCAAAGGAACTTTATGGTAGAGCTAACAAGCTCAAAGACAAAATACAAAAAATGAGAAAAGAGGGCTTATCGAAAGATGGTGAGTTTTCCGTCGGAAATCTTGCCTTTAAAAAGCTCAGAAACGAGGGATATATAGAAAAGCTCATAGATATAATTTCTGGAGCGTATGGCAGAATTTATTCAGAATAAAGACCCACAGCATGATTCTAGTTTATAAAAGAGGTTCGAAATTCAAAGGGAACTTAGAAGATCCTACTAAACAAGATATTTTTCCTTTGATATCTCTTCCTGTTAATGCTGAGGGTGCGGAAACAGATTTAAATGATTTTCAATGGTGGTCGTACACCGATAAATGGGTCGAATGGCTCAAAAAGAATCCTAGAGAATGGACAGCGGAAAAACAGGAAAGTCTGTATCCCAAGACAGAAAGATTATTAGAGGAAATTTTTTCCCAGCCGAATCCTTACCGTGATTTTTTTAATTTTCAAGTCAATTCTTTGATTACAGAGAAAAGACTTTCCTCTTTTGATGAATTTACAAAAATTTACGAAGCTGAAGGATCTGGAGCAGTAACTAAAAGTTTTGTAAAACTAGGATATGCTATCCAGAGTCTAGCCAAGTCAGGTAAACTTAAAACTGATCTTGATTTAGATTCTCTCCCAGAAAAAGAACAATTTGCGATTGTTGTAGATTTCTTAAATGATGCTGGTAAAGCAGTAGTAGAAAGTCGCCAAGCCTTAAGGTTCACAAAAATAAAGGACACGAATAGATTAACTTTAGCATTAGTTGACTACAGTATACCTCTAGGTGAGATTAAGGATGATTCACAGGCATTACTAAAAAAGGTTGCAGAATATGCTTCCCAAGTTCTTGTTGCTGGAATTACCGTTGGAAGTTTAATTATTGCAGGTCAAGTTGCTGGAACGTTAGCATCCGGATGGGCTTTACAAAAAGCGGCAAGGGGTCTTTACCGGAATATCCTAAAACCAGAAGCGATCGCCAACGTCACTACTAAACCAGGAACCTGGGCAAGAGTAAAGGATTTCGCTGCAGGCTTATTTGGGAGAGGTGGAGCTACTACGGCAGCGAGAGTAACACTTCCATCTGGAGCTTTTGTTGAAGGTGGGATGGCTTATTCTTCTACTCTCACTGGTAACAGATTACTTCAAGGAGCAGCGGCACAAAGCACAAAAGCTGCAGCCCAGAGATTAGTGGCAAGCGGAGCAGCAGAAGCAGCAGGTGCAGCAGCGGGAGGAGCAGCGGCAGCTGAAGCAACAAACCCAATCGGATGGATTCTTCTTGCAGCACAAGCAGTAGGAAGTATCGGGCAACAAACTTATAATTGGTTTAGCGACAAGCAAGCTCCAAAGTTTGGAGAAGTTGATGATTTCGCAAAGGGAGAGTTTAAACCAGGCTCAATCCCAGTTGGTGTACCAATTACCATCTGCTGGACCAGTGATGGTGGTGCTGGTTTTTGGGGAGGTGTTTTAAAAGCAATCACTTTTAGTAAAGATGATACCAGAACCACTATGGATTTGGTAAAGATTGGTGATTTTGGAGGTAGATCGATTTTTATTCTTCTTGATGTTCATTCTAAGCAGATGGAACAGGCTTTGAAAGAAAATGATCTGATACTGCTTGCCTTCGATTCTGATGAAACCTTTGAGAGAGGCATACTGGATAATGACGATTTGACTTTCGAAACTATAGCAGTTAAAGATATGCAGCAATTTGGTATAGGAACTTCTTTTGTAGGATATTCCACTTGGGATGAAATGCAGGAAGCTTTCAACGAGGCACCCGACAATCCTTATTATGTTCCTGAAAATGCACCTGATGCCTATGAGTTCAATTACGTCGATGAAAAAGGTAGAAATATCAATGTTTCTGGAAGCTTGCTTTCATCTGATGAAATCGAGGAAGTAGGGTTAGATTCTTTTGTTCCCGGTGCTACAGAGGTTTCCGAATCTTTCAATTCTTATAAGGATTACAAGCTAGTCAATGAATCTGGACGCGTATTGAGTTTCTCTGAATTTTCATCCAGCTTAGTTCTAGAAAAGGATGAGAAGGAAGGCAAAGGCAAAATTGAAGTTCAAGATGTAGAAAGTTTAGAAAAGGAATGGGCAAAAGATTTTGAAGATTCCTCTGCTGTTAAAACCCGTGGTGAGGCAGTGCAAGCAAGAAACGAAGGTTCCCCCTATTCACAGGTTTCTTTACCTGTTTACAGAGCAAATTCCATACAGTTCGTAGATCCTAATACTAGAGGAACAACCCCTGACTTCCAATTCTTCATCGTAGGCGACGAAAGTTTGGACGCTACACAGGACGAGCCAATTACGGTTGAGGTTACCTCAGATAATCCTGTAAATGCTGCTCGTTTCGGACTAGCAACTTACACTCCTCCTAAAGAAGAAGAGGAAACAGAAGAAACCGGTGGGGAAGAACAAGAGACAATCGCTCCTCTTTCTGCAGAAGAGCCCAAAGAATTTTTAACTACCCCAGAAGACGTTAACATCAAAGACAAAAACAGAAGATTGGTAATAAGCGATAATGCAACAGAGGGTGACGAAGATATCAATATCGTTGAAGATTTTGTGACCGACGATGACAAAAAACAACTTGGAATTGAGGATTGGAAAACAATTACAAAGATTACCTTAATTAAAGACCTTAATCAAAATCCGAAGAAAATAGTTCTCAGAAACACTTTTGGAGGTTCAGATAAAGTCAGAAGGATTAGAAAAGGAGAAGCTGGTTTTGATGCAGCGGTTGATTTAGCAGACAGAGTCAAATCGGGTATCAAATACAAATGACATAAAAACGTCAAAAAATCTCAAAATCAAAAAAGATATATAAACTTAAATAAATGATCAATCAAGGAATGGAAGATTTTTCATCTATCAATGAAAATTTGGTTTTTATTCTCGAAAAGCAGAATAATCACGTTAATGTTTCTAAGACAGACGATGATACCTATACGCTTCAAGGTATAGCCGCTCAGTTTGGGAAAGAAAACAACAACAACAGAATCTACGAAGAAGGAGAATACCTTCCCCACCTAGATTATCTAAAAGAAAAGATCAAAGCAAAAAGATTGCTTGGGGAATTGGATCACCCTGAGAAATTTGACGTTTCTCTCAAAAACATTTCCCACGTAATTGAAGATTTGGACTATGACAAAGAAGGTAGAGTTTTAAAAATTAAAGTAAAACTTCTAGACACTCCAGCGGGTCAAATTGCAAAAAAACTAGTTGACGCTGGAATTCCACTTTCAATTTCTTCTAGAGCAGCTGGTAATGTAGGTCCTGATAAGAAGGTACAAATCAAAAAGATCTTTACTTATGATCTAGTTGCTGATCCAGGCTTCCAAGACGCTCAGCTTGAGAGAGTATATGAAAGCGCTGGATTCACCTCTTCTGAGTTTTCAGAAAAAGGTAAAAACTCAATAGTGAATGATTTAGAATGTATTAATGAATCTCTTGGAATCAAAAATGATTCAGGATTGATGATATATAAAGTTGATCAGAACGAAGAGTTTGAAAAAATCTTAAAATTAGAAAAAAATAAATCCGATATCATGGAGTCGACCAAAAAAGAATTTGTAACTAGTGAAGAACTCAATGGTTACTCTATTTTCTTAAAAAAGAAGATGGATGATCTTGAGTCCCAAATTAGTGAAATGAAAAACGCTCAAGTCCCTGTTTCAGAGAGTTCAAATGCAAATACATCTGAGCTTGAAGAAAGAGTTGCTCGTTTAGAAAAGTATTCAGAGTACTTGGCAGAAAATCTTGAATCTGCTATCAAGTACGGCGAATATTTAGCAGAAAATCTTGATAGTTCAATCACATACAGCAAATACCTCGCTGAAAACTTGGATAAAACAATTTCTTACTCTAAGTACTTGGCTGAGAATGTTGACAAATCAATATCTTATTCAGAGTACGTTGCAGAGAACGTTGATAAGGCAATTGATTATTCCAAATACTTGGCTGAAAAGGTCGATGATAGCATCCAGTACACGGAGTATGTTGCAGAAAACTTAGACAAGACAATTTCGTATTCAGAATATCTTGCAGAGAACGTTGATAGATCAATCTCTTACTCTGAGTACCTTGCAGAGAATTTGGACAAAGGTATTGCCTATTCCGAATACATCGCAGAAAAATTAGATCAAGGCATTTCGTATACCGAGTACCTAGCAGAAAATGTTAACAAAAACATTTCATACTCAGAGTACATCGCAGAAAGCTTGAACAAAGGAATAGCTTATTCTGACTATTTGGCAGAAAAGCTTAATGGAACGATTTCTTATGCAGAATCTATTTCAGAAAGTGTAAAAGCCCCAAAGGTTAACACACTTAACGAAAATGCAAGACAGCAAGCGGAAATCGCATCAAACACCGAATTAGTAGAATCTGGTTTTGCTGGAGATTACAAATCTCTTGGAAATCAAATTGATTCTCTGATTGAATCAGTCCAAACACAAAAGACTGAGGAAAATAGAAAAAAGGCTGAGTCTGTTTTACAGCCTGCTGCTCAAACACAAAAAGCAGAAGAGGTTTTAAACGAGAACGAAGCATCAACTAAGTCTTCATCAGGATTTAAATTCATTGATGAGATGCCTGAAGATTACACTCAAATTTGGGAATCTTTGAATGAAGGACACAAGCAATCAATCATTGCTCAGGCGTCTTTCTACAACTTAGATACCCCTTATCAGATCAAAAACTTCTGGTCAACTCGTCAACTTGGTGCAAAACCGGTTGGTCTTCAAAAACTTGTTGAAAACCAAGAAACCCCAGCGCCAACTTCGGCTAACCCTCAAGCATATAACAACGATTATTTGAATTGGGTGGCTAAGTCTCTAGAAGGCAAGTTCTAAAAATTAAAAAAATTAATAAAAAAATGAAACTCATTAACGAAGCGGAAATCTTCGATACCTGGGCGCCTATCATTGAGCAAAAAGCAGGTATTACAGATCCCGGAAAACAAGCATGGCTCTCCAAGTATTGCCACTATCACTCCTTAAACGAATCAGCTGGTGCTTACCAGTCTTTGAACGTTGTTAACGGTATGGGACCCGTTGCACCTCCAGTATTCCCAGCTGCTACTCAAGCTGGTTCAGTTGGTGGTCTTTCTCCCAACGCTGGTTTCTACAGCCAATCTTGGCAAGGATCTGGCGATAAGTTTCCTTCACTTCTTCCTTTGGCTATTCAGGTAGCTGCGAAGACTGTAGGTTTCGACATCGTTCCAGTTATTCCTATGTCAGGTCCTTCAGGCGTATTGTCATACCTTGACTACGTTTACGCTGGCGGTA
>JACCDP010380072.1_pt1 | contig 10427 bp, 14 predicted proteins | sample 7445841 | NCBI WGS metagenome assembly JACCDP01 (sample SAMN15323441, study PRJNA562643) | freshwater metagenome | isolation source: river surface water | place: USA:Blue River Watershed | collected 2017-08-17
ACCGCTTATTTCCCACTCATATGATTTCACAGGTGGTTCCCTTAGATGAAAGGTGCGACGGCAATAATTTCTGGAAAGCAAAAGGACGTTCATGTGCTCGGCACTCGGCTCACTCCGTCGAAATACAAGGTCATTATTTTCCTTCTGATTGTCTGTTGCCTAGGGGCTTATTTCACTAGTCACAATGCTGTCAACATCGCTACGTAGTGTGATTTAAAAACTAAGACGGGAATGTGTACCTGTTTGATTATTAAGGAATATATTGTTGTTTATTCACATTGTAGACCAATCATTAATCCCCGAGAATAACGGAGGTATTAAGCAAGCGGTGGTGTTTAAAACGTACGCAAAAGATGCCTGGACTGCTTTCATCATTTTGTGCACCTCTGCGTGCGGCTTAGTGCTGGCATCTCTCATGGGTGTAGTGATTATGTACCATCGACGCCGCAAAAAGCGACTCCAACTACGTCAGCATCAATTAGGGCTATTGCGTAAGTAGTTCACGTGCTGAAAGCCCTTGTCCGGTAGTTGACATTGAATACAAACTGTTATGGATATTTGGGTGCCCTTCACGCTTTATTCGTATGTCAAGCACCGGTTGGTAAACAATGTCATTTTATTTATTTTTGGTCCAACTTACGTTACAGTTGAGTGGGGACCTGGCGGTAGGGCGTCGCAAACTGGATCGATTTCAGCCGACGTGACTGATGTCAAACATCACTTGCCAAATGTTGTCGACAAGTATTCCGCCGTTCTTACTTTCGATCCGGAAGCCAAGAAAAACGACCTTCTTACATCCGCTCCAATTTCGGTGTTGCTACTCTATCGTCGTGATGATTTGCAGATCGCTCGACGAGCAGTCGACCTTCGAATTAGGTTGCAGTCTGAATGCGGCGCGAAAATAAAAGTGAGCGATTTTTTTTCCTTCCTGAATGTTTATGGTGCTGTGGGATGTAACATGTAAAGAAACATGTAAACCAATAATTACTTTATGGTAATGATGCAGGTACACGATTATGGAGATGAAAGTCAATGGGAAGATATTGCCGTAGAAGGTTTGGACTGGTTGCCAAATCGTATATGCAGAAACCCATCTGACAATGATTCCGTAAAGCGAGTCATAGTCATCCACAGTCCGTTACCATCTTTTATCAGTCAAATTACCAAAAACGAACAAAACCCAGATGAAGATCTAGAGGGAAGTACGAGCGATCCCCTACTAACGAAGGAAATGGATGACTCGATTGAAAAGATGCAACAAATATTGCAACCACAAGGTTTCTGCGGTGATCGTTGCTTCACGACAGATCAAGAATTCTTGTATGGTATGCAACTTTTGTTGGGCACTACGCGCGATAGTGACTATTGCGCAAGTCCCGGACACCAAAGTATATATAGCCGCGTCTTCAATGTTCGGTAGGAAAACCAATACCGTATACGCCCTAATTCATCAAAATAAGGTTGTTGTTTTTCGGTTTTCAGGTACACGGATATCGCAGACTTGGCAGAAGGAGACAAGGAAAAGAAAGGTCTTGTCTATCCAAATCTACAAGTTGCGCCGTTCACTTGTTACTTGCTACCTGAGCATTTTTACCAACTCGTGCAACACATCACCGCACCTCACTGAAAAAAAATCCTCGTCCAACGTTCCATTTCCCTACAATTAGCGTCATTTCAAGAATCTCTGGTCAACATTTTTTTACCGCTCTCTGTCGTCAATTCTCACCGATTCGTGTGCAATTTTTAGATGAATATCTCCTGATTTTTTTCATTACTATAAGCAAGCTAGGATCGGTTAAAAATAATTAGTTTAGGATATGTGTGTATACCGATCCTAGCTTTATCATATTTCTAAATGAGTTACGTTTTTTTAGAGGCCTTAGGTTAATTTCTAAAATTGTTGTCTTAGCGTGAATCTTATTTTAAATACTTTCAAAATGTAAAATATAAAGCTGATTCTACCAGCTCTCCTTTAACTAATGATGCATGTATTGCATGTTCTATGTGATTGTAATTTTTAAATTCAAGAGTGCAATTCTTCAATATTGAATCCACTTAAAACCCCCGCATAATGCTGGCAGTAAATTCGATTTTTCTATATGATGCTGTTACGGTGTCTAACATCAGTTATTCAAAGTTTTACCACTGCCACCGGGTGCTATGGTTAGTATATCATGATGATATAGCCTACTGAGTCCGAACCAAAACCGAAAAAAATACAGTTACAGATCCATTCTTATTATATTCAGATATTTCATTTTTTGACTCGTCAGCCTACTTCAGTTGGATACTTTTTAGGTAGCCCTAAGTATATTGCCTAACAATCTCCGTTCCACTCTGTGGTGACAACCGAGTTGTTGGCCCTTAAGACTGCTACTCGGCCGGAGGCTTTGTTTCTTCCCGTACGCAGAAGCGTGACCTAGTGGGCAGTGGCCCTTGCATTATTTTTCTGACCAAAGGAAATTCAAGGGGGATTGACGGCTGTCGAGACGAAGTTCCGGCGGATGCTCTTTCCGATCGCCACTTTCCCACCGACGATGTCAAGAATGAGCGATGATGTCGTTTGAATATCTTTGCAACGCTGAATCGTTTGACGCTTCCAGTTAGCGCTTCCAGTTTTTAGAAATTGTCCAATTAACAAAAATTATACCTTTCCCTCTTTAAAAAAATTCGACACTTGATTTCGTACATGCCATCTAGTAGTCCTCCTTGATACTATTTTGATTGCGTAGATCTGGCAACGCGGTGCCGCGGGGGATGAGTTTATTTATAAATCTGTTGTCAATGCCAACGGTTATTTCGACAAAAACAAAACATTGGAAATGGAAAAGGCTAGTAAAGCTTTTCGCAGGTAATTCGCTCAATTTTTGTAATTATCAGTAAAAATTAGTCGATCGAATTTGCTGTAGGTCATATGTCATCCAGTTTGTACCAATTTTAAATTGCATGTGCTAAATTTAAAATTTTCAGGAGTAGTGTACGGCTACGATCGGCTGGAAGTGGCCACACGGATTTGCAACTTGTTATATCGGAAATTAAAGAAATGAGAGCCGCTGCTAGATGGTTTCAAAGTTCTCAAACATCTGCAATTGGAGACCTTCTCAAGTGGTCACTCAGAGGTGAAAACAGAGCCATTCAAGAAACAGCAGCTCAACTTGTTGAGCTCAACATGATTTGGAGTGATGCACAGAAAAACTTTACTGGTCCACAAGCTTTTAATGTTGCTGCAACTTAAACTTGATTGATATCATTATTATTTATATTAATAGATCATTTAAAAGACTACAAGCAGCAGTTTGAGTTGATGCTTGAAGGAGAAAATCAAGTTGACAACTGTAAACAAAAACTTTCTTTAGCTGAATCCAAGGAATCAAAATTGAGAAAGGAATACAAGAAAGCTTTCAAAAGAGAACAGGCTTCAGAACTTCTAGAAGCCGAGACCCAGTTAAAACAAGCAACACATGCTAGAGACTTGGCCCAGGAAGAAAGTAAGCTACTACCTGTTACTTCCCACTTTATTTTCATTTATTCATTCATTCATTTTTATTTATTTATTTTAGTGTCTGAAACTTTCAAAGAAAATGAAGCTGTTAAACTAATCAGAATGAAACAAAGTTTGCTCAAAATATCTGAATCCTATCTTGAACTTGCTCATAAATGCATTCACATTTTTGAAGCACAACGAGAAGTTGCCTTGTCATTACCTGATGTTCAGGATGCAAATGTAGAAAATATTAAGTATACAGGTATACACAAGATATTGCAATCCTTTTTTGTTGGGCTTTGGTATAATTTTTTTAACACATTGGTTTGCATTCTAGGAGCAGTTTCTGGGCGGCATGCTGTACTCAAAGCGAAAGATAAAGTCGAGCGTTATAGGAGAAATTCGATTTCTTCCGATGTCCATCAACCCCCACCATACAACCCTCATTACCCACAACAACAAGCTGCTAGCAATGCGCACAGGCGAAGTAATACTTGTCCAGAATTCGTGTACCCTCAGCTTGACAGATCGGCGTGGGGATGGAATGCATCACAATCAATAAGCGAAAATTCGTCCCACAATCAATCCGCTAATGGATTCTCTCCTCCCGCCTTAAATGACCGTCATCACTAGACGCATCGCCTTACTTAATGGACTCGACTCTATTTTTAGTGTCACAACTCCACCCGCATGGAACAATATTTTTTTCTCTGTGTAGAGTATGATGCTTTTGACTTTCTTTAGTTTTTGTTTTGTGTTTGCTTGAAGTCTTTCACGAATCTGGTATTTTTTTCGAGTGTGCGTTTCACTGTGACAATTCTAAGCCTTCCACTCAAACCCCTTGATCAACGCTATTTTAAGCGCTCTATTTTCAAAATATGAAAAATTAATTGGAATCATGTGGCTTTACATCAAGTAAAATCATACTTGGTGCATGGGAAAATTGACTGACCTTGGACTACCATTCTTGTCTATTGCGGTTTCAAAGACCTGACTTATACTTCCCCCGTTTCTTCTTATGGCTTTAAAATCTTTCCTTCAACAGTTTGTTTCTCTAGTCTGATTTCCCACTGGAACCGATTCGATATTTTATCTTTGTATTTTACACCCCCCTAATTTCACACCTCAATTTAATCCGGACTTGAATCCCATGGCGACAAGGTAACTTTGTAGGCTCCAGTTTTCCGTCCCCGAAAATCTCAACCATGTCATTCTTTCCTTGAATCAATCAACGTGTCGACCATAGATATTAGTATTGTAATATTGGCAATAAAAACAATTCTTTCGATAGCAACGCACAATTCGTATATTCCACCAACGTGAAACTCAGGTTCTCGATCTACGGGAAAATCTTGAAACTTGATGACATGACACATTGTTTTTCACGTGATGACTAACGTGGGACTTGAACCGTGAAATTATGTATAGATAGGGCATTATCGGTGAATATAAATGGATCTCCCTGCCTCCGTTCTCATGGATTTATAGGGCACGTAATTTTATACAAAAGCCACGACACGGAATAAAGCTTCAACACCTTGTGAATCAGTTGAAAGGGTTTACACAATCTTGTAAAGGGAAGTACGTCCGAAAAAAGTGTGAGCTGGAACAGGATAAATTGAACTATCTATGGCATCCTCATGTATCTTTGTTTGTTTACATCATTGATTATAACCTAAATATCATTTCATTCGCAATAACTCTAAATAGAGAGGGTGTCCTTGAGTAGTCGACGTACGGTAGTTCCCATCGATGTTGACGGCGGCGATGTTCCGTACGAGATCTGTAACAAACACACTTAAGGTCAGCAAAACTATGAACCAGTTTGCGATAAAGTGAAGCATCGAGTCTTGGCATTAGTAATGACCTAGTTAAGTCTAATAATCAAACCTTGAACAAATAGGGTTGGATGTCTACGAAACTGGTGTCAAAGATGAGATCCAGCTCGGGTTGGTTGGGCATCTTGGGCACATAAGAAGGACGGTTCATCGACTCGGCGATGTACAAGATTTTCTCTGCCAACAGCTCTCCAACTTTTTCCCGGTAAAGCTGCCGTTCTAGATAAGGATAATCAAATTGATAACTGTTGCCAAACGAACTCAATAAAGGTTACCAGACTATACCAATTTCGCTAGCGAGTGTCATTATTTCCATCCTTAGGTTCCACACTTCCCAAGGAATACTTTCTGATGGAAATGGCCACCTTGCCTTTTTTATTTGGTAAAAAGTCAACGATATATGGCCAGACCTAGCCTGGCCTTGGGTTTCTCGCTCTTGTGATCGCAGGCATTCGCTAAAAGCTGTCGCTTCTTTATTAACAATTTTCTGAATTTCCACAGAACTACAACGAACCTAGAAGTGGTAAGCAATGAAATAATGAAATTCTAATAAAAAAAAAAAAACAGAAAAAACAACAGAATTAAGTTAAAGCAATTACTTACATAGGTCAGGTCAATGAAGTCACAGTCAGCATCTTCATACCCAACTGTCCCTACACAGTAATTTCCTTCTTGTTTATAGTGAAACTTTCCTAAGGTTCTATGGAATAATAATGTGTGGAATAGACTTGAAACAGCTTCCTCCACCTGCCTTCCCTCCAGTGCCTAAAAAGAATTCAATCAAGTAATGCAACATTTAAAAAAAATTTAGATTTTCAAAAATCATTTTCAAAGACTCTGAATCTAAGATATGTGGTAGCAAGAAGACAAAGCCATACAGATAAATTAAGCCTTGTAACAGTAAGTAAATATTACATTTAAAGTGAAAATAACTCTATTTGGAAAAAAAAAATTTCTTTTAAAAAGCATCCCTATGATTTTTGCAGAATTATTTCACAACACAAAATAAGAAAATCTTGCCTCACTGAAATGAAAGGTCAGTTAAGTTAGAGCCACAAGCAAACTTTGGCCTTCAAAAGAGTGCATACAAAGAGTATAAACATTGGCTTGTACCGTACAGCTGATAGGGGCATTTTAATAGGGCAAAGAAAAACAAAACAATATAACTAAAAAAATATCAGCACTCAATTATACAACATACAGATCAACGAAAGAAAGTGAAACTTACCATTTCGAAAACCTGAGTTCTAGCATTCATTGTTCACATGCCCAAGTGCGAGAACGCTGAGCAGTGAAAACACTTTCACTTCGATAAGTTAACTTCGCAAAACCAAAACGATAGTCTCATCAAGAAACGTCGCAATAAATGAACGAATAGATAGGATTACTTTTTTCTACGTACAGGGATCACATAACAAAATGATGATGCAAAGTTTCTCATCTAATGACTAAAACATTTTCGCTTTAATGGAAATGGGGTAACTAGTTTAGCAAGAGACAAAGAGATGTGAAGTAGCAGACGTTTTCGCTTATTTGTTTTCAACCTAGACCAGAGCCAGACCAACAGCTGAGAGTGATAACATGCGCGTTTGCCGATTCTGACTTAATTGGACCTTTCTCGAAAAAGACAATTTCCTTTTTCTCATTATCTAGCTGCAATGCATACAAGTACGGTAAAAACTGGTCGCATACTTTCAAATAACTTTGTTCATCTACTTAACTTTAGTTCCGGAGTAAACTTATGGAAGCTGAAAGAACAACAAAAAAAGGCGGCAAAAAAGACGTGAACTAAAAATACGGAAACCACTTGATTTCGAATGAAAATATAAATTTACTATACTAACGTAATGTACCAACATAAAGTGTATTCCTGAATTAAAACAGTTCAATGAATCAGTTTTGAAATTTCTAATGCTACTATTAAGAAAACTGGTTCAACAATTTTAGAGAAAAAATTATCTCATTGGTAATCTCAATTGATGAGATCTTCTAAGATTTCAGGCTTTGATTATGGCTTTTCCGGTATTTACGTCAGTAAGCATATCAAATCAGGCTTGCGGCATATTTTCGAATCCGTCGGTGTACGTCGTGAAAAAATACTGCGTACTTTCGAAGCCAAGCCGAAGAAATTAAGAACTAGTCGTACAGATACAGCAGCGCCTGGGACCGTATAATAACTGATAGTCCTATATCAGTTATTATACGGCGAGCTAAAAACGAAAATTTGCTCGTCGCGCACACGCTGGGATGATGATGTTGAATGACTGGAATGTAGCAGATATCATGCGACGTCCTACCATGACAGCATGTTGAATATAAGTTTGAACTCTCAGCTGTACAGACGTCGATACCAACTGCGTGCGGACGGTTCTTAAAACGCGAATGACAATTTCTTTTTTTCGTCACCAAGCCATCAAATACTACTAAAACTGAACTCATACTTTCAATAATGCATCTGCTTCCATTCTGATTCGTGGCGAACGTATGAGCTAAAAGATTTAAATAAGGGGCTAAAAGACGACATGAAACTAAATCTAAGAAAATCACGTTGATTTCGGGTGAAATTTAAATATACTGACGTTATGTACCAACATAGCGTATATTCATATTTAAACAGTTCAATAAACATGTTTCGGATAATTAAAGAAATAAAAAAAATTCTGGAAAAAAAAAATTATTTTCAGTGGTAATCTATAATTGACAGGATGGTGCTTATTAACATTCAAGCTTTGATTATGGCTTTTCCGGTATTTACGCCAGTAAGCATATCAATAAAGGCTTGCGGCATATTTTCGAATCCGTCGGTGTACGTCTCCCGTACTTTGATTTTCCCCTGTCAACCATATCAAAGATTGAGTGATTTGTTTGACAAGTAAAAAATTTAAAATGTACACCTCTTGAATCCACTTGGTCATCTGAGATAGCCCTTCCATCCAACGTGACGTCCAGCGAGACACAAGAAAACCTTCCATTTTCAATTGTTTGAAAACAAATGCAGCTTCACACGCGGGCGCCATGGTTGGAGCGGTATCGTTATAAGTTGAAATTGATCCACAAACCGAAATACGCCCGAAATCCTTCATGTGGTTGCGGATTGTTGAACTTAACAAACCGCCCACCTTAAAGACGTTAGAATGAAAAACATTTTTCAAATAACTAGAAACGAATACTTTAGATAATGGCTATACAAACATTATCAAAGTAGCAATCCACTCCATTGGGGGCCGCTTCTTTTAAACATTTATTCCAATCTTCCGTTTTATAATTGAATGCATGGTCAAACCCTAGTTCCTCAACGAGCCATTTTACTTTGTCATCACTTCCAGCGAATCCGATAACACGGCAACCTGTCATAATTAGAAAAACTTGAAGTATTTGAGAAAATAAAGTTCTATAGGTTTAACACACCTTTGATCTTAGCAATTTGGCCTACTAGACTGCCAACAGCTCCAGCTGCTCCAGTAACTACTACAACATCTCCTTCTTTGGGCTCGCATATTTCCAGGAGTCCAAAATAAGCAGTATTTCTTAAATATTGGAATATGAAATAGATGACAATCATTTTGAAAGCTATGCTATACAGATTCATACCCAGGCATTCCAATAGCACCAAGGCCTAAAGAAGGAGAAAGACTTCCTATATCTGGAAAGTGTGTGAATGAGCCTATCATTCCTTGTGCTTTAATACTTGGGTTGACTACTGTGTGGGTAGACCTGAACAAATATATATTTTTAGACAATATTTGACTAACAAGGAGTTGGTTTTTACCCACCAGCCCCAATATCCAACCAATCTAGTTCCCAAGGGATATTCACCATTCTTGGTTGCAATAACTCTATATGACAGAATTGTTAAATAATCAATAAACCTTGATTTGAAGCTTTCTACTACCTTGCTACTTGACTGCCAATCATGGTGGAACCTTCACTGAGCATTCTCCCACTATAGGGACGCATGTAAGGATCAACACTGAAGAATAGAGCCTCAACCAGAATTTCTAAACAAAACACTTATAGTTGAAAAGAAAAATAATTGGTAACCAACAGATTTAAATTGTACCTCCAGTTTGAAGTTCTGGAATGTCTACCTCAACAAGTTCAAAGTTGTCATGTTTTGGTAAGCCATCAAAATGGCGTGCAAGGACAAACTTCTTTGACTTCTTGGGAATGTCAATCATTTTTGTGGCAATCCTGTTTATTAAAAATCCTGTTTGTATAAATACGCAAAAAGGGTGGTAAGATTTTTATTATTTAGTGAAAATGTTACATACTTTTAAAGTCGAAATCGAGAATCTAATAGTTGCACGGATACTTGAGGTAGATTACAAGTTATACCGTTAATTTACGACGTTTGAATCTTGCTTGTCACGCTGGGATGATGCTGAGTGATCACACTATCGCGACGCCCTACCGTGACAGCAGGTTATATAAAAGTTTGAACTTTCAGCTGTACAAACGTCGGTACATAACTGCGTAGGGTAAGGTACAGTACCTACAGTATTTAAAGCAAATCAGCAAATAAAAATAAAGCTTAGTTGCCAGATAACGAGATAAGAGATGAACCAGATCCAAATGTAAAAATCGAGTTAAAAGAAAACCGGAAAGCCGAGGAGAACCAGGAGAACCGATGTTTTACCTCATTATCAGATACGCGTTTAATGTTAGCTTCGTTCATCTGTGTAAACATATAAGTCCTGAGATAATAATTAAGAGATACAGCAGCTACAGACAGAAAACAGGGATGCTAATAAATAAAAAATAAATAAATCCAACATTCGATTTTGATGGATTGTTTCCGTGAAAATAAAAGCGCAGTGTTGCCAACCGTGCTTAACGTGTTTGGCGAAATTAAGACGATTTGAGACGAATTTGCCGCAGCGAAATGACGTGACGGCGTCAAACTTTATTGCAACAGATTTTAAGGGAAAAATAGATAGATAGTAAAGAAAAGGTGAAAAAGAGACTTTACACGGCCGCGGAGACGTGTCGTCGTCCCTGTCGGTTTTCACACATTGATTTTTCGTGCTATTATTACGTAATGGCCGCTTCGTACCTGTTGAGAATCCATCCAAGAAACAAGGAATACGCCTGGGTTGCCAAAACCC
>JACCDP011038254.1_pt1 | contig 10425 bp, 8 predicted proteins | sample 7445841 | NCBI WGS metagenome assembly JACCDP01 (sample SAMN15323441, study PRJNA562643) | freshwater metagenome | isolation source: river surface water | place: USA:Blue River Watershed | collected 2017-08-17
ACCACTGATATGGCCGCAGGTCGTGAGTTGGTTGGCGTGTATTGCAGCAGTACTGATCCCATACCTACCAGCACTGTGGCGGCGACTGCGCACGCGTGCGCAGACAATCCGCGCAAACAGGGCCTGGTATGGGGCTGTCGGAGCCGTGACGCTCCTTGCCATCGGTGTGCGTGCCTGGCAGTTGGATAGTATTCCCATACCGGTGAGTGACGAATCTGCCTCAGCACTACTCAGCCTCGACATCTGGAACGGCAGCTACACCAATCCATTCATTTCTGGCTGGTTCGAGTTCCCGTCGCTCTGGTTCTTTTTGATTGCGCCGTTCATCGGGACATTCGGCAAGACATTTATTGCGATTCGGTTATTCCCCATGTTATTGGGGAGTGCCTGCATCCCCGCACTCATATGGGCAGTACGACCCGTCCTCCCGCGCCAAGGCGCATTGATTGCCGGTCTGGCACTCGCCATGCTGGGCATACACATCCACTTCTCGCGCTATGGACTCAACAACATCGCCGATAGCTTCAGCGGGATTGTGCTACTCGGTATTCTCTTGCGCTACCGGCACCGTACAACGTTCGCACTCGCGACAGCGGCAGGACTGACGATGGGGGCGGCGGTCTACGGGTACGCGAGTGCCCGCGTCTTCCCACTCATCGTCGTTTTGTACATCGGCGCATTGGTCGTCCGTGCACGTCACACCTGGCGCCTCCATCTGCGCAATCTCGTTGTGATGGCGCTCGCCGCGATCGTCGTGACAGGGCCGTTGTTGGTGCACTACATCGAACAGCCTGACCAGTTCTGGTCGGTCGTTCGGCGCAGCTCCATCATCATCCGCGAGGCAGACGGAACAACCAACATCGAGCGCTGGGCCGCGGAACACGAACAAACGGTAGCCGAGGTCGTTGTGCGCAATATTGCCTATACCGTGCAGGCGTTGTTCTGGGGTCCCGTCGAAGGGTGGTTCGGCACGCCGCGCGCCGTACTGACCATCCCGCTATCGGCTTTGGCACTCATCGGCGTGATCGGCATGGGGGTCCGCCGCCAAGACGGTGCGGTGTTCGCTGTCGCTGCCTGGCTAGTCGTCTTTTGTGCGATGTCGGCGGTGAATTGGCCGATCGCCGCAGGGCAGCGCCTGGTCTCGTTGCTCGGCATCCTGGCCTTGTTGGTAGGGTTCGGTACGACCCTCCTCGCAGACATGATGCGCAGATACGTCAATCAGCGCGCCATCGCACTCGTCTTGGTTGCGGTGGTGAGTACGGGCGGGGTGATGAGCCTCGATCATTATTTCAACACGTTTGTCAAGCGTGAAGCCGGCAGCGGCGACCCGGATCTCCACCGCGCCGGGATTGTCGCCCTGGTTGCCCAGCAGTTGCCCGCATATACCTGGATCGACGTCTATCGGTCGGATGTGTTCAACTATGACAGCACACCGGTATTGCGCTATGCGTTGATGCGTATCGACGCAAACATCATCACCGAAGCGTCTCCTGATCAGCCATTCGCCCCCATCATCATCTATCCCATCGAAGCCGCCAGTCGGGTCATCCGCGCGGACAACTATGCTGAGTACCCCGTCGTTACCCCCGAAGGCCAGCCAACACTCGTATTTGCCGTCCGCGATGATGCCCCCTGGGCAGCAGCTATCATCCGCAGCGTCATCGCACAATACGACAAGCAGGTGAAGAGTGATGAGTAATCTCGTGCCACAACAGTCCGGTGTGGCACATCAATTATCATGATGCGTGATCATCCCCAAAGATCTGCCACGCTGCCACACCTGCGCAGATATATGCCACACCGGCAAACCAAACGAGCGGCACGAACCCATACCGCGGTTGCACAAAACCACTCAGCAGCGACGCCGAGCCCCAGCCAGCCGACCACATAATCGTAATCATGCTCATTGCGACCCCGCGTTGTTTGGGCTTTACAAAGCGCATAATCTGCAAATCGCTGAGCGTCACCGCCATACCCAACGAAAAAGCCCGCCACAGGTACCCGACAATCGCCAGCCCCTGCCACGGAACCAAAATCAGCAACACGCCTGGCCCCGCCAATGCACGCAAGGCGGCGACCCAAAACCGCAACCGCCGTTTGGCCAGGAAGTGACCCGACAGCAGCGCTCCGCAGCCGATCGCCAGCTCGGCAAACGAAATGACGACACCGACGCTCTGATCCGGCAACCCAAACTGGTTGCGCAACAACAGACTCTGGAACGGGATAATCGCACCGCCGCCCAATCCCATCAGCAAATTGGGCAATCCATAGAGCAAAAAATGCCGCCGCAATTGTGGGGTCCCGGCATTCGCCTCGGCATCCCGCGCATGCTCCTCGTGGTGTTCGGTCACCCGCACAAACAAAATGGGCAGGATTGAGATATAGAAAAGCCCCACTCCGATGAGCATCGCCGATCGATAGGCGGGCATCGACTGGGCATCGACCTGCATCATCGGCGCCAACACACTCGGCATCCACCCGGCGATGATGCCGCCTATCAGCCCAATACTAATCGATGCCTCGTTGAGCCCAAAAATGAACCCACGCTGCGATTCGTCGTCGGTCGTCGCGGTCAACAGCGGCATGATGGCCGTCATCGCCAATGCGGCTCAACAGCCGTTGAGGAGCTGCGTTACAATAATCCAGAACACCGACGGTGCATAGAGCTGCCATGTCAACGTCGCCGCAAAAAACAGCATTGCGATTGCTAACGAGCGCCGTGACCCGTATCGATCAATCAAGATCCCCACCGGGACTCCGACAATCAATCCCGCTACACGCATCGTCGTCGACAAGATACCGGCCAGCTCGCTCCCGAAGCCACGACTCACCAGGTAAAAATTAAACAACACATCAAAAAAACTAATCCCCAACCCAAACAACACCGCATGCAAGAGCACAAACCAGGCGGCCCGTGGAACGTTCCGAATCGATTGCATTGACATTCGCTAGCGCACAGCTGTGCCATATCAACGGACAGAAAACAGACAGGTGGACGTGTTATTATAAAGCAATTCTTTTTACCGAGGCTCATATGACCGCGCGCCAAACGGGTTTGCTCGTCCTCTTGGGTGCCATTTGGGGCGCTGCGTTCATGCTTATCAAAATCGCCGTCACCGATATCGAACCCGCCACTCTGGTTGCAGTACGCATCGCCATCACCGCATTGATCCTGTATGGGGTTATGCGGGTATCGGGTATCAGCCTCCCGGGTGGCAGCAAGATATGGAAGGATTTTTACTTCGTCGGGATGCTCGGCCTGGTCGTGCCGTTTTTGCTGATCGGCTGGGGGCAACGCCTCATTCCGAGTAGCACGACGGCCATCCTTGGAGCAACGACCCCGCTCTTTGCGGCGATCATCAATCTGATTACCCGCAACGATGAACGCATCAATACCGAGCGTGTCATCGGCCTCATCACTGGATTCGCCGGTGTCATGATTGCCATCGGCATCGAAGGCGCACAAAGCGGTAATATTTGGGGTGAACTGTGTGTGCTCGGTGCGGCAGTCTGCTATGCCCTCTCGGCGTTGTATGGACGCCGTGCCTTCAGCGGGATGCAACCCATCATCCCGTCCACCGGTCAGATGATAGCCAGCACGTCCCTGCTCATCCCCATCGCACTCATCTGGAACGGCATCCCGACGGTCATGCCCGCGCCGTCATCGCTGATCGCACTCGTCATCCTGGCGGTCTTTTGTACAGCCATTGCCTACATCCTCTACTACCGCCTGATGGACGCAGTCGGAGCGACCAAAGTATCAATGGTGTCCTACCTCGTGGCACCGTTCGGGGTCGTTTATGGCGCAGCAATCCTGTCCGAACCGATTGCTCCCAACGCCATCGCTGGCCTGATGGTCATCATCGTAGGCATTTTGATTGCCGGTGGCACCTGGCGGTCGCTCATCCCGCAGGCACGACGCGCATGAACCCGGCCGTCGTTGCATGGTTGCAGACACGCACCGCGCAGGATCTCGTCGCCGCGATCGACGTCACTGCGCACCTGCGCTCCCTGTCACAGCTCCGCCAGGTGGTGTCGGCCGAACACGCCGCCGCAGCCTACGAGCTTGCCTGGGTGCGCGCCCACGCAACCCGTAAGTTCCCCGACGGCGACGCGCTCTTTTTCACCAAAACAGCCCTCGAACAAGCCAGTCACCAACGGGTCAGCACCCACCGGGCACAGATGTTCGCTGGTGCAACACACATTGCCGATATCTGTTGCGGCTGCGGCGGCGACCTGCTGGCATTGGCGACGGTCGCACCATGCACTGCACTCGACAGCGACCCCGGTCGCATTGCCATGGCCGATGCCAATCTGCACGTGCGTGGGCTGACCCAACGGGTCGCTTGCATCTGCGCCGATGCCCTCACCTGGGCAATGCCGGACGACGTCGATGCAGTCTTTTTCGATCCCGGGCGGCGCGCGAGCAATGGTCGTATCTATGATCATGACGCGTACCTCCCCCCGTTGACCAGTGCCAACGCCTGGCGCCGCCCCGGCAGACGCATTGCCATCAAATGTGCGCCGGGGATCGACTATCGCCAGCTCCCATTTGTAGCTCCCTATGCCATCGAGTGCGTGTCGCTCGACGGCGACCTGCGCGAGACCGTCGTTTGGCTCGACGCAGACCTGCCTTGGCAGCATCGCGCCACAGTGCTCGATGACAACGGGACGCACCTGCTCGACGACACCCACACCCCGGCGCAGATTGCCTGCACCGCACCCGCAGCGTTTTTTTACGAGCCCGACGCAGCGGTCATCCGCGCCGGTTTGGTCCAACACCTCGCCGCAACTCTGGGCGCGACGATGATCGATCCACACATTGCGTATTTGACCCATCCCGATGCGCTGTTCACCCCTTTTGCGCGGTGCTGGCAGGTTATCACTACCGTACCGTTTAGCGAACGTCAGCTGCGCGACATCCTGCGTGCCCACGGCGCAGGAGCGGTCACGGTCAAAAAGCGTGGCTCGCCGATAGACACCGACGCACTCGCGAAACGGCTGTCGCAACCACATGGTGTGCCAATGGTGGTAGTATTGACGCGCGTCGCTGGCGCCCACACAGCAATCGTCTGTATCGGTCCCATCGACCCGAAGGAGCCCACCAATGGCCATGAAGCAACCGAATGAATTGACCGCGACGCAACGACGCCATGGCATGATCGTCATGATTGTCAATTCGTTCATGATGTGGGGCGGCTTTTTCATGGTGGTGCCGCTCATCTCGATCCACTATGTCGAGTCGCTGGGATGGACCACCGCCAGCATCGGCATTGTGTTAGGCGTGCGCCAACTTTTTCAGCAGGGCTTTACGGTCGTCGGCGGCATGCTGGCTGACCGCTTCGGGGCGCGGCTCTTGATCCTCTGTGGGTTAATTGTCCGCTTTGTGGGTTTTTCGGCGATGGCCTGGGCTGATTCGTTCCCCCTCCTGCTCGGGAGCGCGATTTTTGCGGCATTGGGTGGTTCGATGTTCGATTCGCCCAGCTCGGCGACGATTGCTGCGCTGACCACCACCGAAGACCGCGCACGTTATTTTTCGATCCTGGGCATCGTGCGCAATCTCGGTATGGCCGTCGGTCCACTCATCGGCACGGCACTGCTGATATACGATTTCGGCATTGTCGCCATTGCGGCCGGATCGTGTTATCTCATCGCCTGGGTGGTCACCTTTCGCATGCTGCCCGATGTGGCGGTTGCAACCACCCAGGGCAACCTGACCTATGGCATCCGCTTGGCTCTCCGCGACAAGCGCTTCATGCTCTACAACACATTGCTGCTGGGGTACTGGTTCTTGTGGACACAAATTACGCTCGCCATCCCACTCCGAGCAGTCGCCCTCGCTGGCACCGACAGTGCGGTAAGTTGGGTGTACAGCGTCAACGCCGTCATGAGCATCGGGCTCCAGTATCCGTTGATGCGTTTTGCTGACAAACGGTTCGCGCCGGCAGTCACGCTCTTGCTCGGTATTGGCCTGCTGACGACGAGTTTGGGGCTCATCGGCGCTGCAAACAACATTTGGCTGTTGCTGGGATGTGTCGCGCTGTATTCGTTGGGAGGATTATTTGCGTCGCCGAGTCAACAAACGGTCGCAGCCAATCTCGCCGACAACTCGGCACTGGGGTCATACTTCGGCGTCGCCGGATTGGCGATAGCGTTGGGCGGTGGGATGGGCAGCTTCAGTGGCGGTACCCTGTACGGCTGGGGTCAGGCAATCCAATACCCCGCAGCCCCATGGTTGGTCTTTGCCGGAGTAGGCACCATCACCGCGTTGCTGTTGTATTTTTTCTTCCGCTCCCATGACCTCCTGCGTCGGGTCACCCCGGTGCGTCCCGACTGATGTTTAGCCCACACATCGATCAACTGACCATCACCTATGCAGATGTCGCACAGCACGGTGCGCTGATCGAATTCGTGCGGCGCTCGCGTTTTCGCCTCATCCAGTTCGGGCTCAGTACATTGTCGTTGCCCCTCGATCAATACCTAATTAGCGTCGCCTGGCATGGTGAACGTCCAGTGGCACTCTTGCTGGCCACCCCGGCTGCCAATCAAACGGCGTGGGTACGGGCCTGTGCGCTCGACGGTATTTCGATTGCCTATCATGCCGAGTTGATCGGGCTGTTAGCGTCGACGCTCATCTATCACGCGCCGTGTCGCGCGTTGTTTTATAGTAGCGATCATTACGACAACTGGTTGAGCGACATCTTGCGCGGGGTGGGATTTGTTGCCCACAATACCATTATCGCGCTCGAGACACACCACTACCAGGCGCTCCCCCATGCAACCCCGGCCACGTTGGCACCGCTGGGATTGGCCGAGTTCGCTGACATCCAACGCATCGATGCCCAGGCGTTCGACCCCGAATGGCAAAAAACCAGCCACGATGTGCGTGAGCTCACCAGCGGCGACGGCCTCAGCCTGATCGGTGTGGTCGACAACGTGCCCGTCGCCTATGCCATCGCCAATTGGCACGACAACCATACGACGTTCCACCTTGTGCGCATCGCCGTTTTGCCCGCGTACCAGGGTCGCCGGATAGCCAGCCAACTGCTCAATGCGGTGCTCGAACACGGGTTTGTCCAGGGTGCATCCCGTGTCACCCTCAATACGCAACGCAACAACTACGCAGCGTTGGCCCTCTACACGCGGGCGGGATTCACCGCGACGGGTGAACAGTACGATGTCATCCGTGCACAATCCCTCGGAGTGGCGGAGTGACGTTTGGTATACTACCCATACCAAGCCAGTCAGATGCACCCGAGATACAGAGGAGCGCAGATGTCCATCATCCCCGAAGAGCTTTTGACGCGTGGCGTCGCCGAAATCATCGTCGAGTCCGAACTCCGTGCCAAGCTCAACGCCGGCAAAAAACTCCGCCTCAAGCAGGGCTTTGACCCGAGCCGCCCCGATATGCATATCGGCCACGCCGTCGGTCTGCGCAAACTCAAAAAGTTCCAAGAGCTCGGCCATACCATTGTGCTCATCGTCGGCGACTGGACCGCCCAAATCGGCGACCCCAGCGGCCGCGACGTGACCCGACCGCGTCTGACTGCCGAAAAAGTCCGCGAAAACGCGCTCACCTACATGGAGCAGTTCTTCCGCGTCATTGATCGCGACAAAACCGAGGTCCGCTGGCAATCCGAATGGTTCGGCACGTTCAAACTCGAAAACGCCCTCGACCTGGCCGGTCGCTTCACCCTGGCACATATGTTGTCGCACGACACCTTTCGCAAACGCTACGAGGCAGGCGCACCATTGACCATCCTCGAGCTGATGTACCCCATGCTCCAGGGATATGATTCGGTGGCCATCAAAGCCGACGTCGAATTCGGTGGTACCGACCAAAAATTCAACAACTTGGCCGGCCGTGAGCTCCAATCACAGATGGGTCTACAACCGCAGGACGTCTTTTTGCTGCCCCTCATCCCTGGCACCGACGGCCGCAAGATGGGCAAGTCGTTCGACAACACCGTCGACATCCTGCTCTCGCCCGAAGACATGTTCGGCAAAGTGATGTCCATGGCCGACGAAGTAATGCCCCTTTACTTTGAGGTGTTGACCGACGTGCCGATGGCCGATATTACCGAGTTCCGTCACATCCTCAGCACGGGTCAGGGCAATCCGATGGACATCAAAAAACTCCTGGCCGGCCACGTCGTCACGCAGTTCATATCGGCTGACGCTGCCATCCGCGGCCGCGAGTCGTTCGAACGGCAGTTCCAACGCCGCGAAGTCCCCGACGAGATGCCCGAGTACGCCATCAGTCAGCCCACCACAATCCTCGACGTGCTGGTGGCCAGTAATCTGGCTTCCTCCAAAAGCGAAGCGCGCCGCCTCGTCGATGGTGGTGGCGTCAAAGTCAACGGCGAAAAGGTCGCTGGCTATGACACCATCGTGACACCCGTCGCCGTCATCCAAAAAGGTCGGCATTACGTGCGCATCACGGCTGCTGCGTAATTATTGCTACCGCACGTCAACGCGCCACGTACGTCCGTACGTGGCGTTTCTCATACAGTTTTCAGAGTGCTGTGCTATGGTAGCGCAGTGTTGATAAACGGGGTATGTGGTATGCGACGGTTGCTTCTCGTCCTGGTCTTTTCGCTGTGCAGTTGTACCGCCAAGCCGGCCACGGTCGTCCCCGCTGGTCTGCCATCCAATATCAATGTCGATGCAACATTGACTGATGGCAACGACGGCATCTTGGCTGTGGGTCAACCAGCACCAGCGTTCCGCTGGACCACTGCAGATGGCCAGACCGCAGACTTGGCTTCGTATCGCGGCAAGCGCATCATCATCAATTTTTGGGCGACCTGGTGCGAGCCGTGCCGCGCCGAAATGCCCGCGCTCAATGCCTACCATGGTCGCGACGACGTCGTCGTCATCGGCATCAACAAAGGCCAAGACATCGCACTCCTGCCTCCGCTCGCTGCGGAACTCGGGCTCACCTTCCCCCTGATTAGTGATCCCGACGGTGATGTGAGCATCGCCTACAGTGCCCGCAATCTCCCCACCAGTGTGTTTGTTGATCGCACGGGGACGATTGGTGCAATTTCGATTGGCGTCCTGACCGAAGACGCCTTGGCCCTACAATTGGAGCGCATCCCATGACCTTCCCCCCACGCCCTGCGTTGCAATATGTCGCAATCGGTGTCTATGTTGTCCTCTTGGCGGGCGTCTTTTTGTTCCCATCCGTACCCCTGCCCAGTTGGCCCGGCGGGACGGTCGCATGGAACATGTACGCGACCGTCCACGGTGTCTGCGCACAAATGCACAACACCATGATCGGCGGCATGCAATTGCCGTTATGCGCCCGCAACACGGGGATCTACGGGGCGATGACCATTAGTTTGCTGGCAATGTGGGCGCTGGGGCGGATCCGCACGCGTACCTTCCCACCCGTGTGGATGACCATCCTCCTGCTCATCCCCGTCCTGATTGTGGCGGTCGATGGCCTCAACTCGCTCTTTGTCGACCTCGAAATGCCGTCGCTGTACACCCCGCGCAACCAATTGCGCACACTCACGGGTGCCATGGCCGGTATTGCCATCGCGCCGTTTTTTGTGCCGTTGTTCAACCGCGTGCTGCGTTGCAACCCCAAAGAAACTCCCGTCATGGCCAATGCAGTCGATCTCATCGTGCTGTGGGGGTTGGCATTTTGTTACAGCATGTTGGTCATCATCGGACCCGCATGGTCGTATTGGCCGATTGCCATTATTTCGTGGCTCGGGATCGTGGGGATTTTGCTGATCTCAAACGGCTTTGCCGTGGCGGTTGCGTTTGGTTATGACCAACGCGTCGCCCACGTCCGCGAACTGGCCGCACCAGTGTTGGTGGCTACTGCAATTACCATTGCCGAGTTGGGGTTGATGTCGTGGTTACGCTTTGGGTTTGAGGTCAACGGGTTTTTTCAATGATAGTACCTGGGGCGGGCGCGGCGGACGCATGTCGGCTGGCTCGTGTGCGTGTGCACAACGCCTACCCACCGCGTTTTCTATATCACATATGAGGTCGCGACCAAGGCGTTGCGTCGTTCGGTCAGCATAGCCAGTGTCGTCTGGCCGAGGACTGCGATGGCACGCTGGCGCGCTTCGGCCCAGACTTCACGCGCGACGACCGAGTCTGCAATGCTTGGATTACCACCTTTGTCGCGTGCATCATCGGTGCCCTCGAGCGCTTCGACGATTTCGAGCAACGTTATTTGACTGGCTGGCCGCGCCAACCGATGGCCGCCTTGGCGACCACGCAAACTTTCGATCAAGCCCCCGCGCCGCAACATCAACATGATTTGACTGATAAAGTGCTCATCGATTTGCTGACGCCGATGGATGTCACGCGCTTGTACGGGACCATCACTCCCGTTGACGGCGATATCAATCATCGCCCGGATCCCGTATTCGACTTGGCTCGACATGCGCATCATAGACGTAT
>JACCDP011434194.1_pt1 | contig 10425 bp, 16 predicted proteins | sample 7445841 | NCBI WGS metagenome assembly JACCDP01 (sample SAMN15323441, study PRJNA562643) | freshwater metagenome | isolation source: river surface water | place: USA:Blue River Watershed | collected 2017-08-17
CCAGGGACAACGAGCGCAAGGCCCGACTCCTCGACCAAGCCCGGCGCCAAGAGGACTGGGCCGAGATCAAACGAGCCACCACTCCCCTGCGCTACCGATGATCTTATGGCAACAACTTGCGGACAACTCGTCCGCAAGACCCCCGCACACCCGTTCATTCTGCACAACACAAGTGGAAGCCCGCCAAGTAGGCGCTAACCCGCGTAAATACTAGCGTTCCAGCCCTTCTACTACACTATACCTATTAAGATATAGATATATAAAAAGGTAAATGTATGTATCTGTTGTGTGGAAGCTGGCTTCTGTCCTACGCAACACTTTTCTCTCCTTTGTACATAAGGGTGATAGTGTTTTTTCAAAACAGGGGGTCAGTCGCATCCGAGCAGGGCTGCAACCCGCATGGTTACAAGGAAAACCGACTTCCTGGCGGACTTCCACTTCATGTGTGCAGGATGCGCAGTGAGGCACTCTTGTTGTGCAAACCCTTGAAAAGTGTTGTGCAGAAAGATATGATTTCCTTCCCATCAACTCAAAACCACTGCCATGCAAGACGATCAAGACCTCGAATGGGTAGAGCGCCCTCTCAATCTGGGCGACGCGGTGCAATGCAAACGCTGCCGCAAGATCAAGCTCACGCCCCACTTCTACCGCACCAAAACCCGCAAGCAACTCATTGGCATGGGCAGGCCCAACGCCCAGACCGAGGACTTCGTGCATGTGGGCAACATCTGCCACACCTGCCTGCCACCACTGACCAAGAGATTGGCAACAGTCAGCCGGGCCATGCTCGACAGTTTGGTGGGTTTCGGTGACATCTCATCCATCGAGTACGACGCCGAGGTCAAGGCCCGGCAGCAACGGCGCAGGGATGTGGGCACGGCTGCCCGATCGGAGCAGTGGTCAAGGGTGCGGCGCGAGAAGTGGAAGGCGCTGATCTCCGACCTATCGGACGAGATACGCCAGATCACATACCAAAAGCACAACGCCCTGCGCTCCAAGGCGCCCGACAAACGGGCCGAGATGGCGTTCTTCAATCTGTGTCAAGAGGTTCTGACCCAGGTGCGGGCGTGCTTGAGGGTTGAGATGTCCCTGCGTGGCAAAGCTCCGCCGAGCGACGATTGGCGCGACTACGTTGACCCGCAAGATTTGCAGGCGCTCAAGACCCTGTGGCGACGCGTAACGATACCGCGCACCATGCCGAAGGTGGTGCAGGACAAGCCCGGGGAGGAGCATCACCCGCTGTACTCGCCCGATATGGCCAGAGGCAGGCTTGAGACGGTGCGCTCGATGCCCGAGGCTATCGACGATGGGCCGGTGTTGGTTGGGCGCCGAGCGCCCCACACCCCGCGTGCAGCCGACGAACTACTGGCTGCGCTGCGTGCCAGTGCGCTGCGTGTGAGTAACAAATAAGAACTCGCGGACAACCTGTCCGCAAGCCGCTGCCCTGCCGGTTGCAGGGCGTCAAAAAGGAGAAAGCAAATGAAAATCAAGACAAGTAAACTGACAGGTGCGGCCCTTGATTGGGCGGTGGCGAAGGCCGAGGGTATCTTGGATCGCATTGAACTTGAACAAGTCAATGGAGTGTGGTCGGTTGCCATTCCTGACTTGGGATGTAGCTTTGAACCCTCAACGTGCTGGACACAAGGTGGCCCGATCATTGAGCGAGAGAAGATTGATCTCTTTACAGAAAAGGGAACTCCTGAAAGTTGGGTCGCAAGCGTAGCGCGTTACCAAAACGGCGCAAAACTAGTCGGATGGCGGAGGCACCAATACGGCCCCACCCCACTCATTGCAGCCATGCGCTGCTATGTTGCATCCAAACTCGGCGACGAGGTCGACGTACCGGAGGAACTCAAATGAGCGCGCACACAAAAACCTTGATCGTGCTCTACACCATAGCCATCATGGTGCTCTTGGCCGATGTTTTCTGGTGGCAGGCGTAAGCCCTTGGGAACACTCATCAACTCTTTTGGGAGAAGCAATCATGCGGTTTAACGAACTAACCAACACAGCCAAGGAAAAGGCACGCGAGCACATCTGTCAGCACCACGATGTCGATTACGAATACGTCATCGAAGACGCCAAGGAACAAGGGCGCGAGCGCGGGTTCATCATCGAGGACCTCCAGTGGTCAGGCTTCTGGTCGCAAGGCGATGGCGCGTCATGGACAGGCCGGGTGCATCTCGGGACGTTCATCGACCAGTGCATCAAGCCCGACGACACAGACCTCACGAAGTACACCATCCTGCGAGAGCTTGTACGGGACAGTTGGGTCGTCGAGTGGGTGGACATAGGCAGGCGCTCGTTCCACTACGTGCACAGCAACACGATGGAGGCATCCGGGCCCGACAGCTATGGCGAGCGCGACGATTCAACGGTACGCAGAGGCATCCTTGCAGGGGCCAGCGTGCGCCAGTTGTATGAGAGCATCGGCGGTTTCGACTTCATTTACTACACCGCTGTGCCTGCCGCGCTCGACGCTGCGAAGGACTACGCCGATGAGATATACAAACGACTTAAGAAGGAGTACGAGTGGTACATCAGCGATGAACACATCGAGGAGATGGCAGAGATCAACGAGTGGCAGTTCGACGAGGACGGCAGCTTTTTGTAAGTCGCGGACAGATCGTCCGCAAGTTTTAACCAACGGAGGTATCAATCATGTTTTCAGGACACACGCACAATCTCAACCGTGCATCAAACTACGCGCATGCACTCAAGCTGTTCAACACCACGCCCAAACCACGCGGCGCCAAGTGGGCGACATACCAGCGCCCACTGGGCAACAACAGGCAGCACCACTACCGCATCGAGGCTCTCAAGCCCGACGAGTACATCGACATGGTTCTGTACAGCAAAGTGATAGCACGGTACTACGCACCGGATGCCGAGGGCAACGAGCGCAGGCTATTCGCCAGCCACGCCTCAATCACATCACGCAAGTTCTTGTGGGACGTAGTTGGCATGAGCGAGGGCAGCGCCGCGCTTGCAGCCGATGGTAGGAAAGTGGTCACGCCTGTGTACACGCCGCCCTTCATGACTGACCATACCGATGACTTCAGCGCCGACTTCTGGTACGACAAGGACCGCCGCATCCTCACGGACAGGTCACGGCACACCAAGCACTGGCGCAGGGTCACGACAGCCGACGACAAGTTAACACGTAGAGAAGTGACGCGGGTGTTCGAGCCGTTCATCACGATGGCCATCATGCGTATGCCCGAGTTCATTGAGAACACATCACTTGCGCGCCATCTCGGCGAGCCGTTCGCAGGTGTAAGCACAGGATGGCGGCATGCAACGATGATCAAAGCGATGCACATCCATCTTGCCAACCGGTTGGAGGTTACAACGGAGGAGACCGAGCAGTTCTTCGACGTGTGCTTCCGCGTGTTCAACACGCTGGCATCTCGGCGTGCATACAACCAGACCGCAAACCCACGGCGCCACCCCGAGTACGCCGACCTTGAAAAGCCCATCACAGGAGACGAGTTCCGCACAAGCATCCTGTACACCCTCAACCGCATCCTTAGTACCAACGTCCGCTCGGGACGGGAGGAGATACCACAGTTTGTTGCCGCAGAGGACTACCCTCGTAGCAACATCTTTGTGACAGAAAAGCCCTTATAAATCAGGGTTCACCCGGGGGGTTGTCAAGCAATTGACAACCCTCTATACTTCGTTCAAACCTATAGGAGAAGCAAAATGTCATTCGAGAAAATGACTCTCAATCAGCGCATTCAAGCAGCCAACATTGACTGCATGCGCCACCCCAAGTTCGCCCTGCTTGCCGGTGTCATCATGATGGGCAAGTCCGAGGTCACGGACAAGCTGCCGACCGCAGCAACCAACGGCAAGGACAAGCTCTACGGCGCGGCGTTCATCGAGGGCATGACACGCAAGCAGTTACGCTACCTCGTGCTGCATGAGAACTTTCACGTTGCGCTCAAGCACTGCGTCCTCTACAAGGACATCAAGAAGAAGCACGCACGCCGCGTCAACAAGGCGCAGGACTACGTCATCAATGGCCTGATCGAGGAGATGGACCCGAAGTTCACATTCGTTGAGCGCCCGACTACTGTGCCGCCTCTTGTTGATCCCAAGTATGCAGGCATGTCGTTCCAGCAAGTGTTCAACCTCTTGCCTGAAGACCCCGAGGAGGACGACGCCGGGGGGCAAGGCGATGGGGGTGACTCTCCGTTCGATGAGCACATCGACGCCGACGAGATGACGCACGATGAGCAGCAAGACCTCATCAAGCAGATCGACGATGCCAACCGGCAGGGGCAGATGATTGCCAACAAGCTGGCGGGTAAGGATGCGGGTGGCCGTGACATCTTCGGCCTTGCTGCCGACCGCACGACCGACTGGGTCTCTGCGCTGCGTGAGTTCATCAGTTCCGTGTGCGCTGGCGATGACAACTCTCGGTTCTGCCCACCCAACAAGCGCCTGCTTGCATCGGGCTTTATCCTGCCTTCGCACTTCACAGAGACAGTCGGGGAGATCATCATCGCTGCCGACACATCGGGCTCGATGTATCCCTACTACAAGGAGTTGTTCGGTGAGGTCGCCGCCATATGCCGACAGGTCAAGCCCGCCACTGTGCGCGTGCTGTGGTGGGACACAGCGGTGTGCGCTGACCAGCAGTTCGCTCCCTCTGACTACGATCAGATCGCCGGGCTACTCAAGCCCAAAGGTGGCGGGGGCACTACGCCCGAGGTCGTGACCAAGTACATCGCCAAGCACAAGATCGACGCCAAAGCAATCGTGTGGCTCTCCGACGGCTACATCGGCTGCTCTGACCCGGTAACTACCATGCCGTCCCTCTGGGGGGTAGTGAACAACGACTCGTTCGTTGCTCGAAACGGCAAGACCCTTCACATCACCATTTAATTTTCAACCTTAAGGAGTTCAATCATGGAAAAGTTTCTCTCGTTCACCCAAGTCCTCAACCTCATCGCAGCCGCTGGCCACAAGCGCACCATCATCGTCGAGGGCGAGAACGGCATCGGCAAGACTGCGCTGTTCCATGCCCTCAAGCGAAGCCCCAAGTTCGCCAACCACATCGCCGTTGACCCAGTCGACTGCACCCAGTTGTCCGATGGCAGCGTATGGATGCCTGACCTTGACCGTGAGCATGGCGTCTCCCGTGAGCTGCCCAACGAGCGGTTCGGTGTCAGCAAGACCAACCAACTCGGCGTCAATGACAGCCAGCCCGTGATCGTTGCGCTCGATGAGATCGCCAAGGCTCCGCAGTTCATCAAGAACGTGCTCGCTCCGATCATCTATGAGCGCCGTGTCGGTAACTACCACATGCCCGAGGGCAGTGTCGTCGTGTGCTTCACCAACCTGTCCGTCGAGGGTCTGGGCGACAGCATCCAGGCGCACCTGCGCAACCGTCTCGTGTTCGTCAAGATGCGCAAGCCCACCGCCGACGAGTGGGTCAAGTGGGCCACCGACAACAACATCAATCCGATGGTCATCGCGTTCGTCAACAACGAGCCGCGTGTGATGGACTCGTTCATCGACTACGCCAAGGGTGGCAAGTTCGAGGGCAAGGATCAAGCCAAGGACAACGGCTACATCTTCAACCCCAAAGCTGTGCAGCTTGCCTACGCATCGCCGCGCTCGCTCGTTGCTGCCTCTGACATCCTCGATGAGGGCATCGGTGTACTCGACGACGACACGCTCGAAGCCGCGCTTACAGGCGCTGTGGGTCACGTCACTGCGCAGGCGATGGCATCGTTCGTTCGGTTCGGCAAGGACATCTGCGAGTATGCGCGTGTGATCAAGGACCCCGAGGGTGCGCCTCTGTCCAACAACCCCACTGCACAACTCATTCAGGTGTTCCAGTTCGTCTCTCGTGCAGCCGACCGCACCGAGGCCGAGGCCATCGTCAAGTACGTCTGGCGCATGCGTGCTGAGATGCAGTCGATCTTCTGCAACACCGTGGCCACAAGCCAGCGTGTGGGCCTGTTCGCCACCATCGACGGGTTCGGTCGCATGTTAGCTGCGCACAAAATATTTTTTACAAGCAAGTGAAATAACACATACAATTAGCAGCATCATCACAAAGGAGTTGCTATGCGTAAAGTTCTGGGTCGCCCCCGTGCTGCAGGTTTTCCCGTCGGATCGCAGTTTGCGTTTCTTACCATCATCGGTGTAGATCAGCGAAAGCGTTCCGATGGATTTATGCAAGACATTTACAGATGTCGCTGCGTATGTGGTAACGAGTTGGTTAAAAGCAAAACGTCGTTGCGCACGCATCCTGATACGCGCTGTCGCGTATGTGCTGGAGAGCAGGCGGCAGTCACACGCGGGGCCGACGGACGAGACGGAACACCAACGCATACATCCTGGCGAGCCATGCACGCACGTTGCTACCAAAAAGGCCATGCCGCGTACCCACGCTACGGTGGGCGCGGGATAAAAGTCTGCCAGAGATGGCACGACTATGAGAAGTTTCTGGCTGACATGGGGGAGCGCCCCGAAGGGACTTCCCTAGAACGCCGGAACAACAATCGGGGATATTCACCGAGCAACTGTTACTGGGCGACACGTTCGGAGCAACAACGAAACCGTCGAAGTAACAGGTATCTCACAGCAGATGGGCGCACGCAGCTTTTGGCCGACTGGGCCAGAGAACTACGTACAAGACCTACAACTATCTGGCTTAGGCTGGAGAAGCTTGGTTGGTCTGAACAAGACGCGTGCACGGTGCCGGTCTCGCCTCGGAGGCGGAAGTGATGAACTTCTACCGTAACGAGCGCGGCCAGACTGTGTTGCACGTAGCAATACGTAAGTGGCCAGACCGCGTGTCACTCATCGTGTCGACCTTCAATGCGCTCGACGGCGCTCGGGTCGTGCTCAGATCGGAGTCGTACACCAATGAAGCTCTTGACCCAGAGGAGCGCATGCAGACACTCAAGACGCTCGCGCTGCTCGTGGCTTTGCAGATAGGGGAGCCTGACCCCTTTATCACAGGCAACACCCCGGACATCAAAGAGCCGGTCATCAACGTTAAACATAGGAGAAAGCAATCATGACACAACCTCGCTACAACCTCGACACCTGCTCCATGCTCGTGGAGTTCAACGCGCCCGTGTGGACAGCACGCAAGCTCGATAGGTCAACCACCGACGAAGTGGTGCAGAACAAGAACGCCGGGGCCAAGGATGCCGCACGCGTCAACAAGCACCTGCTTGCCGGGCGCACCGAGTTGGAAGTCATCCAGCAGTGCGTCACTCGTGCCCGCCAGTACGTCTATGACAAGACGTTGCCTTGGTCTGATGCTGGGCTGCGCCTGCTGCCCACGCCGATCTTCCAGCCGTTCGCGGAGCGCATGAATGCGTTCGAGGATGAGTTCGTTGCTCTGGTCAAGTCATTCGTGGCAATCTATCCCTCGCTCATCACGGCGCAGGCGATGGCCCTCGGTGACATGTTCAAGCGCGACGACTACCCGACAGCCAACGAGATCATGACCAAGTTCGCATTCCGTGTGAACTACATGCCCGTGCCTACGGCTGGCGACTTCCGCGTCGATGTGGGCAACCAAGCGCAGCAAGAGTTGCGGCAACAGCTTGAGCGTGTGGCCAACGAGCGCATCGAGAACGCTATGGCAGACATGCGACTGCGCCTCAAGGAGCACCTCAAGCGTATGTCCGACCGACTGACCACTGACACCGTGGCAGGCGAGAGCAAGCGCCGTCGTTTCCACGACTCGCTGGTTGATGGTGCGCTGGAGTTGTGTGATCTGGTCAAGGCCTTCAACGCTGTCGGTGACCCGCAGCTTGAGGCTGCACGGCGTGCTCTGAGCGACTGTCTGCTCGGTGTTACGCCCGACGAGTTGCGCAAGAACGAAGCTGTCCGTGAGGACACCAAGAAGGCGGTCGACGCCATCCTCGACAAGTTCGCTTTTTAAAAGGAGAAAGCAAAATGAAGATTGATTGGGCGCTGCTTCGCAGCCAAAAACTTACCCTCGTGCAGGTCATCAGTGTCAGCCCGCCCACAGTGGCGGAGGACTTGACGGGTATCTTGCACCTCATTGACCACTTACAGGACGAGGCCGCTGCCAACAGCGAGATCGGTATCAAAGAGGTCTTTGGAGAGGAGGAATAACTATGGACACCCGCATGCTGCGACATGTGCGCGAGTTGTTTAACGTGGAGTACGTGCCGCGTCATACGAATCGTCACAACCAAAGGCAGTGGGTGCGCTCCGTGCGCACCCTCGGAGACCGTTGGCTCTTGGCCAAACACGTTGAGAGAAAGGAGCCGCACCGTGCCGCGCAAAAATAGAAAGCGCAAACACAACCCGCACAACAACGCCACGGTGCTCGGCGCAAGCGAAGTAGAGCGCAGACTTTACGGCAAGTCGTTGCCGGATATGCACACAGAGAAAAGACTGGCTGAATCAAGAAAGGGAACACTCATCATGCCTTCTTTGCAAGACGCGCTGCAAAGCGCAATCCAAAAACAAACGCACAACGTGCTGCACGAAACCATCGCTGAGTGGAGCGATGACGAGCAAAAGCCCACACCCCAACCCCAGGAGAAACCAACCATGCCTTCAATCACCTTCCCCGTCACCACCAACGTATCCCGCGCCACCTTCGACTTCGTGCGCGACAACCCGGGACTTCATCACAACGAGATCAAGCACAAGCTCATAGACAAAGGGTACAAGGAAACTTCGGTGACCGCCCTCATCAGCCAGCTTCGCCGCGCAGGGCAGATCGCACGGCTGGCAGACGGCACGTACCACGCATCAGCCAAAGAGTACGAGCCGATCAAGCAGCTCTACAAGCAGGCGAAGACCAAGAAACCCTTGGCCAAGAAAGTTGTGGCCAAGAAGCCTGAGCCCAAGAGCGAAGGCATTGCCGCGCTGCAACCCGTGCATACCCCAGTGCCTGCGCCTGCACAAGTTGTGTCAAACGATGTAGAGTACATCCTCTCGACGCTACCCATCAAGCAGGCCCGCTCGCTCTACGATGAGCTGCACAAAATCTTTGGGGTGAAAGTATGAGCATCGAAGCAATGAAACAGGCGCTGGAGGCGCTGGAGACTGTATTCATGCCGCACCATCCAGCGGTCATCTCCCTCCGCACCGCCATCGCAGAGGCTGAGAAGCAGGAAGGTTGGGTGCTGCGTGAAGTTTTGTTTGACAAAGGAGAGCCTATAGCGCACAGAGAGCCCGAGAAGCAGGAGCCGGTGGCGTGGATGAACAGGCATGGGGCTTGCAAAACCAGTTTGTTCAGGGAAGTTGCGGCGGGTGCTAAAGATGAATACACCATCCCCCTCTACACCCACCCACCCGCAGCACAGCCAGACCCTGAATTTGAATGCCCACGGTGCGGGCACTGCTGCCCACAGCGCCAGTGGGTTGATCTGACGGATGAGGATATTGAAAACTGTTACGGCGGTGAGATTAATGACTTTGCCCGTGCAGTAATTGATAAATTTAAGGGGAAAAACACATGACACAACAACCAGAAGCCCTGCGACTTGCTGATGCGTTGACCGAAAAAGAGTACCCGCCCCGTCGAGCCGCAGCCGCCGAACTGTGCCGACTTCATGCGGTCAACGCGCAACTGCTGGAGGCGCTGGAAAGTCTTGCCGCCGCTGATTTTGGCGCAGGGGAATGGACTGAATCGGCAGAGCAAGCTGCGTTAAAAGCTCGTGCCGCCATCACAGCAGCAAAGGAGAAGAATCATGAATAAAAACACAGGCGGGCCAGCGTTTCCTCGCCCCTTCAGCGGAGGCACTCAATACGCTCAAGAAGGCATGACCCTGCGCGACTACTTCGCGGCCAAGGCGATGGCGGCAATGATGGCAAGCCCTAGCAATGTCGCAAAAGCAATGGATAAGCTGGGCGTTACAGAAGATGACGTTTTGAATTATTTGGCTGCTGGGTCGTATGCAATGGCCGACGCCATGCTCAAGGCAAGGGGGCAAGCATGAGAACCCACAAGGACAAGCTAATGTCTCTGCTGGAGTACATGGAACTCAACCACAAAGTGGCCCGTCGTCGATTGTTTGCCGAGCAGGCGTATGACGCAAAAGACAAAAAGCAAAGCTGGGAGTGGTTGTTATTTTGGTGCGAAGCCAAGGACGAACGCGCCCAGATGTGGAAGTGGTTTAAGCACGAGTACTCAGACGCTATGCTGCTCAAGGAGGGCTACTATGAATCGTACAAATGACATCATCCGCATGGCGCGGGAGGCTGGGTTTGCTGATGGCGTGACAGAGATCGTGGGGCTTGAGGGTTTTGCACGCTTCGCCGCCCTTGTCGCCGCAGCCGAGCGCGAGGCGTGTCATGCACTGCGCCAGACGCTGCCCAACCCTCACGAACACTGCCAAGTGAGCGCCCATGCCTATGACATGGCGCTGGTGGCATATGGAGCCGCCATCCGAGCAAGGGGGCAAG
>JACCDP010609696.1_pt1 | contig 10424 bp, 11 predicted proteins | sample 7445841 | NCBI WGS metagenome assembly JACCDP01 (sample SAMN15323441, study PRJNA562643) | freshwater metagenome | isolation source: river surface water | place: USA:Blue River Watershed | collected 2017-08-17
GCCTCCAATCAAACCAACCCGGTAAATAATTTCTGGACTGCTGGTATCTATGGGGCCATTGGCTTCTAGCGTTGATGTGAGCGCCCTCGTCCTGTCGGTGCAGAAAGGATATCGAGTGAAAATGGTTGAAAGTGGTCAGGCTATTTCAGATCAGTCAAACGAGCCGTGAGAGCAAGACAGCCGAAGGCGCCGAGATGCCGTCACGTATCTCATCATGCTGGGAGTGTTGGGTAAGAGCAGATGGCTGGAGGGGAGCCTTCGCTATAGCCGACGAGTAACGGAGAAAGGCGAGAAACCCATTAGACTTAGTGAATAAGAGAGGGCGTATTTTTACCTCAAAATTGATTATGATGCGTCGGTATGTACTCAACTTTCGTGATTCTCCATCTCCTTGCTGCCATAACCTGGGTCGGGGGGATGGTGTTTCTCTCCCTCGTCTTGGCCCCATTGGTCAGAGGACGAAAGGCCGCTCCGGAATTCATGGCGTTGTTTCGATCAGCAGCGCTGCGATTTCGGCCGATTGTCTGGATAGCTATGGCGATACTCCTGACCACTGGCCCGATGTTGTTGTCAGGTCGAGGTATGCATGTGATGGATCCAGCCTCTTGGTCGGGGATCGTGACGATGAAGCTGTCGTTGGTCGGCCTGTTACTCTTCCTGACCTTGCTGCATGATCTCGTACTTGGTCCAAGGGTCAGTCATGTCAGTACCATACCCGAATCTCAACGCACGACGGGGGAGCAGATTATATTCAAAACCGCGCGGTGGTTGCCACGTCTCTCTCTTTTGATTGCCCTGGCCGTGGTAGTTGCAGCAGCCATGCTGGCACGGTCGTAGATACACACCTGTCGAGCCACCGATCCGTAGCCACCCAGCACACTCCTCTCGTCCGGCACCTTCAACACAGGGCCTTTTTCAGCCACGTAGTCACAGTGAGTGAATCAGAGGCGCTTGTCTATGGTGTGATCCGCCGGCAACTAGACGCTACGGAGTCTTTGCGCAACGAAACCCATAGCCGAGGTGCCGACGAGACGGTTCGGCATTGTAACGGAAGGACGATCCCAGAAACTCCTGAACATAAAGCCAGTTTCCGCCCCGCACGACTTTCGATTTACCCGTTGCCGGTCCTTGAGGATTCTTCGTTGGGCTCATTTTGTAATAGTCATGGTCATACCAGTCGTTGACCCATTCCCAGGCATTACCGGCCATGTCATAGATCCCGTAGGGGCTCTTGCCCATTTCGAACATCCCCACCGGAACCAACGCCATATGGTTCGCCCATTCCTTCTTACCAAAATTCGCGTGGAGCCTGGTGGGAGCCTCGTTGCCCCAGGGGTAGAGGCGGCCATCCGTCCCCCGCGCCGCCTTTTCCCACTCCGCCTCGGTCGGCAGGCGCTTACCGGCCCATTTGCAGTACGTGGCTGCATCCGACCAGCTGACGTTCACGACGGGCCGTTTCTGATGGTGGGGCTGGTTCATGATCTCCCATTCCGGCGGCGCCTCTGTGCCCGTCGCCTCCAGATACTTGGCATACTGCCCCACCGTTACGTGGTACTTGTCCATATGGAACGCGTTAAGGTAGACACGATGCACGGGCTTTTCGTCAGCTTTCAGGGTACTCCCCATCGTAAATTCTCCTGCCGGTACCAGCGCCATCGGGACGTCGCGTGGATCGGTCGGGAACGCCTCTCCTGCTGATCCATCTGGCTTCAGACCATTCGACGAGGTGGTCAAACGTCGCCCAGGGAATTTTGCTTCCAATTGTTGATAGACGGTCTGTTGCTCAGTATTGAGGCCCAGCTCATGAGCACCATCCAGGGCCTCCTCTGCCTGCTTCATCTTGTCTGGCTGAGCTTGTCCACCGGCAAGCAGACTTTTCGCTTTCTCCAGCAAGCGCCACGCGGTCACTTCCTCCAGCGACTGCCATACCTTCATTTTGCTTAACCGTGGTTCCCTCGTCCCACTGATTCTGGATTTCGCATCCAGATGTAACGCGGTCTCGTAATGTTCTTCCGCGCAGTCCCAGGCTGCTAATCCTCGACAGGCCTCAGCCAGATTGAAATGAGCCTGTACATTCGATGAATTCTTGATGAGCCCTGCCTCCAGCGTCGCGCGCGCTTCGGCATATTGTTTTTGCTTTAAAAGACTTTCTCCTTTGGCGAAGTCCTGCTCGCCGGCGTCGGCTGCCAGCGCCATGGAGTGTGCGGTCATGTTCAAACAAATGACAACACTCAGTACACCAATCGTCTGTCTCATCAGTGCGTCCCTCCCACTTGTGACTGCCTTATGGGAGTGGGCCTCGCCTCCCGGTAAGAGCACCAGCCGCCGTCGTGAACATAGCCTCCACAGTCGGAAAGATAACATAACCTAACCTAAGCATAAAGAAGGCTAAGCGAGCGACCACATTTGGTGCGGTTGATGATTCGCCATCCATAAAAGAAGCTCGGTGAGCATGAGAACACGGTTCGAGTCTGTTGCCTTCTGCGACAGAGCCCTTGTGCTCTCTGTAGCCATACGCAACTCTTCTTCGAACGATGGGCTTGTTGGTTCAATCGAACCGGCGAATTTCTTGGCCGAATTTTAGGTCTGCCTCTTTCGGTTCTATCCTTGCAACGTAGCTTCAAACATCTGGCGTCAAAGGTGTGGCCGATAAAGCTCGGCTCATAATGGAATGATGAAACAACGTGTGTGCATAACTGCTGTCATCCTTTGGATCGTGACATCGATCGCCGCCGGATGGTTGTTCGTGAAGGGATGGACAACGAAAGGAAGTGACGGGCAGACCGAAATCCTCTTAGCGCCGGTCGAGCGGGATCAGATCCTCGCGGAGATGCGGCAGCTGCTGAAAGCGGTGGACGGCGTCATCAGAGGGCTGGGAGAACCAACGCCTGACCTGAACGCGATGGAAACGGCAGCCAGAGGGGTGGGGATGAATATGGCCGCGGATGTCGAGCCGGCCATCATGGCTAAATTGCCGCTGCCGTTTAAGCAGATGGGCATGTCGATCCACAAAGATATGGATGCCCTGGCCGATGCGATCGTGCAGAACGAGACACCTCAACAAATCTTACGACGACTGTCGAGCATGACGGCCCGCTGCACGGCCTGTCATGACATGTATCGATTCAAAGCGAACGAGTAGCTGTCAGCGATCAGAGACCAGAAGGAGAAGAGAAAAGAGAAAGTCGAAGCGAGAGCGAATCCCTTTCCGATATCGCGACTCCCACCCAATGAGCGCTCCTGTCATGGCCGGATGGCACAAGTCTCGAAGGCGGGAAATCCGCCATAACCGAGAGCACTGTCGCTCCGGTAAAGTCCTCACGGAGGTACTCATGAAGTCTCGAACGATCATACGTGCTGCGCTAGCAGCAGCCATGCTGTTGCCGGTCGGTATTGTGAGCCCCGTGTCCGCGCAGGATCGCGACCGCGATCAGCTGAAAACGGACCAGCTGCTTCAGGACAAGGACAAATTGCAGACTAAAGACAACCTCCAGACCAAAGAACAGCTGAAAGACAAGGACCAGCTCAAGGAACAAGAACAGACACGCGAACGTGAACGGGCCAGGGAACAGATGCAGACTGAGCGACCTGAAAAACCGCAGCATGAGCGGCCTGAGGGCGGTGGGGGAAGAGGAGGACGGCACTAGGAAGACGCGAGTTCTGAGTTGACATGTCGCTCGGCGTTCAGGGCTCAGCACTTCGGTGTCTGTGTCGCCATCCCGCCGGTCGAGCAGACGCCGGTCCCGACTGGTGCGCCGAAGACCGGGTACATGATCGAATCGATGGTGTCGGCGGCCGTTCACAACATCAAGGCCGATATCGAGAAGAATCCGAAGAAGGAAACGGCGACCTGGAACGCCATCTGTCTTGCAGATATGGGAGATACGGGGATGGCGTTTGTGGCGCTGCCTCAAATGGCCCCGCGCAACGTTACGTGGGCGAGGAAAGGCAAATGAGTGCATCTGGCCAAGTCGCCCTTGAATAGTATTTCCTGATAACAATGAAGACTGGCGTCAGCGAGCCGTTCTTTGAAAAGGCCATTCTCCACGGCATGGGGATTACCAAGCGAGAATCAAGCGGCCAACATGACGGCCTCTCGACGCTGAATCCTTTGCGCCGCCCATGCCTCACATAGGCAAAAGAAAAGGAGGGCGTTATGAGACTCAATGAACGTGTGCGATTGATTGCCGGTGTCTTCGTACTCGCCGCAGTCATCCTTGGCGCAACCGTCCACCCGTACTGGAATTATTTCGCTGCCTTTGTGGCGCTGAATCTCATCCAATCAGCCTTTACGGGCTGGTGCCCGATGATGGCGCTGTTGCGCAAGCTTGGTGCGCAAGAATAGCTCTCAGACCTCACAGAGTAGTTCCTCTATCTTCCAGGGTACCAGGTGGGTTGTTGCGGAGAGTAATAAGGGACGAGGAGAAGCCGTGACGATACCTCTTAATCTTGAAGGCGCATTCGACAGCGAGCAGGCCATGCGGAGTATGATGGTGACGCGAAAGGTCTGTTTCGATCACAATCCCTTTTATGTGAGAGATGGATCAGGGCAGATCATCCAAATTGGTTTTCAACTGAACCTCTACGCAGCCTTTCAAGATCCCAAGCATCTGCCGTCGGGGGAAGACACAGAGCTGCGTGAATTGATCGGGGGACTGCGCCGTGTCTGCCGTGTATTCTTTCAATCGCTGGATCTTCTGAAGCCCTGTGAACATCCTGACCCACCGATGCATCGGATCATGTATGCTCCGGAGCGCCGGTACCGCGCGGAGGTGTGCCTTCAAATCCCGATTTTCGATCGTGGGCACTATGGTGCGAAGCCGGACCGTGGTCTTGAGGAGTCGTTGGCGACCGCTGAATGTCTACTTCAAAAGCTTGGAGCCAGGCGAGGAAGATGGGAAGATCATGATGACACATGCGCTCGCTCTGAGGATCGGTGTGAGGATCATGCTCGAGCGGCCACCGATGGACATTGAGTCCGGCGAAACCCGTCGAACAGCGAGAACAAACAAGTGAAACGGATGCTTATCGCAGCCTTGCTCTTAGCCGGCTGTGGATCCAAGGAAGAACCGACCGCAACCGTGGTGTCGGCTGCCCCACAGCACACCATTCAGGCTGCGGTTTTCGAGGCCCGACAGACAGCGGTGCCGGTTCGCGTTGAAGTGACTGGTCAGGTCACTGCGATCTTTCAAGCCACGCTCTCCAGTCGCATCCAAGGGACAATCGACACGTTGCTTGTCCGGGAAGGCACGAAGGTCTCCCAAGGCCAGGTCCTGATCAAGCTGGATAGCCGTGACCTCCAAGCGGACTTAGCTCGCGCCAATGCCGACGTCGAGAATACGAAAGCCCATCTCGACCGGATGGACCAGTTGTACGCCCAAGATGCGGTGTCAAAACAGGAGATGGAGAACGCGATCAGGGCCTATCGAGTTACGGCGGCGAATCGCAAGGGGGTGGAGGCGCAGCTGAGTTACACGGTGGTGAAAGCACCTTTTGACGGTGTCATCACCGAAAAGAAAGTAGAGGCCGGTGAATTAGCCTCGCCGGGGCAACCACTGCTCAAAATGGAGGATCCTCGGCGCCTGCGCCTGGAAGCCACGGTGGCGGAAGGTGATCTGAAGTCCGTGTCTAATGGGGACACAATTTCTGTGGTCATTGATGCGTTGGGAGAAAATGTCTTGATCGGAAAGGTCAGTCAAATTCTCCCTGCCGGCGACCCACACACTCACACCTTTATGGTCAAGGTTGATTTGCCCAACACCCCCGGACTGAGGACCGGCATGTTCGGTCGGTTCCAGCTCGACAAGGGTGCCACGCCAACCATTCTGGTTCCGTTGACCGCTGTCGTCGAACGTGGCGAACTGACCAGCCTCTATTCCGTGGGAGCGGATCACGTTGCTCGGCTTCGGTGGGTTAAGCTTGGGCGGCGATTCGACCAACAGGTGGAGATCCTTTCCGGCCTCAACGAGGGTGAGCGAGTCTTGACAGACGGCAGTCGGGGTGTGGATGGAGCCACGGTCCAGAACGCCGAGACGGTGGCCTCTCCTTCGGCCACACATCCGTGAAGTGTTCATCGTGAAACGTGTCGGCCAACGGTTTCAGGTTTCAAGTGTTTGGTTTCTGCGCAACTTGAAACGTTGAACGTGAAACCTGGAACTCAGGATCGAGAGACAAACGACAAATAACGATTGCTCGATGACTCCTCATCTCACCCCATATCGCCCCGGACTCAGCGGCCGCATTGCCGCCCTCTTCATCCATAGCAAACTCACGCCGCTCATCATGGTCGGGGTGTTGGTGCTGGGCCTGCTTGCGGTGATTGGTACCCCTCGTGAGGAAGAGCCGCAGATCGTGGTACCGATGGCCGATGTCTGGCTTCCGTTTCCCGGTGCGGCAGCTAAAGTCGTCGAAGAGCAGCTCACCAAACCGTTCGAACGTAAACTCTCCGAGATCAAAGGCGTCGAATACCTCTATTCCATTTCACGCCCAGGCGGGGCGCTGATCATCGTCCGCTTCTACGTCGGCCAGCCGATGGAACAGAGTCTGGTCGATCTCTACGACAAGCTGATGTCCAACCAAGACTTGTTACCACCAGGTGCTGAGCCGTTTCTCGTCAAGCCAAAGGATGTGAATGATGTCCCGATCGTCACCCTGACGCTCTCCAGTGCGCGTTACAGTGAATTCGAACTCCATCGTCTTGCCGAACACGTATTGGAGGAAAGCAAGAAAGTATCCGGCACGTCGGCCGGATTTATTGTCGGCGGACGGCCACGTGAGCTTCGCATTCAGATCGACCCGACAAGGCTGAAGGCATATGGGTTGACGCCGCTGCAGGTTGCCGACGTCGTACGTGGGGAGAATCGAGCGTTATCGTCGGGTCGCTTTGACAGCCGTAATCAAAGTTTGCTTGTGGAGACCGGTCGATTCATCCGATCGCGGGACGATCTGGAAAGTTTAGTAGTCGGGGTCAGTGAGCAACGGCCTGTCTACCTGCGTCAAGTGGCGGAGGTCACGGACGGGCCGGCGGAAGCGACCAGTTATGTTTGGTTTGGTCTTGGCGCTTCCAGCGCCCGTGAATCGTCCAACGTGAAACGTGAAGCGGGGCTCAGGACCGACGCTTCACGAGATACGATTCACGAATTCCCCGCAGTCACGGTCGCGATGGCGAAGCAGGCCGGCATGAATGCGGTCACGGTCGCTGCCGACGTGATCCACAAAGTCGAAGACATGAAAGGTGTAACGATTCCATCAGACGTACGCGTGACTGTAACCCGTGATTACGGAGAAACGGCCCAGGAGAAGGCTAATGAACTGTTATGGCACCTTCTGATCGCCGTGGTCGCGGTCGTGGTCTTTCTCGGTGTGGCATTGGGGACGAGGCCGGCTCTCGTCGTCTCGATCGCGATCCCTCTGACTCTTGCCCTCACACTCTTTACGTCGATGATGATTGGGTACACGATCAATCGGGTGACCCTGTTTGCTCTCATATTTTCGATCGGTATTCTTGTGGACGATGCCATCGTGGTTGTTGAGAATACGTATCGACATCTGAAGATGCGACCCGCGTCTCATCACGAATCCTCTATCAAAGCAGTGGATGAGGTCGGCAACCCAACGATCCTTGCCACATTTACTGTCATCGCCGCACTTCTGCCGATGGCCTTCGTCTCCGGGTTGATGGGTCCTTACATGAGACCGATTCCCGTGAACGCCTCCATCGCGATGTTTTTTTCGTTATTGGTTGCCTTCATTGTGATCCCCTGGTTCTGCCAAACGTGCTATCGCCCAGGAGCTGTGGTCGCTGGTGTCGAACATGAAGGTGACGAGCGAGGGTTCACGGCGCGGATCTATCGGCGTGTCCTTTCCCCGCTGCTGGCCCATCCGGTTCTGGCGTACGCGTTTCTCGGGGTGGTCGGCCTGTTGCTCCTTGGATCGACCTTATTGTTCTACACTCGCCATGTCGTGGTGAAAATGCTCCCGTTTGACAATAAGAGTGAAATTCAGCTGGTGATCGATATGCCGGAAGGCACGACACTCGAAGAGACGGCACGAGCGACGCAGGCATTAGGACGATACGTGAAGACTGTGCCGGAGGTACGGGACTATCAAGCCTATGTCGGGACGGCGTCGCCGTTTAATTTCAGCGGGCTGGTTCGCCATTATTACTTACGAGAACAACCACACGAGGCCGATATCCAGATCAATTTGGTGGCGAAACACGAGCGTGATGCTCAGAGTCACGAAATCGCGCAACGGATTCGTCCTTCCGTGCAGGAAATCGCTCGAGAGTTCGGTGCGAACGTGAAGATCGTTGAGGTGTCGCCGGGACCCCCCGTGCAATCGGTGCTGGTCGCGGAGGTATATGGTCCAGATTACAACCGACAGCTCGCTGTGGCCCGTGAGGTACGGACCTTATTCGAAACGACGTCGGGCGTGGTGGATGTGGATGACTATATCGAGGTCGATCAGGTGAAATATGTCTTCACGGTTGATCGAGCCAAGGCCGCCCTTGCCGGTATCCCTTCCCACGACATTGTGATGACCCTAGGCATGGCGCTGCAGGGAGCCAAGGTTGGGTTGGTTCATATTCCTCAAGAAAAGAGCCCAGTGCCAATTGTATTGCGCTTGCCGCTCGCCGAGCGGACCGGCTTGGAACATCTGGGAGAGATCGGAATGCGCACAAGCGCAGGCGGCATCGTCCAACTGTCCGAACTCCTCAAGATCGAACAAACCGTTCAGGACAAGGCGATCTATCACAAAAATCAGAAACCGGTGGTCTATGTAGTTGCCGACGTCGGTGGCCCAGGAGCGGAACAAGCTGAGAGTCCGGTCTATGGTGTGCTGGGGGTTGGGAAAAAGCTGGAGGACTTTCGACCGGCGGAAGGCTATCAGATCGAGCAATACTACGCGTCGCAGCCTTGGTCGGAAGACAAACTTGCCATGAAGTGGGACGGCGAGTGGCACATCACCTATGAAACGTTCCGTGACATGGGCATCGCCTTTGCCGTGGCCATGTTGCTGATTTATTTGCTGATCGTCGGACAGTTTCAATCGTTCCTCACGCCGCTGATCATCATGGCGCCGATCCCGCTGACGCTGATCGGAATTCTACCGGGGCATTGGCTGACCGGATCGTACTTCACCGCCACGTCGATGATTGGATTCATCGCGCTCGCGGGCATCATCGTCAGAAATTCCATACTCCTCGTTGATTTCATTCAGCTACAAGAACGAGCGGGTGTTTCCTTATCAGAAGCCGTGATCAAAGCGGGTACCATACGAACTCGTCCCATCTTGCTGACAGCTGCAGCACTAATGGTGGGGGCGTTTGTCATCATCCTCGATCCGATCTTCCAAGGGCTGGCGGTCTCATTGCTGTTCGGGGTCGGGGCGTCGACGCTCCTGACTCTCGTTGTGATTCCGGTGGTCTACTACCACATGATGGCAAAGCCGGCTGGGCCGAACTATGCTGATGATCAAGAGACTCCAGGACACGGCGATCCCTTCTCTTCTCGCGAACCTTCACGGATAGTTCCGGCCTAAAGGCGTCGTGAAAAGGTGAGAGCTTCTCCCAAGAAATAGGAACATGACCTTTCGTTATATTCCTCGGGTCCAGATCGTGGTTGCAGGGCCACCGTGTGGGTATCAAATCGATAAGAAATGTCGATGGTGTGCTCACGAAGGCTGGTAATGTTTGTTTCAACGCCTAGGTCGGTACCTAGTTATGACTCTAGCTGCGTACTGATCTAGAATGCGGCATCATCGTGTGACGAACTGCCTAGCAATAATGGCCATACTTACTGCCTCGTGCTTCTTCCATCATATCATTGCCTCACGACCACATGAAAAGCGAGACGGCTGACGCTGATAGCGTCTCGCCGCCGTATCGATTTCGATACATGCCGAGTGAATCTGAATCGATACAGGGCTCTCCTATTTTACGGTGTTGTAGAGAGGAGAAGGTCGACAAATCAAACGCTTGGGTCCAAGGACGGGAATGGTGCACATATTGCTTTCCTTTAGTTACCAACCATGGGCCGCAAGGGCATCCATTTAAGGAGCTGAACAAATGGATCACCTACAAGAGATTGTCGGAACAAGTTCGGCTATGTGTGCGGTCTTTGACTTGGTCCGCAAGGTGGCCAAGAGTGAGATGCCGGTCTTGATCATCGGCGAAACAGGTACCGGCAAGGAACTCACTGCGCGAGCGATCCACGAGCAGAGTCTGAGGAAGCAGGGCCCGTTTGTGCCGATCAATTGCGGTGCTATCCCCGAAACATTGTTGGAGTCTGAACTGTTTGGACATGAACAGGGGGCCTTTACCGGAGCGGTACATCGAAAGAAAGGCAGGTTGGAAGGAGCAGCTGGAGGGACCCTGTTGCTGGATGAAGTCGGCGATCTCCTTTCGTCTTTGCAGGTCAAGC
>JACCDP010676552.1_pt1 | contig 10424 bp, 9 predicted proteins | sample 7445841 | NCBI WGS metagenome assembly JACCDP01 (sample SAMN15323441, study PRJNA562643) | freshwater metagenome | isolation source: river surface water | place: USA:Blue River Watershed | collected 2017-08-17
ATCCGAAGATCTGCTGCGCTACACGGTTGGCCCGGGCGCATCGATGACCTTTGCCCTGGATGCGAAATCGCTGAGCGTCGGCGATGATCAGATCGTGCGCTACAGCAGTGTCATTACCAGCCCCAGCGGCGCAGCGAACATTAGTTACGAAGGCATCCGTTGCAAGACGGGGGAGCGCAAACTGTTCGCGACAGGTCGTGCGGATGGTAGCTGGAACACTTTGCCAGATGCTGAATGGCGCCGTATCTCGAGTGCTGGCGCTAACAGCTATCAGGCCACACTCATGAAGGATTTTTTCTGTGATGGGGATGCGATCGCAGGAAAAGCATCCGCAATCGTCGATCGTATTCGCCGCAAGAAGCCGCTTCGCTGAAACTCGAAAGCTACTTGATCCCGGCCTGCGCCGAGAAGAATCTTTAATGGGTGGCCGTATTCAATACTCGCTATTCTGGCGAGCGCCTGAATCCAGCAACTGTTTGTAGGGAACTCAGAGAAGAACTAGATTGTCCCGGTGAATCAGCTCATCCTCGTCTACATAGCCGAGAATCGCTGCGATCTCTGAGGATGGCTTACGCAAGATTCTGCGAACCTCCGCACTGGGGTAATTGCAAATACCGCGCGCAATAGCACGGCCCTCGCCGTCCACGCAGGTAACCACATCGCCGCGCCCGAACTCTCCCGCCACACCAACCACACCAATCGGTAATAAAGACTTGCCCTCACGCGCGATCTTCTGCACCGCGCCGACATCGAGTACCAATTGACCTGCTGTTTTGAGATGATCCGCCATCCACTGCTTGCGCGCGGTCAGGCGCGCGGTGGGCGCGCTGAGTTGAGTACCGATCATTTCGCCGTGTGCAAGACGTACCAATACATTCTCTTCACGCCCCCAAGCAATCACGGTATGGGCACCCGAGCTTGCAGCGCGGCGCGCGGCGAGTATCTTGGTCAGCATGCCGCCGCTACCAATCCCGGTACCGGCACCTCCGGCCATGCTCTCGAGCTTGGGTTCGCCCGCTGTAGCCTGGTTGACGAATTCTGCGTCTGGCTGCTTGCGCGGATCAGCGGTGTATAAACCCTTTTGATCGGTCAAAATAATCAGTGCATCGGCCTCGATCAAATTGGCGACTAAGGCACCAAGTGTGTCATTGTCACCAAATTTGATCTCATCGGTCACCACGGTATCGTTCTCATTAATCACCGTGATCACGCCCAGCTCAAGCAAAGTAAACAGTGTCGAGCGAGCATTCAGGTAGCGCTCGCGATCTGCCAAATCGGCATGGGTGAGCAGCACCTGCGCCGTACGGAGACCATGCGAGCGGAAACTGGTTTCATAGATCTGGGCCAAACCCATTTGTCCCACTGCTGCACATGCCTGCAGCTCATGGATACCGGTCGGCCGCTTTTCAAATCCCAGGCGCTGCATGCCCTCGGCGATTGCGCCTGAGCTGACCAGCACCACTTGTTTGCCCATGAGCCGCAGCTGCGCAATTTGATCTGCCCATTTCGCAATGGCGGCGTGGTCCAGCCCCTTGCCTTCATTCGTCACGAGCGAAGAGCCCACTTTGACAATGACGCGTTGTGCCGACTGGATGACGGAAGACATGAGGAGACTTACTGGTGTTATGAGGAAAACTCAGTCGTGTATTTTGAAACGTGGATCGTCGGCATCAATGCTGTGGATAGCAAGTGCTTCCTCCGCGATACCGGTCTGTGCGCGTTGCTCTTGCTCACGCTGCGTCGCAAGGTAGTCGTAGATCTCTGTCACTAGCGCATCGCAACCTTCACGCGTTAGCGCCGAAATACGAAATACAGCCCCCTTCCAACCGAAGCGCTTGACGAAATCTTTGACGCGCTGTTCGCGCTCATCATCAGGCACCATATCGAGCTTGTTCAGTACCAGCCAACGTGGCTTGTCGAACAGAGTCTGGTCGTATTTCTTCAATTCTTTGACGATAGCCTTGGCTTCTTTGACCGGATCGACATCCGTATCGAAAGGCGCTAAGTCGACGATATGCAGCAGCAAGCCCGTGCGCTGCAAATGGCGCAAGAACTGCACCCCGAGTCCGGCGCCATCAGCAGCACCTTCTATCAGGCCGGGAATGTCAGCAATCACAAAACTTTTCTCATGACTGACCCGCACCACACCGAGGTTCGGATGTAGCGTCGTGAATGGGTAGTCAGCGATCTTGGGGCGCGCGTTCGACACCGCCGCGATGAAGGTCGACTTGCCTGCATTTGGCATACCGAGCAAACCAACATCCGCCAGCACCTTCAGCTCAAGCTGCAGCTCACGCCGCTCGCCTTCTTTGCCATCGGTTTTTTGACGTGGCGCTCGATTGGTTGATGACTTGAAATGAATATTGCCCCAGCCACCCTCGCCACCTTTGGCCAGCAGCGCAAGCTGCCCATGCTCCGTAAGGTCAGCGATGATCGCGCCATCGTTCAAATCGGTCACCAAGGTACCCACTGGCATGCGCAGATAAATATCGTCTGCACCTTTGCCGTAGCAATCAGCGCCACGACCATTCTCGCCATGCTTGGCGCGATGTAGCTTGGCGTAGCGGTAGTCCACCAGAGTATTGATGTTGCGGTCTGCTATGGCATAAATACTGCCGCCGCGTCCGCCATCACCGCCATCCGGCCCGCCAAACGGGCGGAATTTTTCCCGGCAAAACGAGGCCACGCCGTTACCGCCGTCACCAGCGACAACTTCAATTCGGGCTTCGTCGATGAACTTCATGATTTGCCGTTCAGAATTCTGTAGAAATTAAAAAGGCCCTGCAAGTGGCAGAGCCTTTTGAGAGGAACTGCCTGTGACTCAGGCCGGAATGACCGTCACTAAGTGACGCTTCATCGGGCCTTTGGTCACAAACTGCACCGTGCCGTTGATCAGCGCGAACAGCGTGTGATCTTTGCCGATGCCGACATTCTCACCTGCGTGCAGCTTGGTGCCGCGCTGACGAACAATAATGCCGCCCGCATTGATGCTTTGACCACCGTAGACTTTGACGCCCAGTCGCTTCGACTCGGAATCGCGACCGTTACGCGTAGTGCCGCCGCCTTTTTTATGTGCCATGTGATGCTCCTGATTCGGTAGAGAGTCTGGTTGGCTTAGCCATTAACCGAGACAATTTGCAATTCGGTGTAGTTCTGCCGATGGCCCTGACGCTTTTGGTAGTGCTTGCGTCGGCGCATCTTGAAGATCTTCACTTTGTCGTGGCGACCATGCGCCACTACCGTCGCCAGCACCTTGGCACCTTGAACCAGTGGCGTACCAAACTTGATGGTTTCGCCAGCGCCCACTGCGAGCACTTGATCCAACGTGATTTCGGAGCCGATGTCTGCCGGTATCTGTTCTATTTTCAGTTTTTCGCCAGCCGCAACTTTGTACTGCTTGCCGCCGGTTTTTATGACCGCGTACATGGGAACCTCGTCGATGAATTTTCAGAAAACGCCCGGCGCTGAAGTGCGCCGAGATGCTGCCTAACCCGCTGCGGCTGGAAAAGCTTGCCAAATCGGGAAAACCTCAAATTATACATGGACTTAGGCCCAGGGTCAAAACTTGGGTTGCCATCGTATAATCCTTGCCCGCTTCCCCTAATCCAAGCCCCCGTGTCAACTGCAGACTCCTCCCTCAGCAACCCGCTTGCCCTGATCGCCGACGATATGCGCGCGGTGGACGCCGCCTTGCGGGGCCAGTTGCACTCGGAGGTCCCGCTGGTGAGGCAGATTGCCGACTACATCATCAGTGCCGGTGGCAAGCGGATTCGCCCGGCCTTGGTGCTGCTGATGGCCAATGCCTGGGGCTATCGGGGCGAGGAACAGTACAAATTGGCTGCGGTTATCGAGTTCATCCACACCGCCACCCTGCTGCACGATGACGTGGTGGATGAGTCTGCGCTACGCCGGGGTAGCAAAACTGCTAACGCCGTATTCGGTAACGCAGCCTCGGTGCTGGTGGGCGACTTTCTTTACTCGCGCGCGTTCCAGATGATGGTGTCGGTTAACAACATGCGAGTCATGCAGATTCTGGCCGATGCCACCAATGTGATCGCCGAGGGCGAGGTGCAACAGTTAATGAATATGCATGATCCGGATGTCACCGAGGAACGGTACTTGAATGTGATTCGCTCGAAGACAGCCAAACTGTTCGAAGCAGCCGCAGAACTTGGTTGCCTGATCTCGGGCTCGCCGGAAACCCAAATCAGCGCCGCCGCCGAGTATGGCCGCTCACTCGGTACCGCGTTTCAGCTGATTGATGATGTGCTTGATTACTCGGGCGACGCAAATGCCATCGGCAAAAACGTCGGCGACGACCTGCGCGAAGGCAAGCCGACTCTGCCGCTGATCTATTTGATCCAGCATGGCAGCGCACCGCAGCGCGAACTCGTGCGCGCTTGTATCGCCAACGGGGATGAGGCCCATTTTGATGAAGTGCTGGCCGCGATCACACACTCCGGCGCACTGGACTACACCCGCCAATGTGCGGAAGCGGCGCGTGATCGCGCTAAAACATCAATCTCGGCTTTCCCGGACAGCCCTGGAAAAGACGCACTTTCTGCACTGGCAGATTTTGCGGTTGAGCGCGACCGCTGAGCCGCCAAGCAATCGTCGACCTGCGGTCGACAATCATATGAGCAAGGCCAAAATCTGCTCAGGATCGCATCTACGAATGGCGGTCTGTTTGTCTCTGGTGCAACTGGTTTGATATACTCCCCGCCTTCGTTGTTGGCGACCGCGGGTCGATTGACGCGAAAGTTTCCCGCGCTAACAGCTTGATTCGGGGTGTAGCTTAGCCTGGTAGAGCGCTACGTTCGGGACGTAGAGGCCGGAGGTTCGAATCCTCTCACCCCGACCAGTATCAAGCGCTCTCGCCCGTCATTAACCGACCCATCATCGCTGGGTTTAACGTATCGCTTTTCGCTCGACTCACCCCGTGCCGCTCGGCTTCGCCAACAAGAACTAATCTCTGCCTAGGCCATTCGTAGCGGCACCCAATGGCGTTGGGTACCACTATCTCGAAGAACGCCGAACAAGCTTCTCTGAATTCGGCTACGCTATCCATAGGCGGTGGAATGGCCTGCTCAATTAGTGCCATAGGTGCCGCCAGCAATTGCCGCACTGTTTTTCTGCTCTGACCTGCGCCAGTTTTTATCTACCCAAATTTATCTTTCTGAACACGTCATGCACTCATATTTGCTTTATTTAACTCTGACGTTGACTCTTGTTCTAACTGGGTGCGCCAGCTACGCGCCATCCAGCGACCTGGTTGGCGCATCGCGCGATGTCTTGACAACCCGTATGGGCCAGCCTGAACGTGAAGTTTCCAAGCAGGGATACAGCGAGCTACACTTCCCGAGAGGCCCCGCGGGTAGTCACACTTATTTTGTTCGCGTCGACGAGAATAATCGAGTGCTGGGCTGGGAGCAGGTGCTCACTGAGTCGAAATTCAGTAGCATCACGCCAGGCATGACCGAACAACAGGTCATTGATACGATTGGTATAACGAAGATCACTCATGGGCTTGCACGTAGTAGAGGATATGCTTGGCACTATCGCTTCGAGACGACAGAATGCAAATCTTTCGTTGTCGAGTTCACTCCCGAAAATTTGGTTCGCGATGCTGGGTACATTATCCGCAGCGGTAGGCGATGTAAACGAGTTGGGATGTAGCTGCGAAGTCAAAGTGAGCCCATCAACATGGCTCACACAAAACGTAGATTACAAATCTAATTAGCGCACAAACTCAAGGAAACATAGTTTATCCATATGATTCCCATAAGTTACCTCTGACCCCGCCGCCATGGACACCATCCCCCTGTGGGTACAATTCGTCGCGCTAATCGCGCTCATTTGTTCCTCAGCTTTTTTTTCAATTTCAGAAACAGCCTTGATGGCGTTGAACCGTCATCGCATCAAGCACCTCGCGCGTCGAGGCTCTCGCATGGCGCAGACGACCCTGTGGCTACTGGATCATACTGATCGGATGCTTTCCCTGATTCTTATCGGGAATACCCTGATCAATGCGCTGATTACCGCGCTTGTGACCTCTATTGCGATCTCGGCCTTCGGCAACAACCAAGAGGTCATCACCATTGCGACAGCAGTCGTCGCGTTTTTCTTGATTGTATTTGCCGAGATAACACCCAAAGTGATCGGCGCCACCTACCCTGAAAGAATTGCACTACCAGCGTCTTTCCTGATCAAGCCGCTGATACTCATCGGCAAACCCGCGATCTGGTTTGTGAACCTCTTCGTACGCGGCTTACTGTCGCTTCTTCGAATTCGTACCGGGTCGGACGTACGTGACGTGAGGCTTTCACCGGACGAGTTACGCTCGATGGTTTTGGAAAGCGGCAATTTCATTCCAGTGAAACATCGAAGCATCTTGCTCAATCTGTTTGATCTTGAGCGGGTCACTGTTGAAGATGTTATGACACCGCGTTCGCAAGTCGAGTCACTTAATTTGTCGGTTGCTGTCGATGAGGTAAAGCACCAACTTACAACCTGCTATCACAACAAGCTGCTGGTTCATGACGGCGAAATCAATAAAATCGTCGGTATTCTCCACGTGCGTAAGGCGATGGCATTACTTAATCAAGTCGACGAGCTGACCGTCGAGCATTTCCGTGAACTACTCACGCCACCTTATTTCATTCCACCAGAGACGGATCTATTTACGCAGCTGCAGTATTTTCAAGAGAATCAGGAACGTCTGGCGGTCATCGTCGACGAGTATGGCGAGGTGCAAGGTCTGGTGACTTTAGACGACATTATTGAAGAGATGGTCGGTGAATTCACCACTTCAACGCCGGGAGCCACAAGGGCCGACCAATTCGATTGGGACAAAAAAGGGGAATGTCTGCTGGAAGGCTCGATCTCACTGCGTGATATCAATAAGCGCCTCGACCTGAATCTACCAATAGATGGACCAAAAACACTGAATGGCCTTTTGCTCGAGTTGCTTCGAGAGATACCCGAGGCTTCGGTCTGCTTGAAAATTTCCGACTGCGTGATCGAGATCGTTCAAGTACAAGAGCAAGTAATAAAAATGGTGAAGCTTTATAGGCCGGGATAAATTCGAAGACGCTCCAACGGAATACTTGTCAAATTCATGAGGATTCCTAACCACTGCCCTAGAGACTCAAAACTTCCCTTCATGCCGCTCTAATTATTTCTGAGACGAATTTGTTGCTTAATAACGTCACAAACCTGATTAGATGACGGCTAACGCAACAAGAAAAATCTAAGCCCGCTACTAGAATTTCTCTGTCAGCACCAAATTACCGCATCATTCGCGCGACTTGTTCGCTGACGACTCATGCGCCCGACTCCCGCCTCACCCCCTGGTCCTTCCGGTCTGCCGCGCGCGCTGCTGCAAGCGGCCAAACTGAGTCAGCAGCAGATCGATACGCTCCAACGTGACGCCAGTAACGAACGAACCCCCTTCATCGATCATCTGATTCGTAGCGGCGAGATGGATGCCAAGGCGCTTGCGATGTTTTGCGCTACGCACTTTGGGTGTCCTTTACTTGATCTCGACGCGCTCGATATCCAGGCACTACCGAAAAACATTATCGATGACCGTCTAATGCAATCGCAGCGCGTGGTCGTTCTCGCCAATCGCGCCAATAAAATTTCAGTCGCGCTGGCAGATCCGACACAGACACAAGCGCTTGATCAAGTGAAGTTCCGGACTGGCTTGTCGGTTGAACCAGTGGTGGTGTTACTGCCTCAGTTAACTGATTTGATCGCGAAGCTAGCTCAAAGTGCAGCACAGAATCTGTCGGAATTGATCGGCGATGATCTCGATAACGTAGCGTTGGTCGACGATAGTAATCATTCAGACACGTCCGCGAGTGAGATTGATGACGCGCCGGTTGTTCGGTTTCTGCAAAAAATTCTGACCGATGCGATCAATATGGGGGCTTCGGATCTTCACTTCGAGCCGTTCGAAAAGTTTTATCGCATTCGCTTCCGTATTGATGGAGTGTTGCGAGAGATTTCGCAGCCACCACTAGCTATCAAAGAGAAACTTGCCTCGCGCATCAAGGTCATCTCGCGGCTGGATATCTCCGAAAAACGAGTGCCGCAAGATGGGCGCATGAAGCTCTCCGTATCTGGCACGCGCAGCATTGATTTTCGAGTATCGACACTACCGACGCTGTTCGGTGAAAAAATCGTCATGCGTATTCTCGATGGTAGTCAGGCGCAACTCGGCATCGATGCACTCGGCTACGATCCCGATCAAAAAGCTTTACTGCTTGATGCCATTCAGCGTCCCTACGGTATGGTGTTAGTGACTGGCCCTACCGGCTCGGGCAAGACTGTATCGCTCTATACCTGCCTGAATATTCTGAACAAACCGGGCATCAACATCGCCACTGCCGAAGACCCGGCAGAAATCAATCTGCCGGGCATTAATCAAGTCAATATCAATGAGCGGGCTGGCCTGACTTTTCCGGTAGCGCTGCGCGCATTCCTGCGGCAAGACCCGGACATTGTGATGGTCGGTGAGATTCGTGATCTCGAGACTGCCGATATCGCCATCAAAGCGGCGCAAACCGGCCATATGGTGTTCTCAACCCTGCACACCAATGACGCACCCTCGACGCTGACCCGGCTACTCAACATGGGGGTGGCGCCTTTCAATATTGCGTCGGCAGTTAGCCTGATTACTGCTCAGCGCTTGGCGCGACGACTGTGCAGTTGCAAGCAACCCGAGCCCATTGCGGTGGATGTATTTTTAGCCGCCGGCTTTACCGAGATCGACCTGAGTGGCTGGACGCCCTACCGAGCTGTTGGCTGTGAGCGCTGCAACGGCAGCGGCTACAAGGGGCGAGTGGGCGTGTATCAGGTGATGCCGATCTCAGAGACTATCGAGACCATCATCCTTGCGCAAGGCACTGCGTTGGAGATCGAAGCCCAGGCAAAACGGGAGGGCGTCAGAAGCTTACGGGAGGCAGGGCTGATGAAAGTAAAGCAGGGCTTGACCAGTTTGGATGAGATTTTAGGGTGCACCAATGTCTGAGCCTGCCAACGCACCGACCAAGAAATCACGACCGACTGATCAAACCTATGCTTGGCAAGGCCTCGACCGACTACAGCGCACCACCAACGGAGAGATACGCGCTGATAGCGCGCCTGCTGCCAAGCTGCAGCTACGTCGGCAAGGTATTCATGTCATCACCCTCAAGAAAAAACAGCTGCCGCGCAGCCGCAAGATCAGCGAGAAGGATTTGTGTGTATTCACGCGACAGCTCGCTACCATGATGAAAGCTGGTGTACCGCTGTTACAGTCCTTCGATATCGTCGCGCGCGGGCATGCCAACCCCGCAGTGACCCGCTTGCTGCTGGACATCCGGGCCGATGTCGAGACAGGTACCAGTTTGTCGCAAGCCTTCAAACGCTACCCACAATACTTCGACAAGCTATTCTGCAATTTAGTCAACGCGGGTGAGCAAGCGGGTATTTTGGAAGACGTGCTGGCGCGACTCGCCACCTATAAAGAAAAAACGCTCGCACTGAAGGGCAAGATCAAATCGGCTATGTTCTATCCAGCGGCAGTGTTGGCCGTTGCAGTCATTGTGACTGCGGTAATCATGATCTGGGTGGTACCGTCTTTCAAGAGCGTGTTCGAGAGCTTTGGTGCAGAGCTACCCTTGCCGACTTTATTCGTGATCTGGCTGTCGGATCAATTTGTCAGCTACTGGCCAGTCGTGTTTGGTGGTACTGCTGTCGGCATGTTTCTGTTTGTCCGTAGCTGGAAAAATTCACCCTCGATGCAGGCGGCCACCGACCGACTACTGTTGCGGCTACCCGTATTTGGACCGGTGATCATGAAAGCCGTAGTGGCACGCTGGACTCGCACCCTAGCCACCATGTTTGCAGCAGGTGTGCCATTGGTAGAATCACTCGATTCAGTCGGCGGCGCGTCAGGTAATGCGGTGTACCATGAGGCGACGCAGAAGATTGCATTGTCAGTGGCCAGCGGCACGTCGCTCGCCATGGCAATGCAGCAGGTGCAGGTATTTCCTGCAATGGCAACGCAAATGGCAGCGATCGGTGAAGAATCCGGTTCGCTGGATGAAATGCTGCGTAAAGTCGCTGAATTCTATGAAGAAGAAGTCGACACTGCCGTGGCATCACTGTCGTCGCTGATGGAGCCCATCATCATGGTGTTTCTCGGCGGCTTGATTGGAGGATTAGTTATCGCTATGTATCTGCCGATTTTCAAACTGGGTTCGGTCGTCTGATGGACGCACTGCTCGCGGCGCTGATTGATGCGCCACCCGGTATTGCGCTCACCACCTTATGCTGGATGCTGATCGGCCTGGTGGTGGGCAGCTTTTTGAATGTCGTGATCCATCGCATACCGGTGATGCTCCAGCGCGAGACCGATAACTTCATCGCAATTGAGC
>JACCDP011420543.1_pt1 | contig 10421 bp, 8 predicted proteins | sample 7445841 | NCBI WGS metagenome assembly JACCDP01 (sample SAMN15323441, study PRJNA562643) | freshwater metagenome | isolation source: river surface water | place: USA:Blue River Watershed | collected 2017-08-17
AGGACGGTCGCCGGGGCCTCGTGGCGGAGATCGCGGGCGTCCTCGCGCTCGGGGTGCCGGCCGGATGGGGCGCGGTCCCGTGGCTGGTCGGGCGGACCCTGGGGTTCGTGGCGCTCGGGCGTCTCATGGCCCGGGTGTGCGGTCGCTGGCCCGCGGCGGCGCGGGTGGCGGCGATGGTCGGGCTCGGCGTCGCGACGCTCGGGCAGCTCGTCCTCAGGGCACGGTGACGCGGGCCGGGGCGTGCGCCGGATGGGTGGCCCAGGCGACGAACACCTCGGCTGCGCGCTCGATGCCGGTGGCGACGCGCTCGATGCCGGCGCCGTGGTCCATGAACGCCGGCACCGTCACCAGCCGTCGGGCGGTGTCGACCCAAGGCTGGTCGGCCTGCGTGGGGTGGGCGACGCCGCCGAGCGCTGCGGCCCGCGGGCCCAGGGACGGGTCGGGGCCCAGGGTGACCTCTCCGGCCCCCAGCGCGGCCAGGACCGTGAGCGGCGCGACGCACACCGCGCCGATGGGCTTGCCGTCGGTGTGAAGCGCGCGCAGGACCCGCGAGAGGTCGGGGATCGCGACGGGCGCTGTGCCACGGGGCGGCGTGGGGGCGAGGGTCAGGAGCGCGCCGGAGCCGCCGGGCAACCAGGCGCCGTCGACGTGCGCGGGGTCCAGCTCCGAGAGCGGGCGGATGCGTCCGCGGGCGATTCGGGCGGCCTCCACCAGGGCGTCACGGGTCCCGGTGACGGCGTGGCCGGTGGTGTGGTCGATCACCCGCGCCTGCGGGCCCGAGGGTGCGAAGAAGAGCACCTCGCAGCCGGCGCGTGCCAGCGAGAGGTGCGACAGCACGGCCTCGGTGACCTCCGTGCCGTCCTGCTGGCCGCATCCGCTCAGGATCATCGCGATTCGTGCCCGTGCCATGACGCGTCCTCCGCAGGGAACGTACGCACGGAAACGTCGCGCCGGTCAGGACGCCTCGCCCTCCCAGCGTCGCGCGAGGTCGTCGGCCAGCGGGATCGAGAAGGCCATCTGCGCGCGGGTGTGGGGATGCACGAACCGCAGCTGCCAAGCGTGCAGCGCGAGGCGTCCGCCGCGTCGATCGCGGCGTGCGCGCTCGGGCCCGTACAGGCCGTCGCCGAGCACGGGATGACCGAGCTCCGCGAGGTGGATGCGCACCTGGTGGGTGCGGCCCGTCGCCAGGCGAGCCTCGACCAGCGTGAGGCCCTGACGGGTCTCGCGCCCGGCGAGGTGCGTCACCGCCCAACGGCTGCCGTGCGGGGGCGGGGTGCGCGGCACCACGGGTTCCGTGGCGTCCGCCCAGCGGCGGGAGCCCTGCACCGACCCGCGCAGGCCGTCGCCGCGGTCCCGCACCATCGCGCTGGTCACCGTGCCCTCGCGGGAGAACGCACCGCGCACGAGGGCGTGGTAGCGTCGGTCGACGGCGTGCTCCTCGAACTGGGACTTGAGGGCTTCCTGCGTGTCGGGCCGCAACGCGAGGACGACGAGACCGCTCGTCTCCTCGTCGAGGCGATGGACCGCGAGCACGCGGCCGAAACGGCGCCCGAGCACCCCGAGGAGGTTGGGATCCTCGTCGCGTCCGGGCGCGGGCACGGAGAGCATGCCGGAGGGCTTGATGACGACGAGCAGATCGCGATCGTGGTGGAGCACGACCGGGTCGCGCCCCGGCACGATCCGCGGGGCGTCGGGGCGAAGGCGGATGCGGGAGGGGTCCACGACGCGGCCCGGGTCCGCGACAGGGGCGCCGTCGAGCCAGACCTTGCCGGTCTCGAGGGCGGCGCGGGCCTCGCGGTTGCCGAGGCCCGTCGCCTTGAGGTGATCGATGAGACGCATGCGGGCGGGCTATCCCGCCCTCAGGCCTCCGCGACGATGGCGCCTGCCGCCGTGGCGATTCCCTCGGGCGGGGCCGGGATGCGCTCGAAGGCGATCTGGTCGTTCACGAGGTCCACGCGCACGGTGTCGCCGGCGCCGAAGCCGCCGCCCACGATGTGCTTGGACATCGGATTGAGGAGGTACTGCTGGATGGCCCGCTTGAGCGGGCGTGCGCCGAAGCTCGGGTCGAAGCCCGCCTCGCACAGCGCGGTGCGCGCGGCCGGCGTGACCTCCAGCCGGAGCTGACGGTCTGCGAGCAGGCGGATGACGCGCTTGAGCTGCACGCCGAGGATCGCATCCATGTCGCCTCGGCGCAGCGCGTCGAAGAGGATGATGTCGTCGATACGGTTGAGGAACTCGGGCTTGAAGGTCCGCCGCAGCTCGGCGGTGACCTCGCGCTCCATGGTGCGCCGGTCGTCCTGATGCTGCATGATCAGGTGGCTTCCGACGTTGCTCGTCAGGATGAGCACGGTGTTCTTGAAGTCCACGGTGCGCCCCTTGCTGTCGGTGAGGCGACCGTCGTCGAGCACCTGCAGCAGGATGTTGAACACGTCCGGGTGGGCCTTCTCGATCTCGTCGAGGAGGACGACGGAGTACGGGCGTCGCCGCACGGCCTCCGTGAGCTGCCCGCCCTCGTCGTAGCCGACGTACCCCGGGGGCGCGCCGATGAGCCGAGCGACGGAGTGCTTCTCCATGTACTCCGACATGTCGATGCGCAGGATGTTGGTCTCGTCGTCGAACAGGAACTCGGCGAGCGCCTTGGCGAGCTCGGTCTTTCCGACGCCCGTGGGGCCGAGGAAGATGAAGCTGCCGATGGGGCGGTTGGGGTCCTGCAGGCCCGCACGCGCGCGACGGACGGCGTCCGACACCGCGACGATCGCCTGGTGCTGGCCGATGACGCGGGCGTGGAGGTTCTCCTCCATCTTGAGGAGCTTGGCCTGCTCGGACTCCTTGAGCTTCGTCACGGGGACGCCCGTCCACTTGGACACCACCAGGGCGATGTCCTCGTCGGTCACGACCTCCCGGACGACGCCGCCGTCCTTCTGGAGCTCCGCGAGCCGTGCGCGCGCGGCCTCGACGGCCCGCTGCGCGGTCGGAAGGTCGCCGTACTGGATGCGCGAGGCGCCTTCGAAGTCGCCGCTCCGCTGCATGCGCTCCAGCTGGTGCTTGAGCTGATCCATGCGTTCGCTGCCCTCGCGGATCTGCTCCAGCTGGGCCTTCTCGGCCTCCCATTGCGCGCGGAGCTGGCCGGCCTCCTCCTCCTTCTCGCCGATGAGGTCGCGCAGCTTGTTCGCGCGCTCGACCGTGGCCTTGTCCGTCTCCCGGACCAAGGCCGCGAGCTCCACCTTCATGCCGCGCACCTGCCGCTCGAGCACGTCGATCGGCTGCGGCAGGCTCTCGATCTCCATCTTCAAGCGGCTGGCGGCCTCGTCGACGAGGTCGATCGCCTTGTCGGGAAGCTGCCGGTCGTTGATGTAGCGATCGGAGAGGTGGGCCGCGGCGAGGATCGCGTCGTCGAGGATCTTGATGCCGTGGTGCTGCTCGTACTTCTCCTTGATGCCGCGGAGGATGCGGATGGTGTCCTCCAACGTCGGCTCGTCGACGAACACGGGCTGGAAGCGTCGCTCCAACGCCTTGTCCTTCTCGATGTGCTTGCGGTACTCGTCGAGCGTGGTGGCACCGAGGCAGCGCAGCTCGCCGCGCGCGAGGGCCGGCTTGAGCATGTTGCCGGCGTCCATGCTGCCCTCGGACTTCCCGGCGCCGACGACCATGTGGAGCTCGTCGATGAACAGGATGATCGTGCCCTTGCTGGCCTCGATCTCGGTCAGGACGGACTTGAGCCGCTCCTCGAACTCGCCGCGGTACTTCGCGCCCGCGATGAGGGCGGCCATGTCGAGCGAGAGGACGACCTTGTCCTTGAGGCTCTCCGGCACGTCGCCGGCGGCGATGCGCTGGGCGATCCCCTCGACGATGGCGGTCTTGCCGACGCCGGGATCGCCGATGAGCACGGGGTTGTTCTTGGAGCGCCGCGACAGCACCTGGAGCGTCCGGCGGATCTCCTCGTCCCGGCCGACGACCGGGTCGATGCGCCCCTCGCGCGCCATGGCGGTGAGGTCGCGGGTGTACTTCTTCAGCGCCTCGTACTGGCTCTCCGCCTCCTCGCCCTGGACGTTGCGTCCCGCGCGCATGACCTGGAGCGCGTTCTGGATGCGCTCGCGCGTCGCGCCGTAATCGACGAGCAGCTGGCGCGGCTTGTCGGACACCGTGGCGACGCCGAGCAGCAGCAGCTCGGTCGCGACGTGGGTGTCGCCGAGCGTGGTGGCTTCCTTGTCCGCGACGTCGAGCACCTGGCGGACCTGGGAGCTCAGCTGCGCCTGGCCGCCGCCGTGGGTCTTCGGAAGCTCGTCGACGAGGCGGGCGGCCTCGCGGGTCAGTCCGGGCACGTCCACGCCCACCTGCGCGAGCAGGGAGGACGCGACGCCCTTTTCCTGCGTGAGCAGGACCATGAGCAGGTGGTGGGGCCGGATCTCGGGGTTTCCGAACTTGCCGGCGAGCTGCTGCGCGTCGGAGATGACCTCGCGCGCCTTGACGGTGAAACGCTCGAACTTCATGGGGCCTCGTGGGCGATGTCAAAGCCTACGCACCGGGCGCGGGGGTGGGAAGGGGTCGCGTGCAAACGCGTCGGGATACAGCGTCGTCATGTGGTGGTTGCTGGCGTGCACGAACGAGACCCCGACGGTTCGGCCGCCGGACACGCACGCGTGGGAGGCCGAGGGCGCCGTCGTCGTCGAAGGCCTCGAGCAGGTGGAGCGGCTCCTCAAGCAGGGGCAGGTCGCCGAGGCGCGCGTGCTCGCGGAGCGGGTCTACACGCAGCGGTGGGAGCCGCGCCTCGAGCCGGCGCTGGCCGCGATGGACGGGCCGATGGGGGCGACGCGGATGGAGTATGCCTTCGGGCAGCTCGCGGCCGACATCGACCCGAAGTCCGCGCGCCGCACGCAGCGGGCGGTCGATCGGATCGGCCCGCTCGAACAGGAGGTCCGCACGATCGCGGGCCGTGCCGCCAAGGCGTTTCCGCCCACCGGCGCGCCGGGGGCCCCGCCGGTCCGCAGCGAGCCCGAGCCGGCGGCGGTCATCGTGCCGCAGGCGCGCCCCGCCTGGGAGTCGGGCGCGACGCTGAAACCCGTGGAGGGTGCGCCGACCGAGGCGGAGAAGGACGCCGCGTCCGCGCGTCCCAAGGGTGCCGCGGCGCGAACCCGCTGACCTCAGGCGTTGCGCCGCACGCGCCAGCCGATGCGCGCGTGGCGGTAGGGCGACAGGGTGTCGTCCAGCGCACCGAGCGCCTCCACGTCGACCTCCGGGGGAGGCGTTGCGGAGGGGGCTGCCCCCCTCCGCCCCAGAACCCCGTCGAAGAGCGCCTGCTGGGCCTCCGCTTCGACCTCTCCCTGGTTGACGACGAGCAGCGTGCCTCCGGGCGCCAGGCGCGACAGGACGTGCCGGAGGAGCGCCTCGGGCGAGAAGGTCGCGGCCGCGAGGCCCCACGCGCGGTGTGTCTCGGGGGCGAGGAACGGCAGGAACCAGGTGATGCGCGCGTGGAGCGCCGCGGAGTCGCGTACGTCCCCCGCGACGTAGCGGCATCCGGGGTGCGCGGCGGTCATCGCCGACGCGTGGGCCTGCCGCGTGGTGCCGTCGAGGTAGCGGCGGTGCGCGTCGATCTCCACGAGCTCCCAGCCGTGCGGCCATCCTGCGGCGAGGCCGGGCAGGTAGCTCGCGTTCTTCGCGCCGACGTCGAGCGCGACGGCGTCCGCCCGCTCGCCCGGGGCGCGGGGTGGCAGCCACCGATCGAGCACGTCGAGCGCCCACAGGCTCTCCGCGCGCGCCACGGGGCCGCACAGCGCGCGCAGTCGGCCGAGGTCGTAGCGCTGCTCCAACGCCGCCACACGGGCGGCCGCGTCTGGCGTCCACGGGCGGCCCCGGGCGTCCACGGCCCAGGGGGTCACGCCGTCCTGGGGGAGCACGACCCGCGGGGACCACGCGCGCAGGCGGGACCAGAGGCCCACGGCGCTCACGGCGTTCCGGTCGTCTCGAAGGAGGTCAGCGTCCTGCGCAGCGAGTCGAGCAGGGAACGCCCGCCGAGATCCGCGCGTGGGTCGTGGAGCGTCGCGCGCATCGTGGGGTAGCGCGTCCGCATCGCCCGTCCGAGCGCTTGCCGGCCGGTGGTGCCGAAGCGTGCGGTGAGCCCGCCGTCGGTCGTGTCGAAGCGGAGGCCGAAGCCGGTGTCGAGGCTCGCGCCCAGCGCCTGGCTCAGCGTCGTGCCGAGCGTCGTGCGCAGCGTGCCTGTGCCGAGGGCGTTGAACGCGTCCGCGACGGCTTCGAGGCGGGCGCCGATGCCGACCGCCCGGAACCGAGGTCCTCCGCGCACCGCCGACTGTCCGGGGGAGGCCGGGATCTCGGGCTGCGCGGGCACGCCCGGCGTCCCTGCGTAGACGTCCGAGGGGATGAAGACGGCGTCGAAGAAGCCGGTGCCGTTGTCGTCGATCTCGAGCGGCACCGCGGCGTCCCGGGAGGTCAGCACCACGCGCTTGGTCGTGTCGTTCCACGCGGCGTCGACCCCCGCGGACGAGGCCTGGATCGCGTCGAGCACGTCGAGGAGCGACTCGGTGGCGGGGTCGACGGCGATGGACACGCCGTTGACGCGGATCGAACCGGCCGTCACCCCGGCGAAGGCGTCGTAGTGGTGCATGTCCGCGGCGGGCGAGGTTCCGCCGTCGGTGCCGGGGGTGAGCGTGCCGCCGGTGAGCTTCACGGCGTCGAGGAAGCCGGAGGTGTCCGCGCCCACGGTGATGCTCGGCGTCGCACCCTGGGTCTTCTGGCGCAGCGACACCTGGTCGGTGGCGGGGTCGTACACGCCGGTCACGCCGGCGGCCGAGGCGGTGATGCGGTCCAGCACGTCCTGGATGCTGTCCGACGCGGCGACGCTGATGCTCACCCCGTTCACCGTGAAGCTGCCATTGGTGACGGTCACGCCCTCGTCCAGCCACGGGCTGTTCGTCCGCGTGCCGTTCATCGGCTTCGTGACGTCGACCGAGGTGGGGGTCGTGGCCGAGACGTCGAAGGTGAACTCGGAGTTGGCACGCAGCGTGCCGGCGTTGAAGCTCACCTGGATGCCGTTGCTCAGCGTGTGCTGCGTGCCGGCGGGCTCGGTGGGGGCGATGTTGAAGTTGTCGACCTGGGTGCCGGTGCCATCGAACACGCGGACGCGGATGAGGTTCACGCCGCCGACCGTGCCGTTGTCGCGGATGCGCACGCGCAGCGTACCGCTGTACGTGCCCGTGTAGACGCCGCCGAGGGTCGCCACCGACGTCCCGGCCTGCACGCCCGTGGTCGACCACGACGGCCCCTTCGTCGAATACGAGGTGTTCGCCGTGTTCACCTGCTCGGTGGCGTGGAAGTGCGCCTCCGACGGGGTGGCGAGGAGGACGACGTCCTGTCCGGACTGCACGGTGGCCGGGACGCCGGGCACCTCGGGCACCGCGGGCGTCCCCGGCGTCGGGGCCACGTAGGGCTGTCCGGCGCGGGTCGCGATCGCGCGCGGAAGCTCGGAGACGAGGTCGTCGAGCGCCACGCGCAGGCGGCGTGCGGCCGCACGGTCGGTGTCGCTCGCGCCGACCTCGGGGCTGGATGCCGCGAGCGTCCGCGTCCGGGCGCTGCCGGAGGGCGCGAAGCCGGACACCACGCTGCCGATGCGGACGGACCAGTTCATCGGACTCCAGCATACCCCGCCGGCGCACCCCGGGAGCGTGCTAGCATGCGGCATGCTCCTGCTTCCGCTCGTGTCGCTCGCGCACGCCTCCGGCTACTACATGCTCGATTCCAACACCCGCGCCCTGGCGCGCGGCGGGGCGTTCGTCGCCGGCGCGGACGACCTGTCCGCGGCGTACTACAACCCCGCCGCCCTGGTGCGAATCCCCGGCACCACGGTGCATCTCGAGGGGTGGCTCGTCGACCAGCAGGTGTCGTTCACCCGCGCGGAAGAAGCCGACTGCGGGGTCCCGGGCGTGGCGCCGTGCACGTTCGCCGAGACGAGGAACGAGGCCGCGCCGTTGGCGATCCCCTCCGGCGGGGTCGCGTTCCGGCTCGGTGCGCTGCACCCGGCGCTGGACCGCGCCGTGCTCTCCCTCACGCTGACGCCGCCGACGGGCCCGTCGATGAAGTACCCGCAGGACGGCCCGCAGCGCTACACGCTCACCCACGCGCAGGTCCTGCAGGCGTGGGCGGGTCCGACGCTGGCGGTGACGGTGACCCCGTGGCTGCACGTCGGCGCGGGGTTGCAGTGGAGCTTCCTGTCCGTGAAGGAGGGCCTCGCGGCCAAGGTCTGCCTCGCTGGTCTGGCCTGCGGCGACGACAACCCGGCGACCGACATCGCGTTGGAGGTCGACGCCCGCGACCCCGTCGCGTGGGGCGGCAACGCGGGCGTGCTGCTGACGCCGTCGGAGCGTGTCTCCATCGGCCTGGGCTGGCAGCCCGGCAGCCGCTACGAAGCGAAGGGCAGCCTCGCGGCGACCTTCCCCGAGGACTTCGCGCTCGGTGCGTTCCTCGACGCCGACACCGTGCGGGACAACGCCATCGTGCTCGCCGCCGCGCTGCCGCAGACGGTCCGCGCCGGCGTCGAATGGGCGCCCACTCCGGCGGTGCGCGCGGAGCTCGCGGGCACCTGGACGCAATGGAGCGCGCTCTCGGACCTCGTCATCTCCGACCTCTCCGTCTCGATCCCCACGAGCGAGGCGGGCCGCGGCACCCTCGGCCTGCCGGATGCCCTGGTCGTGGACGACGACGTGACCCTGCCCACCGGCTACCGGGATTCCTGGTCGGCCCGGCTCGGCGGCGACGTGCGGCTGGCCCCGTGGGCGCGCGTGTCGCTCGGGGGCCATTGGGAGACGAGCGCGGTGCCGCCCGCCACGCAGGGCGTGAACGTCGTCGACGGCGACAAGCTCGGGTTCGGCGGCGGCGCGAGCCTGTCGCTCGGGAAGGGCGTGGACCTCGACCTCGGCGTGTCCCGCACCTGGCTGCCGACCCGGACGATCTCCGACAGCGAGCTCACGCAGCTCGCGATGGTGGTGGACCCCGCGAACCCCGAGGCGGGCGGAGTCGGCGACGGCAAGGTCGTCGGCAACGGGACCTTCTCGTCGCATCACACCTTCGTGGGCCTCGGACTCACCTGGACCGCCGGTGGACGCGCCCGCACGCCCTGAGGCGCCGTCGGCGCTCGGGGAGCTGCGGATCCTCTGGGACGCCCGGGCGCTCCTCTGGGCGCTCACGTGGAACGACCTGCGCGCCCGCTACACCGGCAGCGCGGTGGGCTTCTTCTGGACGGTCCTCGTCCCGGTGCTGGAGCTGGTGGTCTACACCTTCGTGTTCCACGTGCTCATCGGCGTGCGCTACCACCCCTCCGGCGGCACCGGTCACTACGTGTTGTTCCTGTTCTGCGCCATCGTGACCTGGCACGCGTTCGCCGACGGGCTCGTGCAGGCGACGACGTCCGTCCGCACGCACGCGCACCTCGTCCGCAAGCTCCACTTCCCGACGATCGTGCTTCCCGCGCACCACGTGGCGTCCGCGGTCGTCAACCAGTGCATCCGCCTCGTGGTGCTGCTGTTCGCCGTGCTGTTCTTCGGCCCGGGATGGAGCCCGTGGCTGCTGCTCGTGCCGGTGTTCGTGGCGCTTCAGGCCGCGCTCACCCTCGGCCTGGGCTTGCTCTTCTCGACCCTCGCCGTGTACCTTCGGGATACGATGCACTGGGTCAACGCGGCGCTCATGCTCGGGGTGTTCGTGACCCCGGTGTTCTACCCGGCGAGCGAGTATCCGCCGGCGTTCCGGCTGCTGCTGTACCCCAACCCGATGGCGCAACTCGTCGGCATCCACCAGGGGCTCGTGCTCAACCAGCACCTGCCTCACCCCAACTCGATGCTGTGGGCGGGGGTCCTGGCGGTGCTGTCGCTGCTCGTCGGCGCCAGCGTGTTCGCCCACAACCGGCGCGCGTTCGCCGACCTCGCCTGAGTGAGACGCCTCCTCGTCGCCGTCGTGGCCCTCGGGGTGCTGGGGGTGCACCACGCGATGGGGCCGACGCCGCTGCCGCTCGCCGCGGAGGTGGCCTGGACACGCGCGGCGGACGCAGGAGATCTCGGCCCCGTCGCACAGCTCGTGGCGTGGGTGCTCTCGGTCGGCGGACACCCGCTGCAGGGCGTGCTCTTCGCGCTCCTCGCCGCGGTCTGCGCCGCGTGGGGGGGCGGTGCGTTCTCCGCGGATCCTCTGCCGGGGCGGGGGGGATCCCCCGCAACGCCCCCCGCGGAGCCTGCGCGCGCTGCGCTCTCGACGCTCCTCGGGGCGTCGGCGGTGCTCGGCGTGCCGTCGCTGTGGATCGACGCGCGCGGCGGCGGGCCCGACCTCGTCGTCGCAGGACTGCTCGTGGCCTGCGCGGTGTGCGCGGGCGCGCGTCGTCGTGTCGCGGCGGTCCTCCTCGGGGTCGGCGCGGTCGCCGTGGTCCC
>JACCDP010110108.1_pt1 | contig 10420 bp, 9 predicted proteins | sample 7445841 | NCBI WGS metagenome assembly JACCDP01 (sample SAMN15323441, study PRJNA562643) | freshwater metagenome | isolation source: river surface water | place: USA:Blue River Watershed | collected 2017-08-17
TTATTATAAAAAATAAATGATCAAACTTTTATGTAATACCAAATCTGCCCTTAATTGCCTCAAAATGTCTTTTTACTGTCGTTGCTGAATCGGCTTGACCCAATTTAAACCAAAGTAAACCAATAGCACCTGAACTTCCTGGGAAATCGAACATTTTCGTGTCATTGGCTGCAGTTGTTACAGTGCTCCAACCTGAAAGTGTTTGAGCAAATTCACCATTTATATATATAGTGCAAGCAGTTCCAGACAATATATATGCAATATGTCTCCAAACTCCATCAGTTATTGCCATACCAGAAGCATTATATTGTGTTCCATTGTATTCAAAATATAATGTACCATTTCCGTTATTTCCTATTTTTGTGCCTTGAAAAGAATTCCATTGAATGGCAGTAGATGAATCAGCGGTATAACTGACTCTGTAAACCATATAATGTGAGTAAATTGTGCTTTGTTTGCTCATCGACTGCGTAATTCTTTGCGAAAAGGCTTGTCTCGAAAGCTGTTGGACGTATTTTGAAATTCCAGTACCTGCAACAAGGTTAGTTAATCCAGCATTCATTGTCCAATCAGATGCTCCAGCATTTTGTCTCAATGGATTTGTTAGAGTAAAACCAGTGCCAGGATATGAAAAAATACTGGATGGATCAAGCATTGTGTCAAAAGTATCCCAGTTAGGTATGTTAGGTCCGCCTTTTACTCCCATATTAAACTCCGAATTTTCCTCTTGTTATAAGAAAATGTTTGTTTATATCTGTAGCTGAAAGTTGCCTATTGAAAAATAAAACTTGAGCGATACGACCTTGCCATATTTCACCATCGTCAAATTTGGCTCCAATAAATGCAGTACCTTGATTGGCAGTAATTGCAGAACCAAATGATGCTACTAAAGCACCATTTATAAAGATTGAACTTCCTAAAGAAGATTGTGTCATAGCTACGTGTGTCCAAACATTTATCACTGCAACACCGTCTTCATCAGCTCTGGTATTATGTTGGAATGTTGACCATTTTGTACCGTTGCTGATTGCCAATCCAGTTGCTGCATTTCCTGTAGCAGTGCCAAATCCAATTATTTGTTTCCATCCTGCATTAGAAGTCGGATAAACCCAAGACATTACAGATCTCGGTCCAGTACCATAGTTCAAATGTGCAACACCAGTTATTGGCATACTATTTCCGCCAAGAAAATTAAAGTAAGAAGTGGACCCAACACCAGTAAATGCAATTCCGGTTAAAGTTCTACAAGCAGCACCATAAACTGAAAGATCAAACCAAGTACTTGCAGTTCCAGAATAACTTCTTACATTTGCTGCATCAAAAATATATGCTGCATCATCGTAGTTTACATTTGGACCAACTTTAGTTCCCATTAGTAGCCGTACCTTGCTTTTGTAGCATTATAATGTTTAAGTACTTCATTGGCTGATAATGCTCTGTTATAAATCATTAATCCAGAAATGTTACCATTAAAGTTCCTGTTGTTTTCAAAGTCCCATCTTCCAATGTTAATGTTTGTCTGTGAAGCACCTATACCTGCAGCAGTTCTGGCTAGTCCTGATTGCGCTCCGTCTATATATAGGATTGATGTTGAACCATCATTTGTAGCAGTGATGTGTCTCCAAGTACCATCCCCAACTTGAAATGTACTTGTTACTCTTGTAATTCCAGAACCAGGTTGAGCACCCCATTCAAGAACTTTTCCCAAATCTGGTCTATCTTGTATTTCAAAACCAATTGAACCTGGACTTGTTTGATAATTATTGTCTATTAAAACTTGAATTGTTGCTGTAGTTGTTCCTACAGTTGTCCATTTTGCCCACAAACATAATGTGATTGCAGAACCTGTGTTCAACCCTGATGGATAAGGAACATTTATATAATCATCAACACCATCAAATACAAAAGTCCCAGAGTTTTGTGTAGAAAAAGCAGTTCCAACAAGAGTTCCACCAGTTCCTGGAATAATATTATTTACAGTAAGACCACTTCCAGAATAACATCTTGGATTTGCAGCATCAAAGTATGAAATCAATCCATCTGTGATAATTTGTGGATTGTGATAATGTCCCATACTAATACTCCACGATTAGTTTAGAAACATCTTTTCTTTCAGCCCATATAGAATAAAAACAATTAATTTTTTTAAATAAAGATGTTCCTATGTAAACTTTATTATCTTCGCACTTAATAAAATAATGTGAATTATTTTTACCAATTGGAGTAAGGTGAACTGTGATTGTATTATAATCTACTAAACCAAGCCAATAATCAGGTAAATTAATAATTCTGGAGGTAGAAATTCCACGAATATATACACCATTTTCTGGACCTTCTAAACTTCCATATCTTAATTTCATTCCTGGTTTTGTGGGATGATTAATTACAAAAGATTTATTTGTTGCAGATATTTCACCATTAACTTCTAGTTCAAATTGTGGATTTGAAACACCAATGCCAACACGAATATTTGTAGTGCTTGTAGTGCTTACAGTGAATATAGTGGATCCAATAGCAGCACCACCAAAAATATTTACAGTCTGAGCAGTTCCAGAAGTTGAAAACTGAAAACCATATGTGTCTGTGATTGCTGTCCCTGCACTGGGATAATAAGCCATACGGTTTGCAACACCAGTATTGATTGTGCCTCCACCAGTTAAAGGAACCCAAGACATTACTCCTGCAGCAGTTGACGAGAGTACGGATGAACCAGTTGCGGGAGAAGTTGCTGGTAAAGTATAGATTGTATTTCCAGTCGCTGAACTTCTTAAACCGCTATAATTTGCTCCACTGAAAAGTAAAAGTGTTTGACCTATTGAGGCATTTGATGATATTGCGATACCACCATTAAGTCTTACAGCACCAGTAATAAGAGAAGTTGTATTTGTAGCATCACCAACAAGTAAAGTGCCAGATAAATTTGCATTAGTAGCAAATGTATTCCATCTTAAGACTGATGAACCAAGATCGTATCCTGATGTTCCTGGTGTAAAAGCAGATGTTCCAGAGTTATCATTGAATGTAGCAATTGTAAATGTGCCAATACCTGATGATCCTGGAGAAAAACCTGAAGAATATCCAATGAAATCAATTTTATTTTGAGAATCACCTCTGATAGAAATTGATTGAGTGGTTCCTGCACCGTCATTCCAGTATATCTCTCCACTTGTAGGATTAATAATAACATCTGCTGGCATAACTTACGCTATTCCTTTACAATGACAGCATCTAAAGAGACTAACAGCAACTCTAAAATTGCAATTCTTGTATCTTTGCCACTTGTTCCAATATTTGCAAAATCATCACCATTTATTTGATAATTTTTTCTTTCAAGAGGTTGCATATCATAATCATAAAGACAGTACATAAATCTTATGCCTGTCTCAATGTTAATGTTGCCTTCTTCAATTACTAACCAAGCAACTTGCAAATTGCTGGCTTGAAGTATTCTGAATTTATGCATAACCCATCCTTATCAGTAAAGGAGGTGGTTTGAGCCACCTCCTTTTTATCGTTACGCTGGCTGTTCTATGATAAGTGGTGCGTCTTTTCTAGAACCGTGTACCAAGTAATCAACCTTGATTGTCTTGAGTTTCTTGCTCAAGAAATTGCCAGATAATGCTATTATAAATGAATTGAGTGACTTTTCAACAATATGTACTCCGTAGTTACCGTGTGGTGTAAGCGATACCGTAAAGTCTTCATTTACTAATTCTGACCAATAATCTGGAAGTTCTATGAGTAAGTTACCCTTGCCTTCAATTGTTCCTCTGTGATATACACCATGTTCTGGGCCTTCAAGAACACCGTACACAAGGCGCATACCATCTTTGGTTGGGTGAGGAATATCAAAGCTCTTGGTTGTCGCTCTCAAGTTACCGTTTGCATCAACTGAGAATTTGGATACATCCCCAGATGTCAATCCTCTGATAAAGAAGTCAGTTGTCGATGAATCGTCTGAAGCGTTTGTCTTTACAGTAAGATAAGTACCACTAGTCAAAGCAGAGGAGCTTGTGATGGTGGTTGGTGATATATTCGTGACAGAAATGGTGTCTGTACTTGGAACATACGTTAGTGTACTATCTACAGAAACTGCAATACCAGAGCCGCCATTTGTTGGTGAGAACAATAAGTAGTGACTTCCAGCAGCAGTTGTAGTTACAACATTTAAGTTTGCTGCTGTAGTTGCAGTTGCTGCATTACCAGTTAACGCTCCAGAGAATGTAGTCGCTGTAAGTACATTTGTAGATGGGTTGTAGGAAAGATCAGTGTCAGTAGATGTTGCTAAACCAGAACCCGTAGCAGCAGGAGTGAAGGTTATGTAGTGAGTAGCATTAGTTGTTGCAGCAGCAACATTGACGTTTTGTGCTGTAGTTGCAAAACCTGTAACGTTACCTGTAAATGCACCAGAGAATGTACTTGCACTTAAGATATTTGTTGAAGGGTTATAGGTCAACTCAGCATCTGTTGATGTTGCTAAACCAGAGCCAGATGCTGCAGGGGCAAATGTTATGTAGTGAGTTGCATTTGTGGCAGCAGCAGCAACGTGAATGTTTTGTGCTGTTGTTGCTGTACCTGTAACATTACCTGTCAAGTTACCAGTTACGTTGCCAGTCAATGCTCCTGAGAACGTAGTCGCTGAGAGCGTGTCAGTTGATGGATTGTAGGTAAGTTGAGCATCTGTAGAAACTGCAACTCCAGAACCGCCATTTACATTAGAGAACAGCACATAATGTGTTACGTTTGCAGTAGCGGCAACAGTATTCAAGTTCTGTGCTGTAGTAGCAAAACCAGTTACATTACCTGTTACATTTCCTGTAACGTTTCCTGTCAAAGCACCTGAAAATGTAGTTGCTGTAAGTATATTCGTTGAAGGGTTGTATGTAAGATCAGTATCTGTTGAAGTTGCTAAACCAGAACCAGTGGCAGCAGGTGAGAATGTTATATAGTGAGCAGCATTAGTTGTAGCCGCTGCCACATTTACGTTTTGCGCTGTTGTTGCAAAACCTGTAACATTGCCAGTCAAGTTACCTGTAACGTTTCCAGATACACTTCCTACTGTTAAGACATTTGTTGATGGGTTGTAGGAAAGATCAGTATCAGTTGAAACTGCTAATCCTGCTCCTGTTGCAGCATTTGTGAATGTCAAGTAATGTGTAGCAGAGTTAGTTGCTGCAGCGACATTAACATTTTGTGCTGTAGTTGCAAATCCAGTGACGTTTCCAGTAAATGCACCTGAGAATGTTGTAGCAGATAAAACATTAGTGGATGGATTATAAGTCAACTCAGCATCTGTAGATGTTGCTAAACCAGAACCGGATGCTGCTGTTGTAAATGTAATGTAATGAGTAGCATTTGTGGTAGCAGCGACCACATTTACATTATATGCAGTATTAGCAAAACCAGTAAGGTTTCCTGTTACATTTCCTATCAAACTTCCATAGAAGTTTGTGTATGTAGCAGCAGTACCTACAGCATTTCCAACTAAAACTGCCTCAACTGCACCAAACAATGCAGTACCAGCAGAACCAGAGAATACTTCGTTTGTATTAGCACCATTAGGGATAAAGGTAAACTTACCAGTGCTATCATCAAAACCAAAGAAACCTGTGGTTGCAGTACCTGAGTTTGACCATCTAAACTCTATACCACGATCTTTGTTATCATCTAATGTTGAGTGTGTTCCGCCTGCGCCAGAACCAATAACAAAGATTGGATCAACAATAGTTGAAATTGTAGAGTCTACAGTTATGGTGGTACCTTGAACAGTTAAGTTGCCAGTAACAATAACATTGTCTGAAATGTTTGTAGTACCGCCATTTGAATCAATAGTAAGGTTTCCAGATGATGTATTGATTGTATTAGATGCACTACCAACTATTACTCCATTGGCAGTAAGGCTACCAGTTCCAATAGACAATGCGTTTGTAGAAGCATTAATTGTAAATGTTGAATCAGTAGATAAACCAATACCAGTTCCACTTGCTAATGGTGAAATTAGTATGTAGTGTGTGGCGTTGGCAGATGAAGCAGTAACATTTACACTCGCCGCAGTTGTTGCAGTACCTGTGATGGTTCCTGTAAAGTTTCCACTAAATGTAGTTGCTGTAAGTGTGTCAGTTGATGGGTTATATGTAAGTTGTGTATCTGTAGATACCGCTACACCTGATGCACCGTTGACTGGAGAGAATAATAAATAGTGAGTAGCGTTTGTAGCAGCTGAAACAGCATTGACATTTTGAGCGGTTGTAGCAAAACCAGTCACATTTCCTGTGAGGTTTCCAGTTACAGAACCTACTGTCAAGACATTTGTTGATGGATTGTATGTTAGATCTGTGTCCGTAGATGTTGCGATACCAACACCAGAAGCATTTGGTGAAAAATGCAAATAATGTGTAGCAGAAGTCGTGGCTGCAGCAATATGAATATTCTGAGCAGTCGTTGCAGTCCCAGTTACATTTCCAGTTACATTTCCAGTTACATTTCCAGTTAATGCTCCTGAGAATGTTGTTGCAGCAAGAGTGTCTGTTGAAGGATTGTAAGTAAGTTGAGTATCTGTAGAAACTGCAACACCCGAAGCACCATTGACTGGAGAAAATAATAAAAAGTGTGAGGAGTTTGTTGATGCAGAAACTGTATTTAGGTTTTGGGCAGTGGTTGCAAATCCAGTTACATTTCCTGTCAAATTACCAGTTACGTTTCCGGTTAAGTTACCAGAGAATGTAGTTGCAGTAAGAACGTTTGTTGATGGGTTATAAGAAAGATCAGTATCAGTAGAAGTTGCCAAACCAGAGCCTGTGGCTGCTGGAGTAAATGTAATGTAATGAACAGCATTGGTGCTTGCTGCAGCAACGTTTACGTTTTGAGCAGTAGTTGCAAATCCAGTAACGTTACCAGTTAAGTTTCCTGTGACATTTCCTGATACACTACCAACGGTCAATACATTTGTAGATGGATTGTATGTTAAATCAGTATCGGTAGATGTCGCTATACCTACACCAGTTGCATTTGGTGAAAAATGGATGAAGTGAGATGACGAGGTTGTAGCAGCAGCAATATGAATATTTGTTGCTGTTGTTGCAGTACCAGTTAATGCTCCAGCGAATGTAACTGCTGTAAGAGTATTTGCTGAAGGATTATAAGAGAGATCTGTGTCAGAAGAAAGAGCAACGCCTGCACCAGTGGCAGTTAGAGAAAACGCCAAATAGTGTGCAGCGTTGTTTGCACCTGCTGCCATATGTATATTTGTTGCAGTTGTTGCTAAGCCTGAAGCAGCAGAAACATCATCTGTAAATGCAACTGTTTTTGCAGTACCTGAACCTGTACCAACTCTGATCTTAAGTTGAGTACTGTCCCAAGACATCACACCAGCATCAGAAGTAGCAGCAATTCCAGTTGCATTGAAGCCAATATAATCAGTATCGATTTGACCTAAAAACGGATTGATCCAGATTTTAGCAGTTACACCAGTACCTCCACCATAAAGAGGATGGGGTTTGAATTGCTGAGTTCCGTTGTATCCGCCAAAAACGATAACAGGAGTAGTAACACCAGCGCCAGGATTGATTGCATAGTTATAAATTGTAGTTCTAATATTGGTATCTACACCAGTAGAATCTGGAGTATTTGGAGCATTCCAATATAAGTTGATTTGCGAAACAGAAGTAGCAGCAGTTCCTGTAAATCCTGGAATTATAACAAGATCTTTGTTACCTCCAGCACCTGGACCCTGACCACCTTGTGGAACGCTTCCATATGCTGTAAAATCTCTGCTTACAGATTTTGCTTGGACTTCAGATTTAGCCTCAACAACATCTTCTTCTGGCTTATCATTTAAGTCAACTGCTCTTGATGATTTCTTTAAGGATTGTAAGACTTTTTCTGCAAAGTCTTGAGGATTTTGATCTCCCATATTATATACTCCGTGCTATTTAGGTTGCTCTACAATCAATTTAATATCTGTTCTCTCTCCGACTACAAAATAATCGAATTCAATATATTGTTTACGTAATAGATTCCTTCTTACCCTTTGAACTACAAACTCTGTACTGTTACTTTTAGACACGAAAAGTGAATCATCAACTCTTGATGTGATATGCACTGTAATTTCACTTTCCGACAATGCCTCAAAATAATCAGGTAGTTTTACGGTCACACTTCCGACTCCAGAAGCTCTTCCTCTCTGATATATTCCGTGTTCAGGACCTTCTAAAGAACCGTGCTCAAGATACATTTTTTCTGGATGTAGAGGATGTGAAATCTTAAAACTTTTAGTTTGAGCCTTTATACTTCCTCCAACAATAACTGTGGTACCAACCTGTTGCAAAACTGAATCAGTAACAAATGTTCCACCATTATCGAAGAGAGGAATAAACGCTGAAGTACCTGAACCTGATAAATTGCCTGATGAAGTGAGGGTTATATCTGATGCGCCAAAAGTAAAAGATATACCCGACCCAGCAATTAATGTTCTGTATACTAATCCAGAACCACCGCTGTTTGATGAAAGTAAAGCATTCCCAGCACTAATACTTGTTAGTCCAGTGCCTCCTGCTGATATTGCTGCTACATTTTGAGTACGCCAAGCAGTGCCATCATAACGCCAGGTTTTACCATTTTCTGAGTAAACCTGATTTGTGCTTGGACCTGAGGGAAAATTTATCGCCATTTAATTGTTTTGAAAAGGAGGATGCTTTTTATTTTATTCTGCATTTTTGTTATAAAATATTTCTTATAACCTGAATCTGCCTTTTGTGGCGTTGTAATTTTGTAAAACTTCTGTTGCAGATAAGGCTCTGTTGTAAATCATAAGTCCAGAAACTGATCCGTTCAAGAATCTGTTATTAAGAAATCCCCATCTACCTATGCCAATAAATGGTTGTTGATCTCCAATTCCAGCAGCAGTTCTTGCTAAACCAGATTGCACACCATCAATATACAAAATAGATGTAGAACCATCATTTGTGCCAGTGATATGTCTCCAAGTTCCATCTCCTACTTGAAATGTACTTGTGCATCTTGTAATACCAGTACCAGGTGAAGCGCCCCATTCTAAAACTTTTCCCAAATCAGGTCTGTCTTGTATTACAAACCCAATCGTTCCTGGTCCAGCTTGATATGCAGTCTGATAATTATTATCTACTAAACATTGAATGGTTGCAGTTGTAGTTCCTGTAGTAATCCATTTAGCCCATAAACTTAAGGTTATTGGTGAACCTGAACTTAAGCCAGAAGGATAAGCAAAATTTAAGTAATCATTTGCTCCGTCAAAAGAAAAAAATCCGCTATTGAATGTTGAAAATCCAGTTCCATTTACAAGTGTTGCACCAAGACCAGCCACTAAACCATTTACTGTTATTCCTGATCCTGTGTAGCATCTTGGATTTGCCGCATCTATTGTGAAGATCAATCCATCAGTTATAATTACATTATTATATTCAATGCCCATTACAATCCGAATCTCCCTTTTGTAGCATTATAGTTTTGAAGAACTTCCTGTGCTGTCAATACTCTGCTATAGATTTGAACTAATGCAATATTGCCTATGAAAACTTCTGGATTTGTTGAAACTCTTCTTCCAATTGCCATATCTTGAGTTGTGTAAGTTATAGTATTTGCGTTTTGACTTCCTGCTACATAAGATGTGACTGCAATTCCACTTACATAAAGTGTTATGCTTCCACCACCATTTGATACAGTACCACCTATGTAATTCCATGCATTTCTGACTATCGACTCATTGTGTGCTGTCCTATAAGATGAATCAGCACCTATGGCAATGAAAAATGTATTAGAAGTTCCAAGATATCCTGTTGCAGTTGCCATTTCCCATCCATTAGTACCTGTATATGGAAAAGAATTACCAATAACTGTATTTCTAATGTTTACATTTCCAGGATATATCCATGCAAATACACTAAAATTACTTCCTACATCGAGATTGGTAGACAAATCAATAAAGTCATTCGTTCCATCAAAAGTGAAATACCCTTGATTTGAGCTGCTAAAGCCTACACCATTAGTCAATAAACCATTTTTAGAACTTACAATAGAAAAAGAAGTATTGCCACTTCCAGAATATGATCTTTTATTGGCTGCGTCTAAATAATACACTAAGCCATCTGTAACAACATTTGGAGAATGATCAAGCCCCATTATCTATATCTCCCTTTTGTTGCATTATAATTTTGCAATACTTCTGTTGCTGACAATGCTCTGCTATACATACTGAATGATGAGGCTTGACAAGATGCGTATTGTGATGCATTTGCTTCAGCACCACCAAATAAATTCCCTAAAGCCTGATTTGAAATTGTAATAGTTGTGGTTAAGACAAGATTGCCATTCAAGTAAATATTTGTCCCATTAGATACACCAGACTGAAATGTCAAGACTACATTTTTCCAAGTGTTATCTGCAA
>JACCDP010400066.1_pt1 | contig 10419 bp, 9 predicted proteins | sample 7445841 | NCBI WGS metagenome assembly JACCDP01 (sample SAMN15323441, study PRJNA562643) | freshwater metagenome | isolation source: river surface water | place: USA:Blue River Watershed | collected 2017-08-17
ATGGTTGTCCGGCGCAATGACAGTCCCCCGCCATAAGCAGTCGTTGGATCAAATACCTCCGACTCAAGTTACGGGGTAAACCTGACAGGCAAACGATTGATTGATCCCGGTTTGGTATACCCCTTCAGAATCAATCGTCAGAATCCAAATTTGGCGCCGGCTCCCATCAGGGTTGCTAGACCCAATGCCGCAAAGACTGCCGCCGCGATCGTGTGCACCAGCTTCATCGGGATTTTGTTGGCCAGTTTGTCACCGGCAAAAACTGCGGGTACGTCTGCGATCAGCATGCCCAGGGTCGTGCCGATCACCACCATCAAGGGCGCGCCATAGTGAGCCGCCATGGCGATCGTCGCGATCTGGGTTTTGTCTCCCATTTCGGCCAGAAAGAAGGTCATGAAAGTCGCACCGAAGATGCCAAAACGCTGCGCGACTTGCGTTTCCTCTTCCTCGATCTTGTCGGGAATCAGGGTCCAGATCGCCATGCCGATGAACGAGGCGCCCAGCACCCAGCGAAGCACCTCAGGGCTGATGCTCGACGTGATCCAGGCCCCCAGTGCACCAGCCAAACCATGATTGATGACGGTGGCAGCCAGGATGCCAAGGATGATGGGCAGGGGTTTTTTGAATCGCGCGGCCAGGATGAAAGCCAGCAATTGAGTTTTGTCCCCAATTTCGGCCAGAGCAACAACACTGGTCGAGATCAAAAGAGATTCCATGGTGATGAAGGGGCCGGTTCAAAGACGGGTGACCACAACACTTCCCCGGCCGGAAAAAACGGAGGCATCGTGGTCAAAGGTCTTGCCAAGCATGAAAACCGCTTGCGCCATGTCCTGCGGGACAAGTGTGTTGACGCAAGCCTCTGTGCCGAAGAGAGGCTACTCCCCTGTGACGGTCCAATTTTAACAGCGATGCCAGTCATCGCTGCCGGCAAAACATCAGGCAGATTTTTTCTTCACCCAGGTCGCTTGTCCCGGCTTATTGGCAAGACATTCAACCATGGCTCTCTCTTGCCATGAGGCTGAGGCCCAACGCTGTGTTGAGCGCTTCACCCTTTAAAAGCTCGTCAACGAGACCATCATGCAGAGCGACATGCTCAAGGGGTTGACGGCTCTGAGACAGAGTTTTGCCCAAGTTTGCAAATGGAGTAAGCAACATGAATTGAATATTTTCATGGAAAATAGTCATTAAAAAATATTAATATCATGAGGAGCGTTCAATCTCAATCAAACAACCGCAGAAGGAGCATGTGATGAAGAGCGAACAAGGTGGTATCGATCAATGCCCAATCATGCATGGCGCCAATTCCAACGCCAGCCATGCCAACTTGGCTCAAGCCTGGTGGCCGGAATCATTGAACCTGGACATCCTGCACCAGCACGACACGAAGACCAATCCGCTGCATGGCTTCAACTACCGTGAGGAAGTGAAGAGGCTGGATGTGGCGGCCCTCAAGAAGGATCTGACCGAACTCATGACCTGCAGCCAGCCTTGGTGGCCTGCCGACTGGGGGCACTACGGCGGACTCATGATCCGCATGGCTTGGCATGCTGCGGGCACCTATCGCGTGGCTGATGGACGCGGTGGCGCGGGTACCGGTAATCAACGCTTCGCGCCCCTGAATTCCTGGCCTGATAACGGCAACCTCGACAAGGCCCGCCGGCTGTTGTGGCCCATCAAGAAAAAATACGGCAACAAGGTCAGCTGGGCTGACCTGATCATCCTGGCAGGCAACGTGGCCTATGAGTCCATGGGCTTCAAGACATTCGGATTTGCCTTCGGTCGCGAAGACATTTGGCATCCGGAAAAAGACATTTACTGGGGCTCTGAAAAAGAATGGCTGGCCAAGAGCGGCGGAGAAGGCAGCCGATACAGCGGTGAGCGTGACCTGGAGAACCCATTGGCTGCCGTCATGATGGGCTTGATTTATGTGAATCCTGAAGGCGTGGATGGCAAGCCCGATCCCCTCAAGACCGCCCATGACGTGCGCGTGACCTTTGCCCGCATGGCCATGAACGACGAGGAAACCGTGGCGTTGACCGCTGGAGGCCACACGGTCGGTAAGGCACACGGCAACGGCGACGCCGCCCATTTGGGGCCTACGCCCGAAGGCGCTGGCCTCGAAGAGCAGGGTTTTGGATGGATGAATCACAAAACCCGTGGCATTGGCCGCAACACAGTCACTAGCGGCATTGAAGGCGCCTGGACGACCAACCCCACCCAGTGGGACAACGGCTACTTCAAGCTGCTGTTGAATTACGACTGGGAACTCGCCAAGAGCCCCGCTGGCGCATGGCAATGGGTGCCCATCAACATCAAGCCCGAAGACATGCCGCCTGATGCGGAAGATCCTTCCATCAAGTGCTTGCCGATCATGACGGATGCCGACATGGCGATGAAGGTGGACCCCGAGTACCGCAAAATCTCGGAGCGGTTCGCCAAGGATCAGTCGTACTTCGACGATGTGTTTGCCCGTGCCTGGTTCAAGCTCACCCACCGCGACATGGGGCCCAAGACGCGCTACATCGGCCCCGAGGTGCCGGCTGAGGACCTGATTTGGCAAGACCCAGTGCCCGCAGGCAACAAGACCTATGACGTGGCCGCCGTGAAGGCCAAGATCGATGCTGCTGGATTGTCTGTCAGCGAGATGGTGAGCACCGCCTGGGACAGCGCCCGCACCTATCGCGGTTCTGACCACCGTGGCGGCGCCAACGGCGCACGCATTCGCCTGGCACCCCAGAAAGACTGGGAAGGCAACGAGCCTGCCCGCCTGTCCAAGGTGCTGGCGGTCTACGAGAAGATCGCTGCCGACACCGGTGCCAGCGTGGCCGATGTGATCGTGCTCGGCGGTAGCGTAGGCATTGAACAAGCAGCCAAGGCTGCGGGTTTCAACGTTCAGGTGCCATTTGCCCCTGGGCGAGGTGATGCCACGCAGGCACAGACCGATGCCGAATCCTTCGAGGTGCTGGAACCCCTGGCCGATGGTTTCCGCAATTGGCAAAAGAAGCACTATGTCGTCAAGCCGGAGGAGTTGCTGTTGGATCGCGCCCAACTCATGGGGCTGACAGCTGCAGAGATGACGGTGTTGGTGGGGGGTATGCGCGTGCTGGGTACCAATCACGGTGGTGCGAAGCACGGCGTCTTCACCGACCGTCCGGGCGCGCTGACGAACGACTTCTTCGTCAACCTGACGGACATGTCCTACAGCTGGAAGCCCACCGGTCGCAACAGCTACGACATCGTTGACCGCGCGAGCGGAGCCACCCGCTTCACCGCTACCCGTGTGGACCTGGTGTTTGGCTCAAACGCCATTCTGCGCGCATATGCTGAGGTCTACGCGCAGGACGATCATCGCCAGAAGTTTGTGAAAGACTTCGTGGCCGCTTGGGTCAAGGTCATGAACGCAGACCGTTTCGACCTTTGACCGTGATGCCCAGAGCCAGTGGCTTAAGGCACCGACACGCAGGGCTTTTCAGCCTGCCCACATTGCGCCAAAACGAGCATGCAGCAAACAGGAGGTCTTTTGCACGCCATGCGCTTTGCCGAGCCGATCAAACCCGCTTGGTCATGGCAGCGAACCCAATAATGGCAAGGCCGTGGATAGAGCCATTCGGCAGGAACGGCTATTTCTGAAAAAATCCTCCGAGAACCTGTACCCTCCATACACTGTGCATGTGTTTAAATTGACAAAGGGCGATCATGATGGAATTACTGAGCAGTCCCCAAGCCTGGATGGCCTTCATCACTCTGACGTTGCTTGAGTTGGTGCTGGGCATAGACAACGTGATTTTCATCTCGATTCTGGTCGACAAACTGCCGCAACAGCAACGCGAACTGGCCAGGCGACTGGGGCTTTTCATGGCGATGTTCATGCGCCTGGGTCTGCTTTTTTTGCTGGCCTGGATCGTCGGACTGGTGGCACCTTTATTCACACTGCTGGGTCATGAAATTTCAGGTCGCGACCTGATTCTGATCGGAGGGGGCTTGTTTCTGGTGTGGAAGAGCACCACCGAAATTCACGGTAGTCTTGAAGGTGAAGACGGGCATGCTTCGGCGGCAGTCAAAGCCAGCTTTGCCGCCGTGATCGTGCAGATCATGATCATCGATCTGGTGTTCTCTTTGGACTCCATCATCACGGCTGTGGGTATGGTCGACGACCTGCGGGTGATGGTCGCAGCGGTGATCGTCTCTGTGGTGCTGATGTTGATCTTTGCGGGGCCCATCGGACGCTTCGTTTCCGATCACCCCACCATCAAAGTGTTGGCTTTGTCTTTCCTGGTGGTGGTGGGGGTGGTACTGATCGCGGAGGGTTTTGATCACCATGTCCCCAAGGGCTATGTCTACTTTGCCATGGCTTTCTCTTTGGGGGTTGAGTTGCTCAACATTCGCATGCGCAGGCGGGCCCACCGGCAGGTCAAATTGCACAGTGCGTACAGCCCGGAACGGGATTGATCTTCGGTGCCCGCTCGGGTGTGGGCGAGGGTGATCATGTCAGTGCGGGTGCGAGGCCTGATCCGGGTCGATGCAGCTTGTTGGTTGGCCTCAAATAAAAATAATTATCATCTGACTTGATTTTGGTAATGATAATGGGTATCATTAGCGCATCTGACTCAGGAGGTGCAATGAACCCGTTCTCAAAACTCATCGTTTCGACCCTGTTGGGCGGCGTCTGTCTGGGCGCCATGGCACAGGACAAAGTGATTAATCTTTACTCGGCTCGTCATTACCCGACCGATGAAGCCCTGTACAGCGACTTTACCAAGGCCACCGGCATCAAGATCAACCGTGTAGATGCCGATGATGCTGGCATTTTGGCTCGCCTCAAGGCTGAAGGGGCGGCTTCGCCGGCCGATGTCATTTTGCTGGTCGATGCGGCACGGCTTTGGCGCGCTGAGGTTGATGGCTTGTTCTTGCCCATCAAGTCCAAGGTGCTGGAAGAGGCCATTCCGGTCAATCTAAGGGCCAAACCAGCCGACAACGGCGGGGTCGCCTGGTTCGGTCTGTCCACCCGAGCCCGAGTGATCGTTTACGACAAGCTGAAGTTCAAAAAAACCGATGTCGAAAACTACGAAAAACTGGCCGATGCCTCATTGAGAGGGCAGCTCTGCATCCGCTCCGGTTCGCACCCCTATAACCTGAGCCTGTTCGGTTCGATGGCCGAACATTTGGGTCCGCAAAAGACCGAAGACTGGCTGCGGGGGGTGGTGGCAAACATGGCGCGCACCCCCAAAGGCGGTGACACCGATCAAATCAAGGCCGTGGCAGCCGGTGAATGCGGGGTGGCAGTCACCAACAGTTATTACTTGGCGCGCTTGATGCGCTCGAGCAACCCGGCTGACAAGGCTGTGACCGAAAAGGTGGGCGTGGTTTTCCCCAACCAATCGAGCTGGGGCACGCACCTGAACATCGCTGGCGGTGCAGTGGCCAAGAATGCCAAGCATCCGGAAAACGCCGTCAAGTTTTTGGAGTATTTGGCCAGTCCTTCGGCGCAGAATCATTTTGCCAACGGCAATAACGAGTGGCCTGCCGCCAAGGGCGTCAGCATCGACAACCCCGCACTCAAAGCCATGTCCGGGGGGAGTTTCAAGAGCGAAATGGTGCCCATCAGCGCTGTGGGCATGAATCAGATCAAAGTCCAGCAAATGCTCGATCGAGTGGGTTTCAAGTGAAGCCTGAAAACGGATAGGCGCACATCGCCTATCCGACCCCGCTTTCGAGCCAATTTCAAAACTTTCGCCAGCCTAAGTCTCAGCCCGCGCGGCCTGAGGATGGGCAGCTGTTGCATTGACATTCATGAATACACCGAACTCACCATCCCCCGCGCAAAAATTCCTGCCCTTGGCCGCCGTCATGCTGGCCGGCACCGTCGGTGCTGTGGCTCCAACTCAGGCACAAAATTTGCCGATTGAAAAAACCCTCAAGACGGTCACGGTGAAGGACAAACTCGATGCCGACATCGCAGAAGGCAAAAACAGTGTGCGGGTCACCGAAACCCGGATTGGCAAGGGCAAGCAACAGCTGAGGGACATCCCGCAATCGGTGACCGTGGTCACTGAGAAATTGATCGATGACCGCAATCTGGAGACGGTCAAAGAAGCGCTCAAGAACACCGCCGGCATCAGCTTTTTGGCGGCCGAGGGCGGCGAGGAGGACATCCGCCTGCGCGGCTTTTCTCTGCAGGCTGCGGGTGACGTGTTCGCCGATGGCGTGCGCGACCCTGCTTTCTATGAGCGTGACACCTTTAACCTGGATCGGCTCGAGGTGCTGCGCGGATCGGCCTCGATGCTCTTTGGCCGTGGATCGACCGGCGGTGCGGTCAATCAGGTCAACAAGACCCCGCGCCTGATGGACGAAAGCCAAATTGATCTGACCCTGGGCACGCACAATCACACACGCCTCGTCGGCGATTTCAACAAAACTTTGGGGGAGGGCGCTGCGCTGCGCTTGTCCGTCATGAAGACCAAGGCCGACAACAACGGCGCAGGGTCGCGTTTGGACAAGGAGGGGGTTGCAGCGGCCTACCGCTGGGGCATCGGTGAGCGCGATGAATTCCTCGTTGGCTTATACCATCTGGATAACAGGAACGGCATCAATTACGGCATGCCCTTCATCCGGCCGACGCCCACCTCGCCAGTCACGGCAACCACCTTGCTGCCCCTGGATCCAACGGCTTATTACGGTGCTGTGAGCGATCGCAACCACGGCAGCGCCAGTTACATGACTTTGGCGCACACCCGCCGCATGGGTGGGGACAGTGAACTGCGCACCGTGGTGCGCAAAGGCAGTTATGCCCGGGATCAGCGCACAGGCGCCATCCGACTGGGTGACGCCACGCTGCAAGGCGGGACAGCGGCCAGTCTGGAGACCTTTGGGCCGCCGACCGTGCTCACTCGGGGCACGCACCTCAAGATCCAGAACATGAACACGCTGCATGCCCAAAGCGACTTCAGCCATCGGTTTGAGGCTTTGGGGTTCAAGCACCAATGGCTCTCAGGCGTGGATGTGGCCACTGAAGACAAGACGGTCTATGCCGCACGCACTGCAGCACAAGGCGGGGTGGACATCACCAAAGGCACAACCCTGATTGGCACCCCCAATGACGGCGCCTGGTACCCGGAAGACACCCGCGTCCTGCGTGTCAACAACCAGTACGCCTCAACCAGTTGGGGCGCCTATGCCCAGGATCTGATGCAGATCGCGCCCAAGTGGAAGGTGCTCGCAGGCTTGCGTTACGACCGACTCAATGGGGACTACGATCAGTTTGCTGCACCCGCCAACGCTGAGCAGTCCAATGGTGCCAAAACCAGTTATCGCATGAAGGTCGGGGAGTGGAGTCAGCGCGCGGGTGTGCTGTTTCAGCCCGACAGTCTGCAGTCATACCATTTTTCCTACGGGACTTCATTCAATACATCCGGTGACACCTATTCGCTGAGTGCGGCGAATGCTTCCACGCCGCCTGAGCAGTCCGTCAACATGGAGCTGGGTGCCAAACTGGACAGTGCCGACAAGCGATTCACCACGCGCTTGGCTCTTTTTCACGGGGTCAAGAAAAACGAGCGAAACACCGATCCACTGCTCCCTGTGAATGTGCTCAGTGGCGAGCGCTACGTGCGCGGCTTTGAGATTGACTTGGCGGGCCGTTTGACCCCGATGTGGGAAGTCTTTGGCTCTTTCGCCTGGATGCCGGACGCCAAAGTCACCCAAGCCGCACCTTGCCCGACTTCGGGACAGTGCACGCAGGGTGCAGCGGGTGAGCGCCCGGGTGACCGACCGGCCCTGATCCCGCAATACAGCGGTACGCTGTGGAACACCTACCGCATCGACAGCCAATGGCGTGTGGGGTGGGGTCTCACATTTCGCGGGAAACAAAAACCCCTGCGTTCGGAATTCGAGGTGCCCGCCTTTGTCGTGGGCGACCTGATGGCCGAGTACATCCACAGCGATGAACTGACCTTCAAGCTCAATGTCAGCAATGTCGCCAACAAACTTTATGCCGACATGCTGTATCCGGCCCATTACGTCCCTGGTGCCGGTCGCCTGACACAACTGACCGGGTCCTACCGCTTCTGAGGCCTTTGACATCCATGATCCGCATCCTGCCCGAATTGCTCAGCCCCGAGAAGGTGCAACAGGCCCGAGCTCTCTTGCTCGCCCTGCCTGAGTCCGAATGGACCGATGGGCGCGAGAGCGCTGGTTCGCAGGCTCGAAGCGTCAAGGACAATTTGCAATTGCCCCATGAACACCCTGTCGCGGTGCAGATTCGCCAGTGGGTGCTGAGCGGTCTGGATGAGTCTGGCACTTTTTTTTCGGCTGCTCTGCCACTCAAGGTATTCACGCCCCGCATCAACCGCTATACCCCGGAGTTTCCGCACTACGGCATGCACATTGACAATGCCGTGCGGCTGCGCGCGGATGGCGAGCGTGTGCGCACGGATCTGTCTTGCACGGTTTTCCTCAACGACCCTGACGAATACGAGGGGGGTGAACTCTGTGCCCAAGACCGGGATGCGGTGCATCGCGTCAAGTTGCCGGGCGGTCATGCCGTGCTCTATCCCGGCCATTCGCTGCACGAGGTCACGCCCGTCACGCGAGGCCAGCGCCTGGCCTGCTTTTTCTGGATCGAGAGCATGGTGCGCTCGGACGAACAGCGTCGCATCCTGTTCGACCTGGACACGAACCTGCTGAGTTTGCGCGAGCAATTGGGAGAATCACCTGAAACCACCGCACTCACGGGGGTCTACCACAACCTCCTGCGCGAGTGGGCGCGGACCTGAGTGGGGAGATCACCGATGAACGAGAACATCTTGACCCTGCATGATCACGAGCAAGCGGCTCAGGCCGCTCTGAGCGATGCGGCCTGGGCCTATTTCAGTGGCGGCGCGGCCGATGAAGTCAGTTTGCGGCGCAACCTCAGCGCTTGGCAGGCATGGGGCCTGTGTCCACGCGTGTTGCGCGACCTGCGCGGGGGTCACACCCGTTGCCGCTTGTTGGGGGCTGAGTGGGCATTCCCGTTGCTGGTGGCGCCCATGGCCTACCAGCGCTGGGCCCATCACCATGGCGAAGCAGGCATGGCCATGGCGACGGCAGCGCAAGGCTGCGGGCTTGTGCTGTCGCAGCAAAGCAGCACACCGCTGCAGGCGGTGGCGGCGAGTTTTTTGCAAGACCACGAGCACGGTCCTTTGTGGTTCCAGATGTACTGGCAGCCCGACCGGGGCTTTACCCAAGCCCTGCTTTCGGATGTGGAGGATGCTGGTTATCACGCCATCGTTCTGACGGTTGATGCGCCGGTGCATGGCGTGCGCGATCGCGAGCGACGCCACGGCATGCCTTTGCCCGACGGCGTTCGCGCCGTGCACTGGCCGGCTCAAAGCACTGAGCCCGGTCAGGGTCTGTGTGCAGGTCTGGCCGACGCTGCCCCTCGCTGGGAAGATGTGCAGTGGTTGATCGCTCAAACCTGCCTGCCGGTTCTGCTCAAAGGCATCACCCACCCTCAGGATGCGCGCCAGGCCCTGGACATCGGTGCTGCAGGCGTCATCGTCAGCAACCACGGCGGCCGCGTGCTCGACACCGTACCGGCCACCGCCGAGTTGTTGCCCCTGATCGTGGATGCGGTGCGTGGTGTTCGAGAGGATGCAGTGGTTCTGGTCGATGGCGGTATTCGCCGTGGTACCGACCTGTTCAAGGCCCTGGCCTTGGGCGCCAATGCGGCATTGATCGGTCGCCCGGCCCTCTACGGTCTGGCCCACAGCGGTGCACGTGGGGTGGCGCATGTATTGCGGTTGCTGCGCGACGAATTCGAGATCACATTGGCACTCAGCGGTTGTGCCACTGTTCAGGACATCGGCATGGATCACCTGTGTCATCTGGTAGCACACCCTCATCTTCACCGAACAGCATGAACACACTCGCCCACGAACTGCTCCGGTGCGTCCATCGCATCCACCGCAGCCGCAGCTGGGCTGTGACAGGTGCTGTTTTGCTGGCACATGCGGGTCTGGCCTGGCTGCTCAGTCAGGGTTTGCGCATCAGTGCGCCACCAATGACCGAGGTTGAGAGCGTGATATTGGCCAGCGTGGTGACCGATGCCACAGCATCTGGGGTGGTCATCGCCCAACCTATGTTGGTCAAGGTTCAACCCAGGACTTCAACCGAACCGCTCAAGCCAGTGACAGTGAAAACCCAGCCGGCGCCCACCCAGGCAGCTTCTATCTCGCCCGCAAACTCGAACCCTGCGACTATTGCCGCTACAACTGCCGCTACAACTGCCGCTACAACTGCCGCTGCAACTGCCGCTGCAACTGCCGCTGCAACTGCCGCTGCAACTGCCGCTGCGGACCAGCCTCGTTCCAACCCCGGCACCTCCCATGCTGCGCTGGCGCTTCCTTCATCGGATGCGGATTACCTCAACAACCCGGCTCCGGC
>JACCDP011090357.1_pt1 | contig 10419 bp, 3 predicted proteins | sample 7445841 | NCBI WGS metagenome assembly JACCDP01 (sample SAMN15323441, study PRJNA562643) | freshwater metagenome | isolation source: river surface water | place: USA:Blue River Watershed | collected 2017-08-17
CAGTGGTACATTCAACACAAGTTGGGTAAGTTATTGATGAGTTTATTGTTCCAAAATAATTTCCTGTCCATGAAATTGGAATCACGTTGAATGGTGGGATATAAGATGTATCGAATCTTCCAACATATGTCCAGCAATTTGATGAATTATCTTTGAATATAGTTGTTTCAACATTTATTCCTGAAACTTTTTCAGTTTGAATTATTTGAGTTTTAGATATTCCTCCAACCTGTATAATCTCACAACTTTCATAAACATAAAGGTAATTTGGTGTTGCGGATGGCGATGCAGTTATTGAAGGTGTCGGTGTATTGGATGCTGATGGGGTTGCAGTTTGTGTTGGAGTTACAGGTGGTGTTGTGCCAACTGTTGCGGTAGGTGAAGGTGTTTGAGTGGTTGTTGGTGTAGGTGTTGGAGTTGATAAACTTGGAGTAGTTGTTGGTGTCTGTGTTTGAGTTACACTTGGTGTAGGTGTAGGAATATTCGAACAAGTATTACAACTTGAACTTATTGAAATTACCTCATCAATATTTGTGTTTGATGAGAGATTTGAATCATCCCTATCATAATACAAGCATCTGTATACTCCGTTAGCAATCGCCAACATTGTGATTCCAATATCAATTGGAGTTCCACTTAGAGAAAGGGCATCTGATGTGTAGAATTCCTCACCTGTACTACAATCGATTAGGACTTTAGCAGTTGAACAACTGAATGTCTCATCCAAAATAACATAAGTCGCAGAACCGTCTGCAGCCACAGTTCTTGTAAGAGTGACTGTGGGTGTATTACTTGGTGTCGGGGTTTCTGATGGAGTATAACCACTCAAACTAAAATTAACTGACTTAGAAAGGCAATCTGCAGTAGGTGTTGGTGTTGGAGTTAAATCTAAGACATTAAAATCGAAATCAACTAAATCACATGGTATTGATGGTGTTGGTGTTGGAATTGGTTCCCAATCACAATCAAAATATGCTAAGAAGTTAAATGGTGCACAGTTAATCGGTGTAGGTGTTGGGGTAGGACATAATCCTGTACTCCATACATTATTAGACAAGTCAGGACAAGCAGAATAACAAGGGGATGCACCTTGTAATAGACATGAACCACCGAGTGATGAACTCAAACACCAATATCCTGTAGTTCCTGTATTCCAATAAATAAATCCTGTTGTTACACCGTCTCCAGAATAATAAATTTTATCATTATAAGTTGAAGCAGAATAATAGTTTCCATTGTAACCCGAAAGTGACGGGAATGTTGTGCTTAAACAAAATATGTCCGAATTACATGCCGCAGGAGTGGCACTCACTGTAGGTGTTGGTGTCGGCGTAGCTGAACTAGGAGTTGGTGTTGGTGTTGGTTGGCAAGTCGCACAATCTTGGTAGTCGGGTGAGCCGACATCTGGACCACCGGGCCCCGAAAACTCAACAAAGGAGTAACATTCTCCGTTGTAAAGATAAGCGGCCCCCTCAAAAGCGGTATCTTCTTCAACACTGAAATAATGAACCGTATTATCAGAACACTTAACTAATAATGCCGCCCTTGTACTACTTCTTGGACAAACAGGGTCTCCACAACCAACGACACCTGTAAAAATAACACCAGTACCATCGTAAATCGGCCCTGCATTTGTTAAAACAACCACCTCCGCACAACCGACAAAATCAATACTGTTGGTTATACTATAAGTTGTTCCTGTTGTAAGTGTTGAACCTACACTTACAAATCTGAATATGTTAGTAGCATTAGTACAATCTTGAAATTGAACTATATAACCTGGCGTGGGAGTGTTTGTAGGTGCAGGAGTTGATGTCGGCGTTTCAGTAGGTGTGGGAGTTTCAGTTGATGTTGGCGTCTCTGTTGAAGTTGGTGTTTGTGTTGGCGTCTCTGTTGAAGTTGATGTAGGTGTTTGCGTTGGAGTTTCAGTAGGTGTGGGAGTTTCAGTTGATGTTGGAGTGATTGATGGCGTTTGTGTTGATGTTGGAGTGATTGATGGCGTTTGTGTTGATGTTGGTGTCTCTGTTGAAGTTGGCGTTTGTGTTGGCGTCTCTGTTGAAGTTGAGGTAGGTGTTTGCGTTGGAGTTTCAGTAGGTGTTGAAGTTAAAGTTTCTGTTGTAGTAGGTGTTTGTGTAGATGTCTGAGTTGGAGTTTCAGTAGGTGTTGATGTTAAAGTTGTTGTAGGTGTGGGTGTTTGAGTTGGTGTATCAGTTATTGTTGCTGTTGGAGTTTCTGTTATAGTGGATGTAGGTGTTGAAGTAGGTGTATCTGTTATAGTTGGTGTTAGGGTTGGTGTTTCGGTGGAAGTTGAGGTAGGTGTATTTGTCGGAAATACTCCAAAACATCCCCAATCATAGGGCGTTAGTTCGGTGTCTAAGGTTAGTAACCCAAAAGATTGGTCTAAGGTAATTGTTGTATTTGTACCTCCACTTAAAGTACCTCCTTGAGGATTCCCATAACAATCGTAATAGGAATATGACCTTAATGAACCTCCTTCGTTCAATATACTAACTTGACAACACCTTGATAGACAAGTGGTTGCGTCACACCCTGTAGATGTTGGTGTTGCAGTATTAGTCGGTGTTTCAGTTGGAGTTGATGTTTGTGTTGGAGTTGGACTTTCTTCGGGTGGTCCTGGTATTGGTATTGCCGCAGATAAAATAAACTTATAACTACTATTAGATGTTTCTACGGCAATTGTGTTAATACCAATAGTATCAGTTCCAGGACAAGAAGGTAAACCCGTGTTTTCCACAGCATAGACCATTGTAGATGCCGAACTTGTTCCTGATACTATTGTAGTTAAAGCGCTATATCCAAATGGATTCACACTTGAAGTACCTGATAACAATATTTCAACATTGAATCCTAGTGTAGTTAAATTACCTCCTCCATCATACAATGTAAAATCGTAAGTATCTTGTTCATCAATGTATGGCGGACATGGTCCCGATGTAAATGTGTTTAATGTAAATCCGGTAACAATATAAATTCCTATTCCATTCGTAGGTGTTTGTGTTGGTGTAGGTGTTCCTGTTTGAGTTGGTGTCATTGTAGCGGTGGGTGTTGGAGCAGAACAAGAACCAACACCTGGTGTCGCATTACTTAAGGAGGCAGGGTTTTGTAAATCACTTTGATAATAATAAAAAGATATACTCCCATAAAAAGTATCAGAACAAATTACATCATTATAAGTTCCTGATGGATAGGACGTACCTGTGATTAAATTTCCGGAACAATCATAATATTCAACATAAACAACACCGTTAGTGAATAAGGTATTGCCAGTCGCTTGGTTAGTGTCGAAAGAACTTATGTTTAAATCGTATGATGTACAGGCCATTGAATTCTATTATCTACTATAAATAACATGAAAGTTATTTTTATACACTTTAAAATATAGATGGACCAACTTTATAATAAAGACACGGTTTGTGAATATTTATTTGTATGAAACTTCTAAAAACGATAAAGAAGATTATTCAAGAAGCAGAAGAACAATATAATTCTGCAAGTGAAACTAACACTCCTCTTGAGGAGTTGGATAGATTAGAAAAACATTACAAAGATTCTCTCAAACTACTCAGATTGTACAACTCTAAAAAAGATAAATCGGAAACAAAAAAGTAAAGTTTGTTATAGATTTATCGGGATAAAATAATTATTTTTCTTATGGTGTGTTTTATACCATCAAACTAAAAAGAAAATTAAAAATGCCCGAAAGTTACGGTTACTTCAAAGATTTAGTAAAAGAATACCTCAGAAATCATGTTCCTCTAAATAATAAAATTTTGGACGTGGGTCCTGGTATTGGAACATACTCAAACTTATTAAGAGATTATGGTTACAAAATGGATTGTGTTGAAATTTGGGAACCTTATGTTCACCAATTTGATTTACATTCCAAATATGATAATGTTTTTATCGGAAGTATTGTTGATTTCGATATATCAGATTATGACTTTATAATTCTTGGTGATGTTCTCGAACATTTGACCAAAGAAGATGCTATCGAACTCATAAATAAAATTTATGATTCAGGAAAAAGATGTTTGGTTGCAATTCCTTATCAAATGGAACAGGGAGAATATTATGGAAATATTTACGAAACTCACCTACAACCTGATTTAACTTTAGATATTATGTCAGAGAGATACCCCTCTCTTATGATGATTTATTCAAACAGTCGATATGGATATTTTATAAGTCATAGAAAACATGGTCTATATTATAAAGACAAAAAAATTGCAGATTCAGGTGTTGTAATAAATCTTCCAAACAGAACTGACAGAAAAGAAAGTGTTTTAAAAACCTTAAGAGACCTACATTTTTCGGGTTTTGAATTTATTGATGGTGTTGTAATGGATAACCCCGAATATAAAAAAATGGGTTGTACTCAAACTTATCTCGAATTATTTGAAAAATTTCTGAACTCTGATTTAAAAAATATCTTAGTTTTTGAGGATGATTTAAAATTAATGGATGGCGTTACTGAACAACAACTAGATGATATATTTTACAATTGGGATGCTTCTGTAGAAAGGTATGATGTTGTTGCTCTTGGCATAAAATTACTTCCAAGAAGTAAAATAATACCAAACTCAAAAACCGATGGTTCATTCAAAGAAATGCTTTGTTCACAATCACTTTTTTATAAAAGACAGTTTGTTGAACATTATGTTAACCAGATGAAAAATTATTTGGACCCCGAGCATTACCTATATAAGTGCACAATTGATATGTTCTTAAATGATTCAACAAATGATAAATTTAGATTCAGACATGGTAGTAGTCATCGAGTTTTCAATTTTGGTATTACAATTCCAATGGTTTTCACACAAACACCAAGTTTTTCAAACAATGAAAACGAATTACAAAACTACGACCAAATAATGAAAGATTCATTTTGGAATAGTTTGATACATGATAAAGCATTTGTTTACTTAGCAGATGAAAAATATTTTAATATTGTTGAGGCTTCCGTAAAATCAATAAGAGAGTTTTCAGATACACCTATTTTAGTATATCTTATCAATTCTGACAAAAAAATTGATATCAGTGGCGTAAAAACAATCAGATGGAATGTTTCCCTTCCTGATAGTACTAGCCCAATGTTCAAAACAGAATCGGATAATTTTTATATCGATAGAACAAATTCAACAATATATAAAATTTTGATTCAAAGAATTAATGTTGTAAGACACGCTCTTGAAAATTATGCGTTGACCGTTGCATATCTTGATAGTGACTCGGTCGCAACTCCGCATGTTGACAGTATATTCAGAATGTATGATAATGACTCATCTTACCCCTATTTTGTTGAGGGAATTTATGATTGGATGATGTATAATGGAAGAGGTGGTGCAGATAATCCTAATGATTTAAGTGGGACTTTGGAAGCACCTGCTTGTGACCTTTTCAATATTAACCAATATGTTAGGGGAAACTATAGACAAACAGGTTATTTTGTTGCGGGTCAAAATTCAGTCGATTTTTTAGAAGAATGGTTTTGGTATTGTACACACCCGAAGGTTTTGAAAAATACCGCTTGGTTTGCGGCATATAACGAGGAAACAATCATGAACGTTGTTTTATATAAACATAAAATAAATCACGGATTACCCTATATCTATGTAAACGGTGGTTTAGATGTTGTAGATAAAATGTATACAGAAATCGAATACAAGGGTCCAAATGTAAGAAATCATATTTCACAATGGTTGAGAGCTCCTGAATCGGTTGAAAAACTTTTATTTTTTCACGGTGAAAAAAATCCTGATAAGATGTTAAAAATGGTGGAAAAAATAAAATATTATCAAAAGAATAAAAAAATGAAATTGTTGTTTGTTGCACCCCACCTTTCAACGGGTGGTATGCCGGGATTTCTTTTGAAGAAAATAGAAGTTCTTCAAAAATATTGTCCCGAAATTGAAATCTACGTGGTTGAATATCAAAATTATGGTGACGCATATGTTGTTCAAAGAAATAAAATTAAAGAATTGATTCCATCAAATAGATTTTGGTCTTTAGGGTCAGATAAATTTGAGTTGATTGAAATTATTCGAAACAATTTAATTGATGTTGTCCATGTGGAAGAGATGATTGAAGGTTTCGATTCCTTCAATCAAATGTCCCCTCAATTAATGAGTCAACTATATAAAAAAGATAGGACGTGGAAAATGGTTGAAACTTGCCACAATGTTTGGTTCAAACCTGATGAAAATAAGTTATTTTACCCTGAGGGATTTGCTTTCTGTACACCTTATCATAAAGAGGTAACTTTTTCCAAAGTTCCATCATACGGTGAAGTTTTTGAATTTCCAATTGAAAAAAAATATGTGTCTGATGAAGAAAGAAGAGCAGCAAGATTAGAATTAGGTTTCGGTAAAGATAAGATTCACGTAATTAACGTTGGACTATGGACTCCTGGAAAAAATCAAGGGGAGGGTGTTGAAATCGCTCGTTTACTGAAAAAAACTAATCCTGAAATTGTATTTCATTTTATAGGTAATCAAGCACCGAATTTCAAAGATTATTGGTTCCCGATTATGAAAAGTATTCCAATGAATGTTAAGGTTTGGGGTGAGAGAAGTGATATTGATACTTTTATGAAGTCGGCAGATGTTTTCATGTTCAACTCAACTTGGGAATGTAATCCTCTAGTTTTGAGAGAGGCTGCATCTTATGGTCTAAAGATTTTATCAAGAAACTTACCACAATACATGAATATGTTTACCCCATATATTGTTCCAATTGATGATGATATAGATTTAACCAAAAATAAACTATTGGAATTAATCAAACAGGATAGAAAATACGAAATTCCTGAAGGACAAGAAAAGGTTTTCGCACATAATCACTTAAGTTTTTATAAAAAGATTTTAGACATTCCGATTAAAGAACAAAAGATAAAAACCAAATTATCAGTAACTCAATATTTCGTAAATCAACCATTTATCGAAATTAAAGGACAAAGTGAAAATAAATTCACTATTCAATTCCTTGATGAGAAAGGTTCAATCCAATACGAAAATATACTTCCGATTAATAGTTGGGTTAAATTAAACCGTCAGTATTATACAAAATGGACTACAAAGGTTTGGGAAAACGGTAATTTAGTTTATGAAAATACTCTGAATTATGAAGGACAAAGGGTGTTTATTGTGATAGATTCGAAATCATTGGGTGATAATATATCTTGGATTCCATATGTTTTAGAGTTTCAAAAGAAACATAAATGTAAGGTTATTGTTTCGACTTTTTGGAATAAATTATTTGAACCTGTTTACCCTGAATTGACGTTTGTTGAGCCAGGAACAACGGTAGAAAATTTATATGGTATGTATAAAATTGGTTGGTTTAATAACTTCGATATGCAACCTACATTACCAAGATTAATACCTTTACAACAAACAGCATCCGATATTTTAGGTTTAGATTATGAAGAAATAAAACCAAGAATTCATTACGAAATAAAAGATAGACCCATTAGCGAAAAATATGTTGCGATTGCAACAAACTCCACTGCAGGTTGTAAATTTTGGACAAGAGAAGGTTGGCAAGAAATAATTAATTATTTAACAGAAAAAGGTTTCAAAGTTATCAATGTTTCTAAAGAAGAAAATCCTTTTGACAATCAAATCAGATTAAAAGACCTTTCAATTGAAAACACGATGAACATTATCCATCACAGTGAATTTTTTATAGGGTTATCAAGTGGACTTAGTTGGTTATCTTGGGGTATGGGTAAACATGTGGTGATGATAAGTAACTTTACGTCTCCTGACCATGAATTCCAATCAAATTGTACAAGAATAGTAAACTTAGAGGTTTGTAATGGATGTTGGAATAAAGTCGAGAATTTTTTCGATAAAGGGGATTGGAATTGGTGTCCTGAACATAAAGGAACTGATAGACAATTTGAGTGTCATAAGTCAATAACATCAAATATGTTAATAGAAAAAATACAAAACCTTTTAAAATGAATTTAGAAAAATTTATATGGGAACCTAAATGTTACGATGGTTTTAGAGAAACTGTAACAAGAGAAATCTTTGAGGACAAAATTTATGAAAAATTTTTTGAGGTTGAGGAGGGTGATGTTGTTTTTGACATTGGAGCAAGTTTAGGTCCTTTTACCTATTCTATTCTTCATAAAAACCCATCTCATGTTTTTTCATTTGAGCCGAGTTATGAAGAATTCAAAACCTTGGTATTCAACACAAGACATGGTAACGTTACCCATATCAATAAAGGAATATCATCACAGGTTGGAGAATTTGAGTTTGGTTTCGTATTTGAAAAAACTGAAAATTTAAAACTTTATTCAACCACATTCGAAAAAATCATCAAAGATTATAATATTCAAAAAATTGATTTTCTTAAAACAGATTGTGAGACAGGAGAATATGACATATTCACTATCGAAAATTTATTTTGGATTAAAAAAAATGTCAAAAAAATTGCAGGTGAATGGCATCTTGGTGAAAATTGGATGAAAGAAAAATTCAAAATATTCAGAGATGTTTATTTAAGAGTATTTCCGAATTTTAAAATACTTTCTTTTGATGGAGTTGATATAACTTCTCAAGTTTGGAATGAACAATTCATCCCATACTATAGAGAGATTATGATATACATTGATAACAGGTAAAGAAAAAGGGGAGTTTGTCTCCCCTTTTTTTATTTCTCTATTTTATATTCTAATGGAACCTTATCTATATCTTTACGTTCAGCATGAACTATGAAGAATGTATTTATTTGATTATTTTCCGAATCAATATAAATCTTATTGCCGTCGACTTTTACAACATAGTGAGTTGTTGGTTTGTTTATTGGAGTCAGATTTACGGTTATCGAAGATTCGTCAACCAATCCTGTCCAATAATCAGGTAACTCGATTACATTACTTGTAGTTTTTCCTCTGAAATAAACACCATGCTCTGGTCCTTCCAACACACCATATCTTAATCTATATCCTTCTTTCGTTGGGTGTGGTATATCGAATGATTTTGAAGCTGCGGTAAGTGAACCAGTCATGACTGTGTCTCCTGTTATGTTTAAGGTAGAACCGTCAAATCTCATGTTTTGTTCACCCTGAATGGTTCCTGCAGTACCTGTAGCGGTTATAACATAGTTATTCACATTATTATTGATAGTTCCAAGTCCTGACGAACCAGCTGTCCCACTCGTTCCTGATGAACCATTTGAACCACTCGTGCCGCTCGAACCAGATGTACCTGAAGAACCACTAGTTCCTGTAGTTCCTGAAGAACCGCTAGTTCCTGTCGTTCCTGAAGAACCACTAGTTCCTGTTGTTCCTGAAGAACCACTAGTTCCTGTTGTTCCGCTTGAGCCCGATGTACCTGATGTTCCTGAAGAACCACTAGTTCCTGTCGTTCCTGAAGAACCACTAGTTCCTGTTGTTCCGCTTGAGCCCGATGTACCTGAAGAACCTGACGTACCAGATGTTCCGCTTGAACCTGACGTACCCGAAGAACCACTAGTTCCTGAAGAACCACTAGTTCCTGAAGAACCACTTGTACCATCTTGTCCGTCTTGCCCTGGTTCACCTGTAGGTGATACTTGCCAAGAACTATAAACACCTGAACCAACAGTTTGCTCGGTTATGTATGTCAAAGAATTAGTCGCTGACGATACTATTTTACCTATAATATAATTCTGATAGTCATATGCTATTATTACATCTTGCCCTGGAGTCCAACAAGTGTCTCCAGTAATTGAAATTGTATTTTGAGCACTTCCTCCTGATAAACAAAGAATATTAACAGTCCATGTATCTGAAGTTCCTGATATTGATGTCTCAACTACTAGATAATAAATGTCATTGTCTACATTTATACTTTGATTCCCTGATGTTGCGGTATTAATGGATGGTCCCCATGGTCCTGAGTAAGTCGCATATCCAACCCAACCACTTGACCAAACGTTTGTTAAAGAAGAATCTTTTACAGTGAACCTATTCGGAACGTCTATAGCATACCATTGGAGGGATATTGAACCCGAAAAAGACAAATAATCAAGTGTTTTGGATGGATAAGTATAAAAACCACTTGTACCTCCAGGAGAACTTTCAGTAAATGAATAATCAGTACATGTATCACCTGTAACTGATATGGTTGTATTTGATGTTACACATAAATCAGGTGAAGTTCCACTTGAACCAGATGTACCTGAAGTTCCTGATGAACCGCTTGTTCCTGTTGAACCTGAAGTTCCTGATGAGCCAGATGTTCCACTTGAACCGCTTGTTCCTGTTGAACCTGAAGTTCCTGATGAGCCAGATGTTCCTGATGAACCTGAAGTTCCTGTTGAACCTGAAGTTCCTGATGAGCCAGATGTTCCTGATGAACCGCTTGTTCCTGTTGAACCTGAAGTTCCTGATGAGCCAGATGTTCC
>JACCDP010023915.1_pt1 | contig 10418 bp, 2 predicted proteins | sample 7445841 | NCBI WGS metagenome assembly JACCDP01 (sample SAMN15323441, study PRJNA562643) | freshwater metagenome | isolation source: river surface water | place: USA:Blue River Watershed | collected 2017-08-17
ACTAAGAGTTGGATCTATTCCTTTATAAATAGCATCTATTCCTTGTGATACATAACCTCCAACACCTGGAATCATAGCAGTAGCACCTTTTAATCCTCCAACTATACCAGCTCCTAATAAATTATCATTATTATCTTCACTTAATACAAAACCTCTTCCTGGAACAAATTGTCCTCCTGAAGCATACATTCTACCTCCACATCCATAGCAATTTCCCCCCATAGCATATTGCATAGGAAATATATTTTTTGTAGCTACTTTAGTAGATTTAGTAGGAGACCAAGTTTGTAAATAAGGCTGTTCTGTGTAAGGATTAATTTGACTACGCATATCTTGATTTCCTATAAGTTCTCCCATTTGTCCTGTTGTAGGATCTTGAAAGTAAGTTCTAGATACATCATTACCGTAATTTAATAAACCTTTTTCTGCTTCTTTTTGACTACTATAAACAGGTTCATCAATTGCTGAAATAGGATAAGCAAAATTAGGATTAAATGTATCTGTATAATTAGGAGATTGTACTACATTAGTAGGTAATACTCCTCCATTAGGATACATATTACCTCCCATTGCATGTTGTACTTTATGAGGTTCTCCTTTAATACTTACTTTTTGATTTCCTGGGGTTCTATCAAATGCACCAGAAGCATGTCCATATCCTAACCAAGCTTTATATGCAGCAGGAGATTTAAAGTTCATTGAGCCTCCACCTCCAAATGCAATATTACTTAAAGGACCTCCATAAGCCATACCTTCCATTGATCCTTCCATCATAGGCTGTCCTGCCATTTGTCCTTGTTGCATTGCTGCTTGTTCCATCATCATCATTTCTTCAGGAGATGGTTGAGTAGGAGCCATAGAAGGTTGTCCTTGTCCTTGTCCCGCTATTGCTGCCAATGCATTAGGATCTAATTCATTAATTTCTTCAAGCTTTTTAGATACTTCAGCTTGCTTAAACATTTCTTGAGCTTCTTGTAATTTAGTAAGATTTCTTTCTATATTAGCTTGTTCTATCTTATCATCTACTCTTCGTGAATTACTTTTTTGCATAGATTTAGAAGCATCAGAAAAAGTTTTACCTACATAATTTTTAGGCAAATTAAATTCTTGTGCTATATCTTTTGTAATTTCTAGTCTATCAGAAAAGATGTAATCACCAAATCTAGTTTCACCTTCTTCTACTAAATTAGGCTGACCATTAGGACCTTGTCCTACAGGAATTCCTCCTAAAGGATTTTCTTCGTGAGTTCCACCTTCGTTATATTCAGTCAACATTCCGCCAGTATTATACATTCTTCCTCCATATTTCATATTAGAAAGAATATTTTGTTGAACACTTTGAGGTAGTGCTCTAAATCCTGGGTTATTAATTCCTTTGTTCATGACAGCAAATTTTTATAAAATTATCATTTTTTTCTGTAATCTCTAAATATATTTTTTAAATTACTATCATATTTAGAATAGTAATTATTTTGCATATCTCCTCCTTGGGCAAATTTAATAGGCTTTAATAAAGTTTCAAATAAAGGTTTTTCTATTTTATCTACTTGTTTTTCTAAATACTCAGACCTACCAGCATTTTCCATAGCTTGTATAATCTCATGATTTTTATCTATTTCAGTAGTAAGCCCTAAACCTTTATCAAAATATGGTCTTACTTTTGGAAGAGACGGAGCTTGTATATTATATACTGGTGCTTGTTGTTTATATTCTATAGGAGGATTTGAAGCTGCTTGTGATTTATATTCTTCCCATTGTTTTAGAATATTAGGATCATAGTTGCTAAGTTTATTTGGAAGAGTCTCTAATACTGTATTTACTTTTTTTACATAATCAGATTCTCCCCCAGCATATCCTGCTTTAGCTACAGCATTAATGTGATCTTGTGGAGTTTTAGCATTAAAGACCCCATTCTTTTTATATCTTCCGTTATCAATATAAAAATCTACTTGAGCTTTTATTCCGTCAGAAACAGTAGGATACGCCCTCCATTGGTAACTTTGTTTAGTTTGTTTATTTACCATATCTACTACTTGCCCTTTCCAATTTTTATCTGCACGTAGTCCTCCAAAATTATTATACTTAGAACTTAATTCTGATTTTCCGTAACCTGTTTCAAATAGTATTTGAGCAGTAATACCTAAAGCATTTAGATCTTCGTTAGCAGCTATTCTTCCTGCTTTTTTAGCAGCCTGAATATTATTATTTACTTCGTCATATATTAATTTAGCAATATCATTAGTATTTGCTTTTTTAAAATTAAAACTAGTAACTGGCGGATTTACAGTATTTTCCAAATTAGCAACTATATTATTATATTTTTCTGCAATAGTCATATTAATATGTTTGAATATTAGACGCTTTAAAACTAGATAAATAACCTCCGTTAGCTTTTTGATTATTTATTTTTCTCTCTTGTGCCAGCATTTCTTTAGTAGGTTTTTTTCCTGAGCCTGCATTAGCTCTAATATTATCCCAAAGACCTCTTTTAGAATAACTTCCGTCTGCACGTTTAATCATACCTCCATTTGCATAAGTTCCATGTTGAAATACATCATACATAGAATAATCTATTTTGCCTCCATTTGAGTATGTATTTGGATTTTCTCTATGCCATTTTTTAGTAGCAGCAACGCCTTGTGATACAGTTTTAGAATTTGCTTTATCAGTAAGATTTATTGTATCCCATTGTCCTTTATCTTCTTTAGGATGATTAACTATTATATCACCTTCTGCATTTTTATATACTCTATGATATTCTCCTCCTGCGGTAATAAATTTTCCTCCATTGCCATAATATCTACCTAAGCTAGATGCATACATACTAGGAATTAATTCTTGGCGCTCATATAAATTACTGCCATACTTAAACTGTCTTCCTAACATTAGATTACCGTAATTTTCAGAATCTTGTAAAAATTGATTATACTGATCGTATTCTTGTAAATATCTTTCAGCATCTCTTTGCATTTTTTTAGAAGCAAATCCTCCTTCAAAATTTATAGGTCTATTTTCTAGTGAAGCTTTTTCATATTCTCCAGGTTCCTCATCAGTGCCGTAATAGTAATCTGGATCGTAATCTGTTTGTTGCTGTACTCTTGCTGCAATAGGATTAATAAATTGATTTTGATTCCATCCACTTATATAAGGTAATCTAAGACCTCCAGATGTTTGGTAATTACTAGCGCCTTTTCCCATAAATGGAACTACTCTAGATTTAAATTTAGGAGTAGGTAAACCTGACATATAATACTCTTCATCAGGTACAAATGATGGAGGATTTAATTCAGGACCCATAGAAGGCATTTCTTCTAATTGAGATATAGGTTCTTTTAATAAATCTATGCTAGATTTAGCAGGTATTGCTAAATTTTCTCTCATAGCTAATATTGCAGGATCTATTACAGGTGCTTGAACTTGAGGTGTTACTGCTGCTTGATTTATTGGAGCTGTAGTATTTACTCCTATAGGTTGTAATGTAGGAGAAACATTATAAGTTTGGTTTAGTTCTTGTAATTTTTCAGGAGTTACTTTTTTTAATCTTTTATCTAAAGACCTAGCCATTTGATTTACTTTTCTAGCATAAGTAGGTTCTCCTCCTGCGTAACCTGCTTTAGAAACAGCTGCTAAATATTCTTGAGTATTTTTAGCGTTAAATACTCCAGCTTTTCTATATCTAGGATTATCTAGTAAAAAATCTATTTGTGCTTCAAGTCCTTGCTCAGGTGTATCGTATGCTCGCCATAAAAACTTTTTACCTGTAGCTTTATTAACCATAGATACAGTTTTTCCTCCTCTATCTATAAATCCTTGAGTAGCTCGTAAACCACCAAAGTTATTATATTTAGCAGTTAATCCTGATCTAGCATTTCCTGATTCTAATAATATTTGTGCTACTACTCCTCTAAGATCTAAATTTTCTCCTGGTTTTATTTTACCTTCAGCTTTTTTTCTTTCTATAATATTAGCAACAGTATTATACAATAAAGCACTTACTTCATTTGTATTTAGATTTTTTAAACTAGGTAATACTGGATTATCTGGTGGACCGTCTAACATTCCTCCTGAAGCAAAAGGTAATGCTGTAGTATCTCTATAAATAGGAGTGCCTCTAAAATTATAGTAAGTAGGAATATTAGGTGCTAAACTTCCGCCTGATTTATAAGTTTTATTATTATTTTGTGAATTGCTAAGTCCGTATCCTATAGCTCCTGTTCCAACAGCTCCTGGAATAACAACATTCATATCATTCATAATTTTACTTAAACCTTTCCATTTCCAAGGTGGAACAATAGTAGTTAATCTTTGACCTTCTTGCATACTAAAAGGTTGACTTAATCTATATTGTAATATTTTTGAAGGAGTAATTTTTTCAAATTTATCTTTAATAATTCCTTTATCTAACATTGCTTGTCTAGTTTCTCTAGCAAATGCATAACCTTCATCAGGAATAACTCTACCTTTTGGTGCATAAAAATATTTAAAACTATTATTATATTGAGGACTTAATTTAAATAATTGGTTCCAAGTTTTTTGTATTAATGCTGAAGGAGTTATACCTTCTTTATTTACTAATTTTTGTAATTCTAAATCTGTAGGATGTAAACCACTTCTTTGCAATAAATGTCCTACTTCATGAGCCATAGTTGGGACCTTACCAATATGCTTAGGGCCTATAGTAATAGTAGGAATTCTAAAATATGGTCTTGTAAAATCTAATTGACTATCTAATAAAGATTTTTGCATTGATGATGGTAATCCTTTAAAACTGCCTAATTCTGATATATCCATATTAATTAGATTAGGATTACTATATGTTGGTATTCCTTCTAAATTAGTCATTTCTTCATAAAATGAAGGATTATCCCAAGCAAATGCATTATTGTTAGGAAAATTAGTTTCTAACCAAAATTTATTAGTATTGTCAATATTAAAATTTTTCCATATGTCTGGATTTTTTAATGCATATTCTGGTAAATTATAATTAATAGCATTTTGTAATTCAGTCATTTGATCTGCTACTAATGAATCTATTTCATCATCTGTTAGTTTAGGATTAGTTTTTTTAAACGCTAATCTAGCTCTTCTTAATCCTTCTTCTGAAGCAAAATCTGCTAATTCTTTATTTCCTTCTTTTTGAATAAAATCTCTAGATTGTTGTAATTTTTCACGTACTTTTTCGGGAGAACTATAAACGTTCCAAGGAGTAACTTTTGATGAATTGCTAAAATTTATTTGAGAATTAGTATTATTAGATGTTGTAGATTTAACAGGTTTAATTATTACATTTTTAAAACCTCCTTGATTACTAGTACCAATAACTTTAAATCCTTCTGGCACATTGCCTATTAATTCTTGTTCAGTTGTTCTACTTAATGCTTCTGGTAATCTAGGGTCAGTATAATCAACTGCATGAAAATTTTGATTTAATTCTTTTGCATATCTTGATGGTATAACTAATCTTGTCCTTTCGTTACCTTTTTGAGCATTACTGCCTACAGACCAAGATCTACTTCTAGGAAAAGAAAAAGTAGAACCATATGTTGTAGGTATAGCTTCTCTTCCATGTTGAGAAACATAATAGTTTTCAATTCTAGTAATAGGATTATTTATATTACTTAAATTAACTTGTTTTTCTTTTACTATTTTATCAAAAAGTGCACTTTTCTCAGGAGAATTTTTTATATCATAAGGATTAGCAATATAATCATTTATAACTTTTGCTTCTTCATCTGTTAAGTTATATTGATTTTTAAGTAAAGGAACTTCTTCGGCAAAATCTTCTACTTTCCAAGCTGGTAACCCCAAATCTGTTAAACGAGAATTACCTGTAGCTACTTTATTATAACCTTTATTTAAATATTTTCCTGCTCTTTTAAAATCTCCAAAAACTGCACCAGGCACTAAATCTAAAGCTGCTAATGCTGTGTTACCTGCTCCTTCCCAATATCTTCCTTGACTAAAATCTCTATAAGCTTCGGGTATTGTGTTAGTAGTAGCATCGTATAATCCATAACCTGTTAGGCCTGCTTGTACAAGTGGGTTTTGTAAAATTGCACTTGCAGTTGGGCCTGCAATAGCTCCTGCTCCAAGTAATGGCGCAGCTGTAGCAAGTGTATTTACTTTACTTACAAAATCTGGAACATCTTCCATCCAGTTTTCTTTTGTTTCTTTAGCAGAATAAGTAGCGCCAGGGCCGTAACCGTATTGAGTATTAGGGTCTACTAAAGATCCATAATTAGCATAATAATCTCTAAGACTATTATCATATGCGTTGTTTTCTATTTTTAATTTTCGCATGGCAGCTAAACCTGCTGGCGTTATTACATCAGAAACTGTTTTATTGTTCCATTCATCTGGATATGCTGTTCTTAAATCTGCTAAAGCTCTATTTGCTGATGCAAATTGATCAGTAACATTTTTATAAGATTCATTTAGTTTATTGATTTTAGCTTGTAGTTCTTCTGTAGAACTCATTCCTCCTTGATAGTCTTGAAACCCAAATTGTGCTTGATCATCAGCTTTTAGACCATAGTCGTTTATAAGATTATTATAATCTTGTTGTGTTTGAGCTAATTGTTTTCTTAGTTCTTTTTGTTTTTCCCAATTAGCTCTAGAAGCCGTAAGATTTATTTGAGGTAGTTCTCCACTATCTTTTATATCTCCACCATTAGGATATTTTCTAAGAGGTCTCATATTTAAAAAATTTGATAATCAAAATAAGAAATTAATCTATTCATAATTAATTCTTTATTCTCAGTATTGTCGAAATATAAAGTTACAATAAAATAAGAACTACGCAATCTTGCTCTATTATTATTTATATCTCTTGGAATTTTTACTCTCCACTTATCAAATCTTCTTTTTATTCTACCTGAACTATAAAGTATTTTTCCTGTATCTTGATATTCATTTTGAATTCTAAATGCAGTAATAGTCTTTGTTCTATCTACTAGTTTATTACTATCTCTAACTATACTATTAAATTCTATAGTTCTTAAAATTTTATTAATATCTGCTTGTTCATTAATTACTAAGCTTAAAGAACATTCTGTAATATTTCCGTAAAATTCTCCATAGTTACCTATGTTATGAATATATACAGAACTGTTAGCTTCTGATAAATTTGGACTTAGTAAAGTATCTGCATTATCTATCCAAATTTTAGGAGTTTGTGATAATCTACAAGAAAAGCTAGTAGTAATCTCGTCAAATACTATGGATGTGTCTTGTATTTTATTTAGATTTTCTAGAGTTTCACTAACTGCAAGAATTTCGTCTATAACTGCTGGTTTTGATCCTCCTGTAGTAATTTCTTCTTGTACTACTACATAATAATTAATTTCTGCATTTATTACTACAATGTCTCCAGGGTAATAAGTAGTATTAGTATTAGGAATTAATACTATTCCTGAGCCAAGAAAAGTAAAGATAACTTCATCGTTTATTACATCTTTTCCTATATGTACTCCTTTGTTTAGTATTGGATTATCTCCTGTTTTTTCTTTTCTATAAAAACATGCATCTCCAATAACTTGTAAAAATGAATGCATTCCCTTTATTTCTGATAAAGGTGCATTTTGCGCTTCTCCTTTTGTAGTTGTTCCTATAAGAAATATTTTTCTGTGAAGACCGTCAAAAAAGTAAATACCCGAATCAGTAGATCTTACTGCCCATTGGTGTATGCTTCCATTTTCTTTAGAGTAATATTGATGCTTACCAAATCCTTGACCTTGACCTAATTGCGTAGGTACTCCATCTAAACTTGTAGTAACAGCTGCTCTATTAATAGCGTATACTCCAACTGCTCTATCTTGAAAAAAGAATACATTATCTTTATAGTTAATAATTTTATTAATAGGACCAAAGTCATCTATATCATAAAAATTATTAAGTGCAAACTTTGTCCAAGAATCTATTGTCTCATTATTAGTTTTAACATCTGATAGATAAGTTCTAACATCGTTGACTATACAAACATTATTTTGATTTATTGGCTCTACTGCAAAATTTACTTGATTCTTTTCCCTAGAGTTTACTAGATTATACCCATACATATCAGAAACTTTACCGCTGAATGTAAAAGTATTATTATTTTCTTGCCTAAAATAAGTTTGTTCTTCTGTAGTGCTACCGTTAATAACAGTGTATTTTACTTCTCTTTTTATAGTAGACCCATAATCTAACTCAGTATTTATGCTAGTTTCTAGTACTCTTAAATCAGTACCCGACTGCATATAATTATATTCTCCTGAAGTTACAGGAGTACTTGTACCATAAAAAGGACCAAACTCAGCCATTGCTACTTGGATAGTAGACATAGTTATAAATATATCACCGCCAAATACAATTGGATTTAAATTACTAGTTTCTATAATGGGAGAAGCAATAATAAAAGTATTAGCTTCTAAAGCATCTTGATTAAATCCTCCGTAAACTTCTGTTTTAGGTAAAACTAAATCTATAATAGGAACTGCTTCAAAAGTAGCTATCCCAATAGTACTTATGCTATTAGGATAAGTAGTATTGCCATTTATGATAAAATAATCTGCTGGAGAAAAAGTAGTTAGACTATTTCCATTTAAAGGATCTGTAGATATTTTTTCTATTAGCATAGATAAATTGGATCCTCCTCTTACAAGCAAAGGTGTTTCTTCTGCACTAAATCCAGAAAAATTAGGAATACATAAATTTCCTAATTGAGTAAATGCATAGTAGTTTCTAAGATAATTAGGATCTGTTGCGGGAGCTACTATGCCTACAACATCTACTTTTGATTCAATAGTAGAATCGTCGGGCATATTGAAATAAATTGCTTTCTTAATCTTTTTTATATTCTCAACACTATTATAACTAATAGGAGCAACTGTTCTATGTTTATATCTATAGTCTTTAAGAAAATTTCCTAAATCTAATCCTGAATTAGGAACATGATCAGTTGAGTCTACAATAAAATCTTGATTATCATTAACTCTTGTATGTACTCCTGTCATCAATAAACAAGGTGTATTTCCTAAATTTACTGAACTATCTATAATGTTATTTAATTTATAAGATATTTCAGGGCTGTAAAATGCTAAATGTTGAGATCTTATTCTAGTAAAAGGAGCTGTTGGGGGCCATGTGGGCAAAGTACCAAATTGTCTAGTATTGTTAGGATCTTGCTCATCACACATAAATTGTAAAGTGTCTATATCATTTCCTGTAGCTACAGCACTATTTTGTACAAAAGGAGGAATTAAGTGTAATACATTCTCATTGCTTCCTACTCTAAAATCAAAATCATTTGCTCCAACAGGAATACCTACTTCTTGATAATAATAAGATTTTAAAAATCCTTGAGTTAACCTACGCTTATCTACATCTGTCCTTTCTACTCTTACTATTTGATATCCTGTTATTTTGTTTTGTAAGTTAGGACAAGTACTTAAATCAATAGTAAATTCTATGCCGAGATTATATCCAATAGTTATATTAGGATTACTAGGATCTTGTTGAGATAATATAAAATAAGGGGTTCCTGAAATATTATTAGCACCGTCAGGTTCTGAAATATCTGGAAACTTAATATCTCCAATATATTCTACAAAAGTTGCTTCACCTTTTAAAGTATAAAATATTATTCCAAATCTATAAGTCTCGCCTCTTTTGTAACCTCGTAACAATCCTGATATAAAAGGAGAAGTATTACTAGGAAAAGAATTATTAGTATAAACTCCGTATCCGTCGTTTAGATCATGATTATCATAAGTTTGTAAAACAGGAGATATATTATTAAATCCAGCTTGAGTATCTCCATCTAGACTCATAGGTTCTAAATGAAATTTATAACTTATATTTGAACCTACTCCACCTAAAGTAACTCCATCAGTTTGATATTTATACTGCATATTGTTATGCCAATCTTCATCCCAATGAGCATCTAAATTATATTCAGTATTAAAAGATCCTGAAGCAGGTGCACTAGTACCGTCATTTAAATATCTTAAAGTACTAGCATCAAAACTTTCTCCTGGCTCTAATAAATCTGCAAGTCTTACTTGAGATCCTTTAATATTAGCTGCAACTAGAGTACTATCTTTGTGAGTAATAGTTTTAGGAGTTTTAAAAGCAATATTTTTTACTGTAAAATCAAAAAGTTCTACAGTAGTTAGCGAACCTTCATTTCCCGTATAAGTAAATGAAATACTTGTGTTACTTCCTATGTTTTGAGTTTCTACTGACTGTGCTAATGGTACTGCAGTTCCTGTTTCAAAATATAGTACTAAAAATTCTATTTTATCAAAAATATCATAACCAGTAGTATCTACTTCAAAAGTTAATGATTTGCCTGTATTAATTGCCGTAGGCTCTCCTACATATTGAGCAGATTGTGTTAAACTTTCACTAGAACTTACTACATGAACTAAATTACTAGG
>JACCDP010882732.1_pt1 | contig 10418 bp, 7 predicted proteins | sample 7445841 | NCBI WGS metagenome assembly JACCDP01 (sample SAMN15323441, study PRJNA562643) | freshwater metagenome | isolation source: river surface water | place: USA:Blue River Watershed | collected 2017-08-17
ATCCGGCATATGTGCAAACACTTGCCAACGATGAGATTATTCGTCAGCATGAGAATCATCAAACCCAAACACCCAAAGGCACGATCTATAAAATTCCAGTGGTTTTTCATGTTTTGCACAACAATGGTGTAGAGAATATTTCCGATGAACAAATTATCGATGCACTTGCAATAATGAACAGGGATTACCGCCTACAAAATGCAGATGCTAATAATGTTGTGTCTGATTTTCAAGGGTTGCCTAGCGATGTGGAAATTGAATTCGTATTGGCTACCAAGGCGCCCAATGGAACTTGTTTCAAAGGCATAACTAGAACAGTTAGTTCCCAAAGTTACAATGGTGCAGACGGAGGAGCTCAGGTTGATGCTGTAATTGCCGGAAATGACGTTTACAATTCAAACTGGCCTGGAAATAAATACCTGAATATTTTTGTGTGTGGTGACATTGGTGGTGCAGCGGGGTATACACAAAAGCCTTCAAATTGGCTCGGAACATCGATGTCCAATGGAATTTGGGTTCTTCACAATTATGTTGGTTCAATCGGAACATCCAGTGTTTCAACCAGCAGAACACTTACCCATGAAGCAGGTCATTGGCTAAACTTAGACCACACATGGGGAGGAAATAATAATCCTGGAAATGCCTCAAGTTGTGGAACAGATGACGCAGTGCAGGATACACCTAATTGTATTGGGGTTACCTCTTGTGCGTTGAATTCCAATACCTGCAACTCAGATGACACCTTTTTTGGTTTTGCTATCCGAGACAATGTAGAAAACTACATGGACTATTCATACTGCTCGAAAATGTTTACACAAGGTCAGGTAACCCGTATGCGCCAGGCCATCACTTCATCTGTTGGAGGAAGAAATAATCTCTGGACGACTGCCAATCTCAATGCAACAGGAGCCAATGGTACCTTGTATTTGTGCAAGGCTCAATTTACGGCAAATAAAACATCTGTTTGTGTTGGCGAATCAATTCAGTTTGCAGATGATTCGTACAACGCGGTGAGTGGTTGGACGTGGGCTTTCGAAGGAGGGACACCAGCAACTTCTACCGATCAAAATCCAACTGTGGTATACAACACGCCAGGTGTTTATCAGGTTTCTTTGACAGCAACTGATGGTACGACTACGGATTCTGAAATAAAAACAGCATATATCTACGTTTTGGGTCAACCAAGTTCGCTACCTTTCCATGAGGGATTTGAGGGTTATACCACTTTGAGCAACAATCCGAATTGGATAGTTGTGAACACCAACAATAACAATGCATTCACAATTGAAAGTACAACAGGCCATAGTGGAACAAAGTGTGCAAAAATTGTCAATTTTGGACAAGCCGGACCAAATGTAGATGAGTTGATTGCAGCTCCGGTTGATTTATCCGGTGTGGCTGCTCAAGGAGGTGTGGTTACTTTGAGTTTCCGCTATTCATACCGTAAAAGAGTATCTGCTGATATTGAGTGGTTGAAAGTATTTTTAAGCGAGGATTGCGCAACTACTTGGGTACAGCGTAAAACACTTAGTGGATCTCAATTGTCATCACTTACGTCTTCAACATCTTGGAAGCCTGCAACTACATCTGATTGGACAACTGTTCACATGACGAATGTAACCAGTTCCTTCTGGGTAGATAACTTCCGATACAAATTCCGTTTTGAAGGAAACAATGGAAATAATTTTTACCTGGATGACATCAATATTTATCTTGGTACCCCATCCGACAACATCGTGCTCGGTTTGGAAGATTTGGGAGATATAGACAACATGGCTCTTTATCCGAATCCTGCCAATGCTGAGGTGAATTTACATTTCGAAGCAAAAAATGCGGATAATGCAACTGTTCAAATTCGCGATATTTCTGGAAGAATTGCCAAATCTTATGCGATTCAAGCAGCCACAGGTTCAAACCTTGTGATGATGGATGTGAATGATTTGGCGGCAGGATCTTACTTTGTAACCTTGAAAATTGGTGAGTCTCAGAAGGCAATACAATTTGTGGTTGAATAAACGTTAAGGTTATACTCCGACGCCTTTTGTGAGATGATGAAAATATTCAGTGCTTTATTGCCCATGCTGTTTGTGCTCTATGTGAATGCACAGCAAAACTGGTGTGGAACCGATCGTGTTTTACAAAAATTAAAAGAGGAAAATCCTGGTTTTGAATTGCACATGCATCAGGGAATGGTGAAAGCCGCGAAGGGTGCAGGCGCGAATAGCCTTAAAGTCACTAAAATTATTCCGGTTGTTGTGCACATCATTCACGACAATGGCTTTGGGAATATTTCAGATGAGCAAATACAAAGCGCATTGGATATACTGAATGCTGATTACAATCGAACAAATGCCGATACAATTGCAACCAGGAATTCACCAGCGGCCCCTTTTAAGCCAACTGCTGGAATTATGGACATTGAATTTAAATTGGCTCGGATTGATCCCCAGGGAAATTGCTCGAACGGAATAGTGCGGGTCAATGCTCCGAATCTTGCAAACAATGCAAACGACGATTGCAAGTATACTTCCAATGGTGGCTCTGATCAATGGCCGATGGATAAATATTTGAATATTTGGGTGGTGAATTCCATAGAAAACAGCGATCCAAGTGGTATCATTCTCGGTTATGCGTATCTACCGTATTGGCCAAATGGGGCAAATTATGGAATATTGATTCGGAATGACTCGTTTGGAAACATTGGCACAGCTTCAGGTTCGGATGGTCGTACGTTGACGCATGAAATGGGGCATTTGCTTGGTCTTCAGCATATTTTTGATGCTGGCTGGGGCGGAACATCCGGTTGTCATGCAACAGATTGCAACCAAAATGGTGATTATTGTTGTGATACACCCCCTCAAGCGCAGGCAAGCTGGGGTTGTCCGCAATTGCTCAATAGTTGTTCGGATGTGCCTGTAAATGATTCTTTTGGGTTTGATGCCTTGGATCAAATTGAGAATTACATGAGCTACAATTATTGCCAGAACATGTTTTCCAGAGATCAAACTGGCATAATGGAACAAAATTTCATCGATATTTCTTTCATGGCAAATTGGTTTACGCCTCAGAACGTGATTGAAACAGGCGTGAATCAAGCCGATTTTCTGTGTAAAGCCGTATTCGAAGGTAATAAAACCACTGTTTGTACAAATGATTCGGTGCAATTTCAGGATTTTAGTTTCCATGATCCTTCGAGTTGGAATTGGACCATTTCTCCTGGAACAGAACTTACAGATTGGATATTTGTCAATGGTACCAGCCCTTTGTCACAGCATCCAGTGGTGATGTTTTTGAATTCAGGTGTTTATTCGGTCGCTTTGAATGTCAGTGATGGTATTTTGTCAGACCAAGAGGTAAAGACAGGTTACATTCATGTATTACCCAGTTCACAAAACTTGCCCTACTGGGAAGGCTTCGAGGCGATAAACGATCTGTCTACTTCGGCTAATTGGGCAATTGACAATCCGGGTAATAACAATGGCTTTGAGATCGAGCCTACTGTGGGTTCTTCTGGTTATCATTCACTCCGCTTGCTGAATTATTATGATGCAGGCAACAACGTTGATGAATTGTATTCGGCACCGATCAATTTGGAACCAATAGCTGCTTCCGGCATTGTGACCATGAGTTTTCGCTATGCGTACAGAAAGAAAGTGTCCTCTAATGATGAATGGCTGAAAGTTTTTATATCCGACGATTGTGGAAGCTCATGGGTGCAGCGAAAGACTTTACATGGCAGTTCGCTTTCATCTTTAACGGAATCTTTCCCTTATTTTCCTTTGCAAAGTGATTGGATTACCGTGCACATGACCAACATTACTCCTTCATTTTATGACTATGATTTCCGCATCAAATTCAGATTCGAGGGCAGTGGCGGCAACAACTTTTTCTTGGATGACATTAACATTTATGAAGGATCTCCTTCAAATGATGTGGTAGTTGGTTTAGAACCAGTGGAAGAAATTGTTGGGTTGCAGTTATTTCCCAATCCGGTTGAGGATGAATTGAATTTGAAATTCGAGCTACAGCAGGCACAAATCATGAAGATCGAGTTAACGGACATGTCAGGTAAGATCGCTGACGCGTATCGAATTGAGGCCGCTAGCGGTAGCAACCTTGTCATGTTTGATACAAATAAATTGGCGAAAGGGATGTATCAACTACGAATTGTTTCTGGTAAAACCGTTCAGTCCTTAGGGTTTACGAAACAATAGTTCATTTTGATCGAGCCAGTCGATCAATTCTTCTTCTGTTGCTGTTTCCAAGGTGTATACAGGGTCAATGCCACTTTTTTGCAAGGATTTCTTCGTTGTCTGCCCCCACGCAATCACTTTGTTTGTAGGCAAGGGATTCTTTTCCAGATAAGATACGAAATTGGAAGGACTGCTAAAAATATAGAGATCGTGTGCTTCAATTTGTTGGGATAAAGCAATTGTATCATAAGCAACAACTTCTATGAGCTGGTCCGTCGGAACTGCTTTTGAGATGGTACGATTACTTACATTTGATTGTGGAATCAAGACGGTTTTATCTCCAAGCCAAGTGACAAAATCTTTCGCTATTTGTTCCGGATTTCCAGCACTTTTTCCGATGAAATCAACTGTGTACCCGTTTTTTACCAGTATTTGTGCTGTTTTTTTACCGATACAAGCAATACTGCAAGCTGCGGATAGTTTCTGTTGGTGAAAGAAATATTCGACCGCTCGGGCACTTGAAAAAAATACTACTTCGTATGGTCGGTGAATTGTGAAAGGAATGGCTTTAAAGTCGATGAGCGATAAGGCTGTTAATTTCCATCCATGCGTACTGCATTTTTCCGATAAAAGTGGTACATCCGCTTTATTACGTGAAATAAATATAGATGTAAGCGCCATGCATCGACAGGTTATGCCGTTAGATCTTCGACAATTATTTCAGGAAGATGCATCAAATCTTCTGAAGAATATTCGTACCAGTTTGCTCCTGATTCCCAATGAGAAGTATGGGATACATACACAGTATGAGATGAATCGCAGTAAACGCCTAAAGGCAGTTGACAGCCACCTTTCATCAAATTCAATACTTTGCGCTCAACCTGAATTCTTTGTTGTACTTCTGGATGATTGATCTGTTGTAAAAAATCAAAAAGTGCGGTTTCTTCTTCCCTTATTTGCAGAGCCAAAACACCTTGAGCCGGTGCGGGAACAAATTCTTTCGGGTCAAGAACTACTTGATGAAATTCCGATAGATCCAGTTGCAGGCGATCAACACCAGCTTTTGCGAGTAGAATTGCATCGTATTGTCCACTGCGTAGTTTATCAATACGGGTTGGCACATTTCCTCTCAAATCCATGAGGGTAACGTCTTCCCTGAATCTGAGTACTTGTGATTTCCGTCGTGCAGATGATGTGCCGACAACAGCATGTTGTTTTAATTGCCAGATTGCATCCACATCAACAGATTGTTTGGCAATTAACAAGAGATCAGCTGGATCTTCTCGTTCAGAAACACATGCTATTACAAGTCCTTCAGGTTGTTCTGTTTCAAGGTCTTTGTGCGAATGAACAGCCAGATCAATTTCATTGGAAAGAAGTGCCTGTTCGATCTCTTTCGTAAAAAACCCCTTGCCTTCAAGCTTGTCGAAGCTGAGGTGTTGAATTGCATCACCCTGTGTTTTAATGATAGTAATGCTTACCTCTGCACCAAGATTTTCCAGTTGTCGCTTCACATGGTTTGCTTGCCACAAAGCCAAGTCAGAACCGCGAGATCCGATGCGTATTTGTAAGTTTTTCATTTTTTTAGCAGAATCTCTTTAGCCATAAGCATGGGCATACTCATGTATTTTTTTTCCATATATCCGACCACTTTATCCAAAATTTCTTTGGATTGATCGTCAAGCTGTGAGAGTTCATTTTTGAACACTTCGTTCATTGCAGTGGCACGGATTTCTTTAACCTTTTCGGGCACGACACGCATCGCGAGTTCCACTTTTCTAACTTTTTGCAAATGGTTGAAATCGAATAGTGCTTCTGAAAGAATTTCTTCCACATGTTGTATTTCTTTGGCTCTTTCTTTCAGATTTTCGTTGGAAATTTTCTGTAAAGATTCGACTGAAATATGTGTTACATGATGGTTTTCCAGAATTGACGGATGCAAATCTTGCGGAATGGCAATATCAATGACTATTTTCCGGGAACTTTCGCCATTGAGCAATTGACCGTAAATTTCTGGTGTAATGAGATGGGATTCAGAACCTGTACACGCAATAATGACGTCGAAACCTTCATCGAAAGTTGTTAGGCTTTCTAGCGAATAAGCCCTGCCATTCAAATCGTTGGCGAGCACTTCGGCTTTGGAAAGTGTTCGGTTGAAAACGACGAATTTTTTAAATCCATGTTTGCGTAGGAATCGGCTCATGTTGGTGTTCGTCACTCCTGCGCCGATGATTAGAATGCGCGCATCCAACGGAACGTTCAAGTCACGTAGTTTATGATAAGCCAACGAAACAACCGAAACCGGCTTGGTAGCGATACTCGTTTCCGTATATACTTTTTTTGCAGTTTCGATGGTATGCCGCATCACCAAACGGATAAAATCTCCCGTTAGGTCGTTTTTCTTTGAAAGCTCGTAAGCGTTTCTCACTTGGGTGATGATTTCTCTTTCGCCAATGACCATTGAATCGATGGATGAAGCCACGCTCAACAAGTGCTCTACAGCATTCATCTGGTTAAATAAGATTCCTTTATCCACGAATAAATTCAAAACACTTGCGTCCAGATGGTCGTAGAGTGTTTCAAAAAAAGTCTTCAAAAAGTTTTGATCAACGATGGATTTCGTACAAAAGATGAATTCAACACGGTTGCAAGTAGAGAGAAACATCAACTCGTCGATGCCCAATTGGTCTTTAACAGCTCCTAATCGAACTGCTTGGTTTTCCTCCTCGATGTGCAACAAACCAACTTGGTTGATGTCCACATTGCGGTGGGTGAATGCGATTATGTAAAAATGATCCAACACTACCAATCAAACTTGCAAGTACAAAAGTGCGAAGAGATGGAAGAAAGTTTGTCACGGAATTGTCATATTTTCTTATTTAGAATTGGTTTAAATACTTTTGGTTTAACTCGATCAAACATACCTGTCAGGATACGATGAATCAAACAAATAGTGCTAAATTTGAATGCTTGAGAATTGGTAATCCTTAAATATTCTATTTGACTCAAAATCAATCTAATTTGTTATGTCGAAATTGTGCTTTGTCCCTACGCCCATTGGAAATCTTGAAGACATTACCCTTCGTTCTTTGCGAATATTGCGGGAATGCGATTTAATTTTTGCTGAGGATACTCGTGTGACAAAACGCTTGCTTGCGCATTACGAGATTACCAAATTGGTTCTTCCTTTTCATGCCCACAACGAGCACAAAGCATTGGCGAATGTTATTGAAAAAATCAAAAGCAATCATCTAACTGTTTTGGTTTCGGATGCTGGTACACCTGGCATCTCCGATCCCGGTTTTTTATTGGCGCGGGCATGCGTACAAGAAGGGATTACACTCGAATGTTTACCTGGTCCGACAGCGTTCGTGCCTGCGCTCGTCGCGAGTGGTTTTCCTTGTGATCGCTTTGTTTTTGAAGGATTTCTCCCACACAAGAAGGGTCGTATGACCCGTTTGACAAAACTTGCAGAAGAAGATCGAACCATTGTTTTGTATGAGTCCCCGCACCGATTGGTGAAATGTTTGGGTCAGATCGAAGAGATCTTTGGTGCTGAAAGGAATGTTTGTGTTGTGCGTGAAATATCCAAGATTTATGAAGAGTTCAAGCGCGGAGTGGTGATAGATGTGAAAAAGCATTATGAGGATCATCCCCCGAAAGGAGAGATTGTGATCGTGATCGAAGGAAAAAATGATTAACATGGAAACAGAAGCATTTGTATTGCGCAAATTTGGTACTGCTAATGCTGCTTTTGAACGAAGAATGGTTCGTTTGAATGAATTGAAAGCAGATGAAGTATGCATAGAAAGTGAGGCATTTGGGTTAAATTATGCAGATGTGATGGCGCGTCTCGGCTTGTACCAGGAAGCACCGCCCTTGCCCTGTGTTGTTGGCTACGAAGTTGTTGGGAAAATTACAGCGGCAGGGAGTGAAGTTTCAACCGATTTGGTGGGCAAACGTGTTCTTGCCTTCTGTCGCTTTGGCGGTTATGCGCGTCATGTACATACAAAGGCCTACGCAGTTGTTCCGATTAATGACATGCCAGCACAGGAAGCTACGGCTTTGTGCACACAAGCCGTTACCGCATACTATATGGCAGAATACCTCGCGCCCATTCACAAAGGTGACAACGTTTTGATCCATGCAGCAGCCGGAGGCGTAGGCACTGTTTTAATTCAGCTTGCCAAACGAAAAGGAGCTATTGTTTACGCCAAAGTTGGTCACAGCTCAAAACGGGAGATCGTTAAGTTGTGTGGGGCTGATTTTGTGATCAATTACAGAGAGGAAGATTATGTTGCCCAGCTTGAAAAAATGCTGGCTGGTGATCGTCTGGACGTGAGTTTCAATCCAGCAGCAGGTTCAACAATGAAAAAAGACCTTTCTTTGTTAGGTTCTGGTGGACGTTTGGTTCTATTTGGTGCATCGGAATTGTCAACAGGTAAATGGGGTATTTTTTCGAAGTTGAATTTCTTGCGAAAAATGGGGCTTGTATTGCCGATAGGATTGATGATGCGTTCTAAGAATATTCTAGGTGTTAACATGTTAAAGATTGCTGATAACAAACCTATGGTCTTGAAAGAATGTTTGCATGGCGTCGTAGAGTTGTATCAGAGAGGCGAATTGCGACCTCAAATAGGCGGCGTTTATCCCTCGGAAGAATTACACCTGGCACATGAAGCCTTGGAAGAGGGTAAAACATCTGGTAAATTAACTGTTCTATGGTAGGCTCTCCTTATTGAGCCGGCTTACCAACATAATCAACACAAGGAACTGTTCCTATCCAGCATTTGGCGTTCTGCATGTAGCGAATGAGTGTATCGCTTGTTAATTGAAAGGTGAAATTTGGCGTTTTCTTCCACATGGCGAAACATTTGTCGTCCCGAAACACATAATTTCTTGGATCCTTGAAGTCAAATTTTGCCTTCAATGCTTCAGTGCTCATCAATTTCTCATTGGCATAAACGGCATAGGTTCCTTTTTCAAGTTCAAAACTCACTTCTCCTTGTTCGTCGGTGTTAAACTTTAAAACGGCTTCGGTCCCATTGCCTAAATCGGAGCCTTTGTATACCGTAAAAGAAGTGTTCGCAAGCGCTTCATCAAGTCCTTTTGCAATTTCAGGGGTAGGTTTTGCACCCCCACAATAGGGTTTATGTACCAAAGCAAGTATCCTAACTTTTTTCAATGGAGATTCGTTCGTTTTTTTGGATGAACTGCCGCAGCTACTCGCCGCTAAAATCAATCCGAATAAAAGAATCGTTTGATACATGATCTCATTTTTAGAGTTGTTTAGCAAAATTGAATTTTATTTCTTGTATCTACAAATTATCGTGGGGCTTTCGTTGAACAAATACATTTGCTAAGTGAATGACTTTAAAAAGAAGTGGTATGCCGAAAGAGCGAAAGATATTTAGTGTAATTTTGCCACAAATTTAAATTGACATACAATGGCTGAAGTAATGATGGACCTGGGAATTCAGGAAATTTTGACGCAACTGGGAATTGAAGAGTTAAATAATGGTGCCTCTACAGGTGGAAAATGGTTCCATACCAGAGGAGAGCGCATTGATTCGGTTTCACCTGTTGACGGGCGATTGATCGCATCCGTGAATTCAGCATCAGAGGCAGATTATGAGGCCGTTGTATTGAAAGCACAAGAGGCATTCAAAGCATGGCGAATGGTTCCGGCTCCTAAGCGAGGGGAAGTGATTCGTCAGTTGGCAGAGCGCATTCGTTTTTACAAAGAACCGCTTGGGAAATTGGTTTCTTATGAGATGGGTAAATCATTGCAAGAAGGGCTTGGGGAAGTACAGGAAATGATAGATATCTGTGATTTTGCAGTTGGACTTTCCCGCCAGCTGTATGGCTTAACTATGCATTCTGAAAGACCAGGTCACCGCATGTATGAGCAATACCACCCACTTGGGATTGTTGGCATTATTTCCGCTTTCAATTTTCCTGTAGCTGTGTGGAATTGGAATACTGCGCTAGCGTGGGTGTGTGGAGATGTTTGTATCTGGAAGCCATCAGAAAAGACACCTATTACGGCCATAGCTTGTCAACAGATCACCAAAGAAGTATTTGATGCGAATGGTGTTCCGGAAGGTGTTTCAGGATTAATCATTGGTGGAGCAGAACTAGGAAAATTAATGGCTGAAGACACACGTATCCCTTTGGTGTCGGCGACAGGTTCAACGCGTATGGGTAAATCTGTTGGAGCAGCTG
>JACCDP010917612.1_pt1 | contig 10418 bp, 11 predicted proteins | sample 7445841 | NCBI WGS metagenome assembly JACCDP01 (sample SAMN15323441, study PRJNA562643) | freshwater metagenome | isolation source: river surface water | place: USA:Blue River Watershed | collected 2017-08-17
GGGAGACGCATTCTCTAGCAATACCATACCAAGATCTTTCCATAATGAAATATACTTATTATTGAGGCTCAATACCTATCTTTTTGTTCCACAATCTGGGCAGAACTTTTCCATTCCTGGAAAATTGAATCCACACTCAGTGCAAAACTGTGCAAGCTGTGCAGTACCACATTTCATGCAAAACTTAGCATCTTTTGGCAAACAATAAAGACATTGTTTATTAAGACAGCTTTTCTGCAAAGTGCTAATGTTATTAGATTCTTCAACAGTAAAAACATTTGAAGACTCAGGCTTTAAAAATGGTTTAGATTTATCTTCTTTGATGTCGTCAAGTTCAGATATCAATCTAGACAATAAGTCTGGCTGAATTCCTCGTATAGAAACAGGTTCTGGCTCTGGATTCAAATGACTGTCAACAAGTTTCGAAAACTGCTCTGAGTCCAATATGCTCATTTTGGGATTGGCAGATATCTCACCATTTTCATCTACTTCTATGTTCATATCTGTAGGCTGAAAATCATCGTTTTCACTTAAGATTGTATGCCCAAACTGATTAACTCTATGCTTGGGCAAATCTTCACGATATGGGTTTGTAAAAGAGAACCTAAGGGATTTGATTTCTTCTTCAGACATTCTTACCTCTTTTTGGCTCCCTCCTTTTCTGATTTTTGATAGGAGAAGCCAACAACTTCAAAATCACCTAACTGAGACACTGCATCGCTGATAACCTTCATTAAATCACCTTTTGGGATTGATTGATCTGTTGGTGCTTTGATGTCAAGTTTAAAAGAGTGCTCTGCGTGTCCGTCGTTAGATGGTACTTCATCAAAGTCAGGTTTTGCAAACTTTTGCACCATAGGGCTGCCATACATTTCCGGTGATCTAAAAGTCATGTCATTGACACCAGCCATTTCATCTTGAATCTGAGCGATTCTTTTAGCCATCTCAGGACTATAGTTGCTTAATCTCTTTTGCATATGTCTTAATACTGTCTCCACGTTGTCGTTCATTCTCATAAACCCCATTTATTTTCTGTTTTCTTACACCCAATGATAAAGGGAATTACTATAATTACTTAATTACCTAATTAATTGAATTAATTAATTGAATTAATTAAATTTTATAAAATTCTAGTAAAATTCACCTTTAATTGTTTGTCACAATTAAGTGATAAAGTTCTAAAGCTCTTACTTGATCTACTTCAGATGAAGAGTTGATAATATCTCCAATACTCTTTCCTTTTGAAAGTTCATCAAAAGCATATGACCAAATAGAAACTAGTAATTCTTTTACTAACACACTTTCAGTACTTTTGTATTCTAAATATTTGTTGTTAAACCATCCTATAAACTCAACAAAATCTTTCAATAGAACTGTAATCTTTTCATTTTTAGGAATACTATTAGCTTTAGGATTCCATGAAGTAGAGCAACTTTTAACAGATTGAACACTTGATAAGGTAAACTGGTCATTTGCACCTAAGCAGTTATTTGAACAATCAACTGAGCTTGAAAATGGTCCTGTAATGATGCATCCGAAAAGTCCTTGAGTCCAAGGAGGGTTTCCAGGAGAACCTCCAGTAAGACAAGCTGTGTAAGGTATTCCGGGATTTCCGCTTGATCCTTCACATTGAAAGCACCAATACTCTGAAATAGAAGCCATCATCGATATATCTTTAGCATATTTTTTGAGTACACTAAAATCATCATTGCTGTAAGAAGTAAAACTTAATGCATCATATTTTGGGTTTTTGACTTTTATTCTGTTAAAGTTTTTGTCAACTACAACATATCCTTCATTTTCTAAGGGATCATTGTTTTTAGAAATTAAAGAATAAGTGTCCTCCAAACTATTCACAACTTCATATTTAGGCTCAAAAACCCTTAATTTTGGTTCAATTGGTTCTTGTTCAAGCAATGTGTTCGAATCTACTATAGCAAGCAGCTTAATCAACGAATTTGGGTAAATTACTGTGTTTCTGTTCCAAGGTGTGCAAAGCTCAAATGTGTAGTATTTGTATTCGTCAAGAAGGGTTATGAAATATTCCCAATGCATGCCGTATTCAACCAATGTGTTTTTAAATACATCAATCCAGTGTATTTCACTTTCACCTGAATTTGGAGAAAATACATTGCATTTGCCATCAGTTGAAAATCTTGTTCCTAATCTCCATTGGTTTTTGTAGTAATATAAAACCACTAAACATCCATCGTACTTGTGATATGCTTTAGCGTTACTCCAATCAAAATTTTCCATCTCGAAGTCTTTATGATTATTATCCAAAAAACCACCAATAGATTTTCCAACAACGAACCAAGTTTTAAGTTGAAGAAATAATGCCCTTGCTTCTCTACCAATTTCTGTATCCATTGGTGTTAAAGGTGTGTAGTTAAAAACAACTATTCCAAGTTCATTGTTTACAATTGAATCTATGTGATATTCTTGTTTTAAATCAGTAAGTGTCTTTCCAGACCTTAAGTATTCTTGTATTGCTAACTGTTTCATTTTTCTATTACTAAGATTTCTCTTCCAAAATCAGTACCTAACAACTCATATTCAATTTCAAGCAAATCAAATATTTCTAGGTTTTCTTTATCTGTTAATACTATTACTTTTCCTTCATTCAATATTTTATTAATAAGATGCAGCTTGATCTTTGTGTTTGATAAATTATCAAAATGGTCATAAACTACACAATCATAACTACAAGATTGACTAGATAAATTTTTTAATCCAATCCAATCATTGTTTTCAATTTTGTTCTCAAACTCCAAATTGCCAATACAAAGTGTATTTTTAAAATTATTTAAATGTAAGTAATCTTCAAATAAATTTTTATTTATTTGTTCGAAAAAATCACCACATTCTTGGTCTACTAAATAACTATGTTCCTTTTTTGTTTCAATTCCGTTTAAATGCAGACAGGCGTTTTCAACTATAGGCAACCATAAGAGTTGATAATTGTATTCAATATCTAAAATATGATAATTGTTTGCTCTTATTAAGGCTAAGTTAATTAAAGCTTGTTCTCGTGGTACTGGGTATTTTGCTGTAGCTAAATAGAATTGGCTTTCAGGAAGCATTTTTTTAAGTTCATCTTCTAAAATCATAAAAGATTTTTTGTTTCCTGTTAAAAAACCACAATTTAATATATCTGTGTTATTTTTTTCTTCTTCGTTAAATCTAAGGAGATTTAAGCAGTTTTCATCACCTTGATAAGCACTCCATTCAGAACTTACTAATTCTCCAAGTGAATGTCTTTTTTCTTCAGTTTCTTCATACGTTCCAATAACATCTCTGCATATTCCAATTTTATTTTCTATAAATGCACTATTCAAATCTTTTTTTACAATTATGTCTATATCAGAAACTATGAAATATTCAGCATCTATATGTTTTAGCACTGTATAGGTAGCGTCTTTGAAATCAAATAAAGATTTGACTTGGTAGTTATTGGTTTTGTTTGATTTGATAACTACGGCATTAAATATTTTTGCAATTTTATTTATTACATAGGATTCTTCTGCAATAACAATATAGTTTATGCAATCTTTCAAATTTGAGTTTAATTGAAATGACTTTAAAAATGCATAAAGATATTTGCTCATACTGCCACTTGCAAATACAATTGATGCATATTTAGATTTTTTTATTTCAAAATTAAGATTTATGTATGTGTTATTGAATGGTCCAATATGATGATTTATTTTTTCTTCAGATAAATTTGGGTCTATCCATATTGAATGTGAAATATAATCTCCAAAATTAAAACATCTAAGTTCAAGAGTATTAGTTCCAGATATATCAACATTAACTGGTCTTATCTTTTCAAACTTTTTAACTTTAGAGCTTATATATCGAACTTCTCCATCACAGACCACTTGAAACTCTACAGAAGCATTTTCAGAAGAAGAATCATTAAGGGCAATGTATGAATGAAAAGAGTTGTATTTGCTATTAAGTTCATATTTAACAATAGAGCTTGCGTGTGAACTTATGCAGTGATTAAAATTTTGTCCATTGATTGAAGGTATGATTTGATATCCCATACTTCCCTTAACACCGAGTTTTCCATAAGATAGCATAGTTTCTTTTGGTGTAAATTGTTCTAGGTACATCAAATTAAATCCACATTTCCATCAGAAAAGTTTGGTTTCATAATATTCAAAGCTTCATAACTTTGATATTTATAAAAATCTAAACCTTTAAAAAATAAAACATTTCTTTTCTTATCATCATTATAAATGTTTTCATTTTCTAGACTTCTTATGCAATTATTGTCCCTAATGAAATAATCATAATCTTCTAATCTTGTAAAAACCCTCTCACTTAAAATAGCTCTTATCTTTGAACAGTTTTTAAGAGAAAAAATATATTCTTTATTTCTTTCAAGATATGAGTTTTTGAAAAGGCCCATATTTAGCCAACCCATCTCTGTCATTGAAACGTAATCTTTTTTTGGTTTATAGTTTCTCAAGAACTTAATAAAATTAGGGCCAGCAATGCAAGTGTCATGAGAAGAAAACCAATAATCTGATTTGTGTTTTCCTTCAAGTATTTCTATAAGTCCGGTGTGATCAAATGAGTTATGATCAACAAAAACAGTTTGACAATTTAAATAAGTTGACTCTGATTTATTTTCATTTCCACCAATTACCAGTAGAATTTTCTCTGAATCAAAGTTGTTTCTAGTTAAGCTGTTTATTAATAATGGAACTGTTTTTTGATAGGATTTGATATGAGAAGTTATAACAATCTTAAAATTATTCACAGTATCTATTGTTATACATTTCGTCTAGCATTTGAGATTTTTCTATAATCCAAGAACCAGAAACTATATATTTATTTTGCAAGTTCAAAATACATCTATAAACTATTTCAGAAAGACTAAATGGTCTCTTTTTAAATATTTTTTTGATAGAATTAGAATCAATACATATAGCCTGAACATTGTAATTGATGTTACATACCTTGTATTTATTGAAATTTAAAAAACTATAATCTTCAATATCTTTTTGAAATAAAATCTTTTCAGCCATTTCATATACCAAAGATGTTTTATTTAAATCAGCCATATCAATATAATCATCTCTCCAATGCTTAGTAACAATATCTGGAATAAAATTCATTACTTGAGAGATATACATTTCGTTATTACCAAGAGTATGGCAAAAAATTGATAATGTGTTTTTATTGTGGGATTTGGTTATATTTGATATTGAGTTTGGAAATATAAAGTTAATATTCTTATCAAAAAAGATCAGCAAGTCATTCTTCTTTAGTATTCTTTGAAATGCTGAAAATTTTCTAAAAGAAAGAAAATGTATTTTCAATTTGTGTTTCAGTCCTCTAATCTTGTTTTCATTAAAGATTACGATTTCTGTATTCTTTAAATCTTCAACCATATTTAAAATAGTTTGGGTTTGTTCAAAATTAGAGAACTGAACACAAATATAATTCATTATTGACCAGTACCGAGGTTCCAGATGTATCTGAAGAATCTTGATCTACCACCTGGAAGATTAAACTCAGGAACAACAATAGAGCTGATTCTTGGCAATCTTGCAAGAGGAAGCTTCTCAAGAAGTTTCTCAAAATCTTCTTTATACATTTGAGTTGATTGTCTTAAGTCATCAACAATTTTATTGTCTGGATCTTCAAGTAACAATCTTCTTTGTCTACCTGTTAAAGACACAAGCAAAGATCTTAAAAGATAATACGAAGCTCCAATAACTATAGCTGGTTCGTAATAAAATGGAGCTGAAGCAACTGTGGAATATTTGCTTGCACCTGGTTGCGAGTTTACTGCCTGAAGTGCCATATTTAGAGCACTATTCATATGTTGGCTAGTAAACATCTTAATATTGTAAGAAGCCATTACTGTATCGTAGCTTTGAATAGAACATGGAGTGCCATCATTTTTAATAAAATAAATATTGCCCATGTAATCAGTTTTGTATTTCAAGCCATCAGGATAGCTTGTGGTTCCAGCTCCAGATCCAGATAAAGTGGTGTAAATCGGTGTGTTCTCCGATAAGAACTTCATTGCATCACTGTCGCCTTCATTAGATGCGCCAGTAATTCTTACTTGAGGTCTTGGAAAATAATTCCAATGTTGAAATGCAACAGATGCTGAAGTTCTATTGGAATTAAAAATAACTTCTTCATCATAAATAGGGATGTTTAAAAGATGCTCAAGCTCAAATCTTAAACTTGATTTAGTTAAAAGCTCATCACCAGAAATAGGTTGACTTGTAGCATAAGATACTGTAAAGCCTGTCCCGCCAATTTCTTCAATCTTATAATAGCTTGAAGGTTTACCAGATCTATCTACATATTCATTTTTAGGATATGTGACACTGTCAATTAGATCATACTCACCATCAAACTGATCACTTCTATAGATATTGTAAACGCTTACGCCTGTAGCCGTTATGCGTTCCCATTCAAGATAAATGCCTGCTGTACCAGCAGATCTATTATAAAAAACAAGTTCGCTTTGTGTGTAAGATTGGCTAGTGAAATCATCTGGCATATATCTGCTCCATAAAATTAAAGACAGCCATATAGACTGTCTTTAATCACTTTAGTCTTGGTTAAATTTTCTATACCCTTCTTACCGAGCCCTTTTCATCTGAAGAATCACCATCAAATTCAAGGTCAATTTCTTCTGCAATAGCTGGTGTATCATCAAATCCAAAATCATTATTTGGTCTTGCATATACTTCAGCATCACTTCCAGCCAAATAACCATCACGAGCAAAGTTAGACATCTTTACACTTGCAGTAGTTGATTGTGATTGTCCATTATTTGGAGCTTGTGCAACATATGCTTTACCATTACGAGTGGATCCTGAAGTCACAGCGTTTGTTTGTGCATTTACTAGTCTGCCTACAAGACCTGGATCTCTGCGAACTCTTTCAGCAAAATCTTCAACACTTAATTCATCACCATTAAGCTCTGCTTGGGTCTGTGCAACTTCCAAAGCTACTGCATATGAAAGAGGGTCATTTGCATATCCAGCGTTAGTAACTTCAGCATCTCTCTTGTAAGGTCTTTCTGCATCAATCACTTCTGCTTCAAGGGTTCTGCCATCTTCAGATTCAACAGTTTGCATTCTGGCATTTGGGTTGTTCTTAGTAAGTTCTTTCTTTTCTTTTGCAAGTTGCTTTTCTTGCTTCTTATCCCATTCTTCTTGAGAAATTTGTCTTAGGTATCCTTGACGTAAAGCATTTCTTAAATCTTTTGATGCCTTAATAACCTTAGGATCTTCCCAAGTTAAATCAATGACTGCTAGTGGATCAAACTGAAGACGAATATCACTAATCCAGTGATAGTTCATAGTAACATTTTGAACGATGAATGATTCTGGTTCTTCCATAATTAATTTTTCCTTGACGTTGGTAATTGTGTTATACCGTCTAGCCCTTCTTTGCCAGTCCAAATTTCGTTAGATTTGGCTTCCCTAGTGTCAGATGCATAGGATTGCTTTCTTACTTGCTTTTGGTCCTTCATAAAATCTGCCATCTGTTTTCGCTTGTTTGTTGTGCCAAATTTCTTTTCATTGGCAGTTAAGCCTTCTTGAACTGAAAAAGATGAGAAAATTCTTGTTGCTTTAGCTTCAGATTTGCCACAAGGACAAGGTATTTGAGGCTGGTAATCTTGAATTGATAGATTGACGGTAAAGACACGATCCTCACCTTCACACAAACATCTGTACTCATATCTTGGCATCTACACAAAATCCTTAAAGGTATTTGTACAAAAAATATTAAAATCTATTTACAGGGAGAATTTTTTAAAATGTCCGAAACTGAACTTAAAGATGCTACCAAGACCCACAACATGTACTGTGTTAAGTGCAGAACTATGGTCACCATTACTGGTCCTAAAGTTGTTACTATGAAGAGTAACAGAAATGCATTGCAAGGTAAGTGCCCTCATTGCTCCACTTCAACTTATAAAATTTTTGCTAAAAACTAAACTATGAAATACAAATATGTGAAAATAGCTGGCTTAGAACAAGCTGTTCCTTTGATTGGAGCAGCAGCAGAAGGCTCTGCAGAAGCTGCTGCATTATCCCAAATTAAAAATATCCTCAGTGGAGACACTGGTAAAGATATGGCAGAAGAGGCTATTTCACATTTTAAAGATAAAGCAAAGCAAGAACAATTCCAGGGTGCAGAAAACGTATCCAACATGGGTAATGAAATATCTACCCTTAAAAATTATTATATGGCATCTGGTTTTTCTGCTAAAGAATTTGATTCATATTTTCCAGAGTTTTTCAATTTAGAAAATCCATTTAAAGTAACTAAGAATTCAGTTGCTAGCAATATGGATACTAAAACATTAATAGAGATTATGCAACAGGCTAAGACCGATGCTTCAAAATCACAAATTCCTTTAAGGAAAGTTTTTGAAACTGAACTTATGCTTTATGCAAAAACGAGAAACTTAAGTTTAACAAAAGAAGTTATTAGTAAAGCAGTTGCATTGGAAAGTCAAGTCACTGGCGTTGGCATTTTAGAATCTGTCTTCAATGCTATTGGTGGAGATCTCTCTCAAACAGGCTTGATGCTGGCCTTGTTGGGTACTCCTGAATTAATGAGAGAGTACACTGATGTTATTGCCCAAGCTACTGGGCATAAGTTAGCCCCTGCAGAGTTAATAATCAAAGATGCAGAAATTTCCAAAAGCATTTTGAATAATCAAATAATTGCTAATGGTTTATCTAAAGGCATTCAGAATGCTATAGAATCAACCCAAGTAAGACAGCAACAGGCTCAAGCACTTAAAACCTTAGACAACTTATTTAGAAACACAACTTCGTTTACTGGTTTTTTCAGAAATATTTATTATTTACTTTGGACTGGTGACAACTTAGCTGTTGACACATCGTCTGCATTTATTCCATCTAATGCTGGGCTTAAACAATCTTTATTTAGTAAAGCCAGTTCAAGTGCTAATTCTCGTAAAGTTTTTGCTGCAATGGCTTTATCTGCTACACAAGTAAAGACAGAATTAACAAGATTGTTTAATGAATCTTTGACTAACACTCAAAGATTTATGAACCAATATTATATGGCTGATGGTAGAAATCTTATTGATATTGTTCATAGACTTAAGATTGCAAAAGATATGGGCGACAATAGAACCTATACAAGCTTGAGACCAAAATTTGATGCAATCATAAATAAAAGAAATTTTAGAAATGATTACAATCAAGATTTTTGCAATACAGCATCATCATATGTACAATTGATGGATTCTAATGCTCCAGTAACTTCTAATGCAGTTGAACAGACTGAAGCTATGCAATCTCCAGAAGCAATCGAAAGCTTAGCTCCTAGTGTAAGTCTTGGAGAAAATGCAAAAGTTGTTAGTCAAAGATACCAAGAAGCTTTAGAAACATATAAAAACATCAAATCATCTATATATGGCGAACCTGGCGCTAGTATGATTGCTGGTAACGCAAAAGAGTTAGGTCAAACAAAACTTGTTCCATATAAGTCTCCTCAACAAGTAAGAGAAAAAATCAATTCTGCACAAGAATCAATCTCCTATGCTTCAGATCTTAATAGACAGTTAGCAAATATTTTTCAGGGTTGGATTAATGTTTCTACAAATCCTAATCAAGTAAATAGATTAAAGTTTAACATTAGAAACTTGAATAGTGAATTTGAAAGACTAAAAGCTGACTCTTTCGAATTAAAATCTGAATCATTGACTGTAGAGCAAACCATGAAGCAAAGAAACGAGCGCTTTATGGGTGGTGGTAAGTTATCTGCAGAATTGGCTGGTTTGGCTGCTTCATCTAAAGGCACAGCATATGGTCTTGCTGGTGGAGTGTCTCAATTAAATAGATTGTTAGATAGTCAAATTGCAACTCAAAATGAAAAAATAGAAATTCTTAAGAATTCTTTATCAAGCGCACAATCTGATGAAGAAAGAATGGCTTTAGAGGGACAACTTCAACACGCCGAAATTGAAAAAGAATTTTTAAAGAATAAAATATTTCAACAAACCAATGATGCACTTCAAGGTAAATTTGACCCATCATTTTACACTGATGCTATGAGTAATCCTGGAATATCTCGCTCTTCAAGTTCAAATAGTAAATATGTTTTAGCATCTAAGTTTATTAAAGAATCTGATGCCGTGATTGAAGATTATTACAATGAACTTTTTGAAGACTCAGAAGATTCTCCAGAATATGGAACAGCTTTAGAACATCCAAAAGAAACAAGAAATATTCCTACAAAAGATATTCCACAACATAAACACAAGAAGTCTAGTAAATATAAGCTGAACTAGTACAAACGGTATAACAAAACCCATGGATAATAAAGATCCCTGGGTTAGTTATGACAAAGTCTCAACGAGTTCTGATGCCTTTGCCTATGTTCAAGAAATA
>JACCDP011216935.1_pt1 | contig 10418 bp, 7 predicted proteins | sample 7445841 | NCBI WGS metagenome assembly JACCDP01 (sample SAMN15323441, study PRJNA562643) | freshwater metagenome | isolation source: river surface water | place: USA:Blue River Watershed | collected 2017-08-17
ATGCGTGAGGTGAAGGAGAAGGTTGGATTGGCGTAACCGAGACGATCAGAAACTCACGATTTGCGAAATCTCATGGATGCACTTCAAGCAATCGCGACGAACCAGAATTCTTTAGGTTGTGAACAATCTATATGACCGACTCCATTAGGGGGATGCTGCTCTTCACTAACCAAAACCTATGGCTGTGTCGTTGACCCAGGGATAAAACCTTTCTCTTGCGCCAGGTCGCGCACTTTTTCCCATGTTCCAGGGAGTTTTGCCGTGTAGTTTAGATCGCGGGGCTCTCCGTCAACCACAACGCGCGAAGCATCAATTCCTTCATTGACAATTTTCCCCACATTTCTGGCCCACGAAGAAAAGCTCTTGCTGCCATTTACATTGGCGTATGGTCCGCTCTCCGCCCCTGCAATTAACCTCTCGTGGGTTTGGTATTCCCACACTGCATTCCACTCCTCGGCAAACGCGAGATATGCAAGAGCAAGTACATACCGGACGCTTATCGTTCGCATCCAACCATCAGTATCCTTAAAGATCTGTTCAAGCTCGCGCCGAACGATGACGGCACCAACTATCCCTCTCCACTCTGCCCCGAGACGCGCTGCATCATTTAGCTCGTCTTTGTTGGCGAAGAATGTCGATTCTGAAAGTGCGCCTTTGCGCATTGATTGAGTTGCACTTGCGCGTAGCCAGCGAAGGTACCGAATGAATAGAGCGTCTCCCCCCAGCTGTGACTCATGGGGGCGCCCACTCAAGCAATTCATTACATCGGCAAGTAGGTACTTTGTGATTACCTGAGTCTGGGGATGGAGCCGCTTCCAGTTCGGATCTTCAAGCGCAACTGACTCTGCATAGCGCCCACGTGTTCTTTCAAAATGCCACACCGTACCTGATGACAATCCAAACGGAACCTCTTGAAGTTCGGCAGCTTCCTGAAGTTTTCGAAAATACAAATTGTTGCTCTCTAGGTCAGCCGGCTTGATTGCGTTCTGGGTATTTGAATACTTTGCAATTTGGGCGATTGCGTCGTCTCGATCATCCTCGCTGCCCGGCACTACCGAGATCTTGACCGACACCCTAACGCGGCTGAGCGCCTTGGAGCGGCGTACTTCAGGATCAAGACTAGCGTGATAGATCGCGGCAGTTGTTTGCCCTCCATTGACGATCTGGGCATCAGTGAGGTTCCAGAGGCCGTCAACAATCAGGTCTTTTGAGTGCTGTTCCGCTTGCGCGAAGTCTATTCGCCTTCCAGCGCAGCATGGCTGATCGCATGAGGCCGCAAAATAGTTCTTTTCTGCACTCCTGGCCACGATTGATATTCCGTTGTTAAATGAGACAAACTTTTCAGGAGAGTTCTTGATTGTTCCCAGTATTGCCTTGTTGGTTTTGGTCGTAAATTGCAAAAAAGCACGAACATTTTCATTCAAAAGCTTCAAACGATACCTTGAATAAAACCGTGCGATTTGATGGCCCGTAAACGTCGTTGAATAGACTTCCCACCCTCCTTCAATTCCAGACTCAATTACAGGATGCGGGGCGGGATTCAGCTCTGCAGCGTCCTCATCTTGCTCGGAAAGATCTAGTATTACCTGATCACCAGATTCCTCAAGATTTACTAACGACTCAAGTTTACCTCTAGTCCAAAGTTCTGCAGAGGCAGACACCGTGAGCGATGCATTTGCCAATACGACCTCAGTGATTCTTTGTAGTCGTTCCTGTTCGCCATTTAAAGTTGTTATCAACGTAAACTGCACGTGGCGGATGGTCTTTTGTCCATCATGGATGTACTTTGAAGGCTGCCACGCATTGTCATTGGGACCCGTCAAGGTATGGAGTGGCGTGACGCCTCTTGCACTACGTTCGTAGAACGCGATCATCCCTCGCATTGCATCGCCCGCACGTTCCAACGAGAGCTGATCATCGCGTGTTGCTTCAGCATCTATAAAGCCAACTAGGTGCAAGGTGCTCGCCGGTAGACCTTCGACAAAGCCTAGGCTCTCGTCGGATTGCACCCCCCAGGCATCCAAGACCATCGTGACTGAATCAAATGGTCGCCGGTCGTAGGCTGCTTGCATCTCCGGTAAACCGCGCGAAGGTCCAACGACTTCAAGTAGTTTACCGAGTACAAGTTCGCTGGACCAACCGTCTGTCAGCCGACATTCTCGGTAAACGTTTTCAACCCAGCTCATCGGACGATCATCAGCTTTAAATCCCACCCAAAAGGGTTCGTAATTCTCTAGGGAGTTCCTCGGCGCTGCTCGCAAAAGCTGCGAGATCTTTGGTTTGCAGTGTATATCTGGCTTCCTTGATTGAACCGGGTAGGCTAGATCGTACAATTCGGGGGAAACCATCGGTTACTCGATAGGAGACGCACGTGCGCGCCAGAAATCCGTGACGGGAGTATCGGGCTTCATGCATTGCGTGATAGCCAGAAGCAAGTAGCCGATTCTCAAGATCGCTAAGGAGTTGAGTTTGTCCTTGGACTTGCGCGCGAATCAATCCAACTAGATCTGGCAATGGTTGGCCTAGAGTAGGACTTAGCTCCTCCGCGCCAATATGGACTAGGTGGATCTCTCGGTGAGTTTCAGTATCTAGTTGATCTAGGGAGGATATAGCGATTGTTTCGCTCGACGATGAAGTGGTTTTCACCTCAGCAGCCCATGTTCCCAGTCTGAAATCTTGGCTTGCGCCGCCCGGACCCACCCAGCCATCTAGGGCACGTTTCCAGCTTGTAGCGTTAGCAAGAACCAGTAGCACCCGCAACTCGCCCCACAGGCCCAATTGTTGTCTAGGGCCAAGGCCCCTTCTCCCTACTGCGAGGAACCGTTGCCACATACGAATTCGAGTACCAACCTCTTTAGCTGCTTGTAACGCGTCATCTGCGAGAATGTGGGACTCCAGGTCACTACAGATGTGTGCAAAGATTTCCGCGTCCTCTTGTTGGCTGGCATTCATAGCAAGCCAACGTCCTGGGCCATAATCCTGGTCCGACCAATGAAATGACAATCCTTCAGAATCTTGCAGTTCACCAAATTGAATACCAATTGCATCATCAATCCTGAATGCGAGCGAGGAGCTCCCATCCGGATCTGCCCCAATAGACACCCCAAGCTTTGATTCAAGTAGCACACGTTGAGCAAGTCGCTCATTCTGGCTCACCGATTTCGCTCGCAGCTCAGTCAGAGCGATCATTAACTCACTCACGTAGCCTCCATTGATTCAATGTACTTTCGATAGGCGACTGGATTTGCATAAACTTCGTAAGTCTTTTCATTTGGCATCACCGGAAACGAGAGGTACATCACCGCGCCGGGTTCACTGCCCCGGCCACTGACTACGGGGTAGCAAAGAAGTAGGCCGCGGGTAGACGGCCTAAATGCCTCAGCGTTGGCGCGAGACTTCATTAGCTCGCTCAGATCCCCAGGGGGGGTCTCTCGATGAGATACGTCTATCCAGGAGTCTGAGCCTTGACTGATGTCGGACCCCCGATATCTCTTGAACCCGCTGAGCTCTGGCCCAACAACTGATCTCAGCGCTGGATAAACAGCCACGTCTTGAGCCAGAATTACTGCTCCGTGTTGAGCGTATTCTGTTCTTGAAGGGAAACTGACCGTCCATTCCTGCACCATGCCATTTTGGGCGAGATGTTGAATGTAGCTAGCGAGCTCTTTATTGGATTGCCTGCCCGGGACTGGTGGCAACGCGGATCTACTCACATAATCGGCAACAATCACAGCAGGAACGCCAAAAAACGTCGTATTCAGATTTGGCGGCACAATTAAATCCGCGGGAGCCTCCGCGCTGACTCGTTTCGCTTCTGAGTAAAGCCAGCGGGCGGCTTTGAGAGTCTCCGCGCATGCACTCTCGCTTACTGGAATGTATTTGCTTGCCACACGTTTTCCACTATGCCGGCCGGTAATTGACAGTGATTTTGCTAGCTTGAATGCTGATCGTCGTGTCGGCAACAAGTTCAGGTCCGATTTCTGTATAAACATACCGATAGCACTAGGTTCTGCACCTTGGCCATACAGATCTTCCAGGTCTCTGTTCAATTCACGAATTCTCTCAGTCACTTCCTCAAAGCGACCTTTCAGCGCGGGAGAAGTGCGGAGCCGGCACAAATCAAGATAACCAGACTTGTAGCCAAACCAGCGGCCCATCTGCAGCAAGGTGTCCCATGTGCTTGACATTCTCAGGAAATACGAAACAGTAAGCCCTTCCAAAGTCATTCCTCGAGATAGCTTGTCACCACCAATTGCAATTACAAGGAGACCCTCTTTGGCATTGCTTTCATAATCTAGTAGATCCTTCGCTGTGCCGTTCACAATTTTGACTTCTAGCTTGGTGCTAACCAGTTCTGACACCTTCTGTAGTAAAGCAGACCACGGAGGTGGCGCACCATACTCGTGCAATAGAAACGGCTCCAGCCTCGTCTTGTACGCTTCGGCCAGTAAACTTGTCCAAGATCCAGGCGACACCTTATCGCCAATGACATCTATCTCAATTTGATCACAAACCCTTTTAACTTCATCACGTAGAACCTCTTGGTGGGTGTTTATGCGGGGCACGTTGATCAACATCGTCGTGTGCGCCGTAATTGAAGGGTTCTTTTCAACGCGGAATGTTTTGATTGCGGCCCCAACAAGAAAATCTGCAATGGCCTCACGTAAAGACCCAGGTAGCGGAGTGCACATTTTCCAAACTGTTTTCTCTTTAGTGGGCGGCATCCATTGATCTACGTCAGTTACAGGTTGGATTAGAACTTCAGCAAGAGACGAACCAAGTTGATCCCCGTACACGGTTGATTCATTTCCGAACAGTTTGGCTGGCCCGAAATAGCCCGGTGCCGAACTCAACCTTACGATGAAGTCTTTAGGGAAAAGATCGGCCCCCGCAGTTTCAGTCTGATGCTCGGGATCTCCAAAAATGTTTGCAAATGGCGTTGCTGTATATCCCACGTACGATGAGCGTGTAAATTTATCCAAAAGCTCTCGAATCAGTCGATTGATTGTTGTTGGGTCATCTTCTTGCCTGTTGTTAATTGAGGCCTGATCAGCCTCATCATCAACAACGATGATTGGCTGACGAGCCAAATCTGGCTGCAGCGCAAAAAAATTGTTTAACCTTTCTAGACGTGCTTTAGTTTTCTTTACAACGTAGATATACGGGCCGGTTGCTGATCCCGTTACTCGTGATGCCATGACCGGGGAAAAATCGCCGTGCCGCTTACTCCCTGAAGTCATCGGCAGACACAAAGGCTCAGCAATGTTACTTCGATCATGCTCCATAACCCCTACATATTCAAACTGAAAGCCTTTCCCATCTTCCTCGTCAAAGTTTGTTTGTCCTATCAGTCCTTTATCTACCCGTAATTGCGTCTGCGCTCTTAGGTCTTCGTGAATTCCTGAGAGAACAACAATTTGCCTGTAGCCAGCATCAATAGCCATGGCCAACAGCCCGACAAAGTTTTGCGTTTTTCCCGACTGGACTTGACCGACAACTAGACCACGGCGGTCCCAGGGTTCAATGATTAAGGGATTCCCGAGTCGTCCAAGAATCATTTGCGCGTCACGCTCAAGATCGTCAACTACTTGGGTGGGCCTGTCCGCAAGTAGCCACTTCTTATAGCGCAACCAATAACCTCGTTCAGGCCAGGTTTGGTTTGCATCAAGCCAATCACGCGATTCAGAGCTCGTGAAGAGGAGTGGCGGAAGCGATTCAATCTGGCTAGCATGGATTTCAGCGCGCCTGATTGTATTTTCGCGATTAACGAATTCTTCGGCGAGCGGTGTCGCGTCAAGGTAACGCTTCGCTAAATGTGGCTCGCCAATGCTGTTCTTCTGTTGAAGCGTAGTGGCGCTTAGGCGGATGCACTCTTGAGTTTGCGTCCAAGTCATAACGCGCTGCTCTGCCCCGCTGTATGTAGATCTATACATAGCAACTATCTCTCGTGCCAATAGAGTCATTGGTTCCATGTTCATGTTGCATTCTCGCAGTTGTATTCTTCCATTAGCGCACCAAGGACGGTCTCATATTCACCCGAAGCGTAGGGCATGATTCCCCGGTCAAGGATGTCCTGGAAGAATTCACATGGTGATTTCCCAGTGGCTCCAGCCTGACGCAATGCTTCGGTGCGCAGCAATACCTTGGCCTGTTCACTTGAAGATACGTTCACGAGCTCGGGCGCATTCCGGTCACTCCCAAGGATCTGAATCTCCTGGTATGGCACGCTTGTTTCAATCAGCTTGAGAGCTGATTCCCCAAACTCAACCTGACCCGTTAACTCTGAAAGCATCGGATGTTTTCGGTTAAGGCGGAACGACTGAAAAGTTCGATCATCCTTGACAATTCGCAGTGCTTTCCAAACCGGAACTTCAGGCGGTTTCTCCTTACCTGGCAAATTCACTACTCGCCTTACGGGCGACAGCACGTTTGCGGCTGCGGTACGCGTTTCCATCGCAATTCTTTTAACTCTCTCCCTTACCGACTCCGGAATCTCAACGGTGCTCTTGGCTACATTGATCTTCCATGCAACATCTGACCCATTGGTGAGGTCTAGAGCAATGCGTGCGAGTTTGTAGTGAACATCTGGAACATAGCCGAGACCAAGCCAGCTTCCATAAGAAATCAAACGATCTTCTCTGTAAACATAGAAGCCTTGTAGGGTCATCATGCCTTCGTCAGCGCCTAAGTCCATCCATTGTTGGCTTGTCAAGTGGTTCCGGTGAGGCAATACAAACGGCGACACTAAGACTTCATTTTGGGTACCCTTCATGAGATAGCTGCGAGGCATTACTTGGGTGAAGCTTGATTGATTGCCCGGTGATTGTAGAAATGGATCCCACGCCTTTATCGGCCATTCGGCGCCGTCGCTCCTAATCTGTACAATCTTAATTTTTGATTTGGAATGCGTAGTGCCGCTTATAAACCTATGGAATACTCGACCTACGCCATTAAGGATCTCGGTAACCTTTCGCGCCATCACGTCTTCAGGGGTAACATTTGTTTCGCTGTCTGCTGTGGCCCATTCAAGCATCTTGTCAAGCCCTGACCACATAACAATGGTTCCCGAAGCACAGTCACCCAGGCCCGTAGCCTTGACTAGGTACTCAAGGCTCTCAGCGTCTGCCGATTGTGTTGGTGCTAGGTACAAACGCCATTCCGCATCGCTCCCGATTGCGTCAAGGTCCCACTGTCGAACCGATGCGACATTGTTCGCCTTACTCCACACCGTCAATTTCTTCCCTTGAGACCACGAGGCCGCCTTAAGTCCCATGCCGAATCGGCCAAGGTCGCCAGCCACCATGACCTGCTCGTCGTCTCTGGAGCCTACCGCCATTGCCTTTTCTAGATGTTCGTCATTCATTCCGATCCCGTTGTCGGCGATGGCAAAAAATGAAGAGCTAGGATCAGGGTTGATACGGCTTACCAGCCAGACTTTCGTTGCGAGAGCAGTAATTGAATTGTCAATGATGTCGCAAGCTGCCGCGCTTGGTGAGTATCCGACAGCACGAAAGGCAGTAGCTGACTGCACTCGTGGTGGACAGCTTTTCCAATTCTTTTGAGGCAATGCGTTCAACGAATGTACCCCTCGCCGGAAAGCTCAAGCAATTTTGTAGGAGGCTGTTCAAGGAGCATCAGCTACCCCTTCGTAAACCCTTGAGGGGCAAAGCACTGACGGCTGCATGCGCAAGAATTGGGGGGACAGCATTCCCAATCCAGCGGCGTAGGTCGGTTACGCGGGGTTCCCCCTTGCCCCCAGAAAAGTCAAACCAATCTGGAATCGCCTGAATACGTGCCGCCTCTCGGTTTGTTAGGGTCCGTGGTTCAAGGGGGTGGACAAAGCGGCCACGGCCCGGCGTCGCAAAACCGGTTGTGAGCGTTCCCGCAGGCCGATCCCATCGCATACGCCCATAGTTGGCGTTATAGGTAGTTCCCTGCTGGTGACACTTTGGACGTAGGTGGTTAGGCAGATCGTATTTGTCATTCTTTATGAGCCAATTCATGCGTTCAATGTTTTCTGCGCTCATTTCAGCGCTGTTTGCCATCCACGGCGGATCAATCTTTGATGACGGAATACGTTCCAACGCCCAGGAGATCGGCCTAGGGTCATCGGCGAATTCTTCTCGAATCTGTTCAAGTGGTCGCGGGGAGCCCCACTTGCTTGCGACCATGAAGAATCGGTTGCGAGTCTGTGGCCAGCCGAGCTCATCGGCTGCAAGGACGCCCATCTCAACTTCGTAGCCTTCGCGGCGGAGTAGCGCTGCAGCCGTAGGCACCACGCCGTTTCGATCACGGACAACACCGGGCACATTTTCAATCACAACGTTTGGAATCCCGAGGGCGGCAGCAATTGCTGGCACCGCCAGGTAGAGACCATTTCTGGGGTCATCATGTCTCGTGTGATTGTTCAGCGCAGAATGACCTTGGCATGGTGGGCCAGCAAGCAGTAAATCAATTCCCCCGGAAAAGTTGCCCAACACTGGCCCAACAATACGCGGCACCTTGCCAAATCTTGCGTTTTCACCAGCACCTTTCACAACGTAATCAATGTGATCAGCTACAGACCCGATGAGCGTGAGGGGTGCGACAAGATTCCGCGCATACACCGCAAGGGCTGCGGGATCAAGGTCACATGCGAGTACTGATTCTGCGCTGAGACCAGCGTCGTTGGCTGCCAGAGTCGCTCCGAGGCTGAGGCCGCCTATCCCTGAGAATAGGTCTGCAATTCGGATCGAGCGACTAGGTTGGGTCGCGGGTAACGGCTTTGGGCCACTCAGGAATTGAAACCAATCAGATTCAGATCTGGGCAGCGTGCCCATTGCAGAATCGTAGGCAATCCGTAGTTGCTGGGTTCGAGCCACCTAAAACATCTCCCTATCAAGTGCCGTTGTTCAGCTACTAAACCTATGCCTGCCCTGTGCCAGGTATATGCCGCGCTCAGGGCCCATCATACCGCCAGTTGAGGCAGCTTCACGATCGGCAAGCAAGCCCACCCGCGTGCCTCATCCAACTGGATAGTCTGCGTAGAGGGCCGTTTTGAGCGTCGCTTGGTCACCTAGGCCTATACCCCGCAGGTATTTCACTAGATCGGCCCCTGCATAGATCGCAATCGGATGCCCGTCGGCGCGGATCTCTTCATACGCCTGACGGTCCACATACGACGTAGTGATTATTGCGCCGAACATTCGTGGCCTCACTCTGGAAATGATTCGCATTACCTGCTTGACTCCGACTGAGTAGCCTGGCCGATAGCACTTAGCCTCCAAGACCCAACCCAGGTTGATTCGATCCGAGGCGGGGCCAACCGCCAAATCACCGAACGCGTCAAAACCGCCATCACGAGATTTTCTGGTTACCTCACCTGACGATCCATGGAGATCGGCCTGCCAAACGTGCAGGGCGAATTTTTCAAAAAGGTGAGGAGCTTCGTGAAAGTGAGAGTAAAGTGTATCTAAGAGGGCATGGTCTGCTGTTGACTGAGGAAGCTGCTCAACTTTGGTCCGCCATGATCTAACTGGCGCAGCCTTTAATGCGCGTGCCGAACCCGTGCGCACCCATTGCTTCCACTGCTCCGGGGCAAATTCAGTACTGGCGTCCCCAGATGAAATTGCTTGAATCCACCTTCGATCTATTCGTGCGGCATCTAAGATGGTGAACGTCGCTCTGTAGTTCTGAAAGACATCTTTACCGCGCGATCGCCATACGGCTACTAGGTCTTCTCCTTCCCCTAACTCAATCGCTCCAGGAACAAGGAGGCCTCGGAAAATCACATCGCGATTCTTTACCCCTTTCTCAAAGAGAAAGAATGGGGGTATCTGTTGACGTTGCCTTGGATTTGCATGCAGAAGCCTAAATGTGCTTGCCAGAAGTCGGTTCCCGCCGGGCTTCGTCTTATCAATGTCTTGGCTACCTTCCCGATTGTCGCCCCAGTAGGTAAATCGTCCAGATTGCCAGTCAATTTCATCCGGCCACTCAATCTCCTCACCAGTGCTAAACAAAACCACCAGGTGCGGCATGGCAGCACCGGGCCGTTTTGCTATACGGAATCCGCCCATATTCCCTACGGGCATCAATTTGCTGATTGGTTCATCTGCGAGCGTTTTTGTACTACCGCTCTCATAAAGCTGGTTGACAACCAGGTCTGCGCCGGCGAGTTCGCTGAACTTAGTCATGGGGTGAGACTACCTCTTCATGGCCGTGCATCTAAACCCCCCGGCTCGCAATCGCTAGCAGCATGAAGAAGAGCAGCCACAAGGCGAGCTCCTTCACGTGGGAGCCACCTGAGCGAGCCGCACGCTCGAACGGCCCTCGGGCCGCCTCACGGGCACGTTGTGCCTCTACGGCGTCATAGTGTGCACGGATTGCCGCCGTGCGGGCGGCGGCCTCGGCCTCACGGGCCGCTTTGGCGGCGGCGGCGA
>JACCDP010114478.1_pt1 | contig 10416 bp, 9 predicted proteins | sample 7445841 | NCBI WGS metagenome assembly JACCDP01 (sample SAMN15323441, study PRJNA562643) | freshwater metagenome | isolation source: river surface water | place: USA:Blue River Watershed | collected 2017-08-17
GTACGCCTACCCAGAGGCCCGCACCGCCGAAATGGCGGCACTGACGGTGTCACCCCAGGCACAGGGCCAGGGCGATGGTGAAAAAATCCTCAAGCGCATCGAGCAGCGCGCCCGCGCCATGGGCCTGGACAGCATCTTCGTGCTGACCACCCGCACCATGCACTGGTTCCTCAAGCGCGGCTTCGTACGGGCCGACGCCGACTGGCTGCCCGAGGCCCGCAAGCGCAAGTACAACTGGGACCGTCGCAGCATGGTCTTCGTCAAGAAGCTGGGCTGAGCCCGCGGTCTTGCACCACCGCGCGACCGAGCAGCGCGATAAGAATTACGCCCAGGCCCAGGAAACTCACGAGCGACCAGTTGGCGATGGTGCCGCCCAGAAAGGTCCAGTCAATGGTGCTGCAGTCGCCGCTGCCTCGGAAGATCATCGGAATAGCCCGCTGCAGCGGAAAGCTCTCGATCATTCCGTAGAAGTCGCGGCCGCAGGAGGCGCTCTGAGGAGGGTTCCACTGCAGCCAGCTTTGCCGGGCTGCGGTGAACGCGCCCAATCCCGCCAAAACCAGACCCACAAGGCTGGTCGCCAACAGGCCCAGGCGTCCACGCCAGACCGCGCCCAGCGCCGCAGCCAGCGCGACGCCGATCAGGCAATAGCGCTGGACGATGCACATCGGGCAAGGGTTGAGGCCAACCACATGCTGCAGGTACAGGCCAAAGGCCAGCAGGCCCAGGCAGACGATCGCAACACCAGCCAGCACGCGGCGGGGATGGTTCAGGCAGGCCGTGAACAGTGCGGAGATCCGGACTGACAAGGGAGCAGAGGTCGGCGTGGAGAGCGGGGCAGACATGGTGCGATGGACAAATTGACCCGTGGCATCAGGAGGGGACCACGCTGGAACTTGGGGCACAAAGTCTGCAAATCAATCTTTGCGCATCAATTTTCGACAAACACCCGTGCGTGGCGTGGCGTCACGACGAGCGTATCACCCTCTGCCAGTTCCATGGCCTTGAATTGCTGCGCCGGTATCTGCGCCTCGATCAGCGGGTCTGCGCCTGGGGCGCTCGCCGTGCCCTCTTCCACCGGCAGCAGCTCGAGCCGGGCAATCGGCCCGACCACGATGGCGCGCGCCAGCCGAACCACGATGCCACGCGGACGGCCCGCCGTATCGAGCCCGGCACCTGGGGTGTAGCGGGCAACGTCGAGGTCGTGCGGCCGCACATAGGCAAAGGCCTTGGCGTCCTGGGCCTGGGCGTGCTCGGGCGAGGACAGCTGCAGGCCCTCCAGATGAATCTCGCCCTGGTGGGCGCGGCCGTGGAACAGGTTCACATCGCCCAGGAAGCCGTAGACAAAGGGGCTGGCCGGGTGGTCCCAGACCTCCTGCGGCGAGCCCACCTGCTCGATCACCCCCCGGTTCATCAGCACCACCCGGTCGGCCACCTCCAGCGCCTCTTCCTGGTCGTGGGTGACGAAGATGCTGGTCACATGCAGTTCGTCATGCAGGCGGCGTAGCCAGCGGCGCAGTTCCTTGCGCACCTTGGCGTCGAGCGCGCCGAAGGGTTCGTCGAGCAGTAACACCCGGGGCTCCACCGCCAGCGCACGCGCCAGGGCAATGCGCTGACGCTGCCCGCCCGAGAGCTGGGAGGGGTAGCGGTCGGCCAGCCAGTCTAGCTGCACCAGGTTCAGCAGCTCATGCACCTTGGCCTGGATTTGGGCTTCTGAGGGCCGTGTGGCCCGCGGCCGCACCCGCAGACCGAAGGCCACGTTCTCGAACACCGTCATGTGACGGAACAGCGCGTAGTGCTGGAAAACAAAGCCCACCTGCCGGTCCCGCACATGGACTCCGGTGGTGTCCTCGCCGCTGAAGAAAATGCTGCCGGCGTCGGACGACTCCAGTCCGGCGATGATGCGCAGCAGCGTGGTCTTGCCGCAGCCCGAAGGTCCCAGCAGGGCGACGAGTTCGCCCGAGTCCACATGCAGCGACACATCGTGCAGCGCACGGAAGTCGCCGAAGTTCTTGCTGACGTTGCGGATTTCAATGCTCATGGCGTGACTTTCAAGGGCGCCGGCGCTTCGGGCGGCATCTCGGCGGCGGCCTTCATCAGCCGCTCGTGCTTCCACTCGGCCACCGACTTGATGGCCAGGGTGACCAAGGCCAGCAGCGCCAGCAAGGACGCCACCGAGAAGGCGGCGACCGACTGGTACTCGTTGTACAAAATTTCCACATGCAGGGGCATGGGCGTGGTCTGGCCACGGATATGGCCCGAGACCACCGAAACCGCACCAAACTCACCCATGGCCCGGGCGTTGCAAAGGATGACGCCGTAGATCAGACCCCACTTGATATTGGGCAGGGTCACGTACCAGAAGGTCTGCCAGCCGCTGGCGCCCAGCACGATGGCGGCCTGCTCCTCCTCGTTGCCCTGGGCCTGCATCAGCGGAATCAGCTCCCGGGCGATGAAGGGAAAGGTCACGAAAATCGTGGCGAGCACGATGCCCGGCACCGCGAACACGATCTTGATCCCATGACTGTCCAGCCAGGGACCGAGCCAGCCCTGGGCGCCAAAGACCAGTACGTACATCAGGCCGGCGACCACCGGCGACACCGAGAACGGCAAATCGATCAGGGTGGTCAAGAAGGCCTTGCCGCGAAACTCGTACTTGGCAATGCACCAGGCGGCCGCCACGCCGAACACCAGGTTCAGCGGCACGGTGATCGCGGCGGTGATCAGGGTCAGGCGGATGGCGGCCCAGGCATCGGGCTCCTTGAGCGCCTCCAGGTAGGCGCCTACGCCCTTGCGCAGCGCCTCGGCAAAAACTGCCGCCAGCGGCAGCAGCAGGAACAGCAGCAGCCAGGCCAGGGCCAGGCCGATCAGCGTCCAGCGTACCCAGGGCGCCTCGGTGGTGGCAATTCGGCGCTGGCCGGTGGATGTGGTGGTGCCACTCATTTCAAGCCCCCGAACGCTTGCGCTGCCAGGCCTGCAAGGCGTTGATCACCAGCAGCATGACAAACGAGGCCACCAGCATCACCACTGCCACCGCGGTGGCACCGGCGATGTCGTATTGCTCGAGCTTGCCGATGATGATCAGCGGCACGATTTCGGACACCATCGGCATATTGCCGGCGATGAAGATCACCGAGCCGTACTCGCCAATGGCACGGGCAAAGGCCATGGCAAAACCGGTCAGCAGCGCCGGCGCGATGGCAGGAAAAATGACCCGGGAAAAGGTCTGCCAGCGGGTGGCCCCCAGGGACATGGCTGCCTCTTCCAACTCGCGTTCGGTGTCTTCCAGCACAGGCTGCACGGTCCGAACGACAAAGGGCAAGCCGATAAAGATGAGCGCAATGACCACGCCGTTGCGATTGAAGGCCAACTGAATGCCCAGCGGCTCCAGGTACTGGCCCACCCAGCCGTTGCCGGCCAGCAGCGCGGTGAGCGAAATGCCGGCTACCGCCGTGGGCAGGGCAAAGGGCAGGTCCACCAGGGCATCGAAGAGGCGCTTGCCGGGAAACTTGTAACGCACCAACACCCAGGCGATCAACAGGCCGGCCACTGCATTGACCAGAGCCGCAATCAGCGAGGCGCCGAAGGTCAGGCGGTAGGCGGCGAGCACGCGCGGGGACGAGATAGCCGCCCAGAACTGGTCGGCTGTCAGGGTGAGCGACTTGAGCGTGAGGGCAGCAAACGGGATAAGAACCACCAGCCCCAGGTACACCAAGGTGTAGCCCAGGGTCAGGTTGAAGCCCGGCAGCACCTTGCGAAAGGTGCGCGAGCCTGGGGGCGTGCCGGCAGCGCCTCCCGCTGCCCCAGGCACTGCTGCTGGCGCAGCGTCAGCAGTCATCGGCTTACTTGACTGTGTAGATCTTGTCGAACTGACCACCGTCGTTGAAGTGGACCTTCTGCGCCTCGCCCAGGGAGCCGAACAGCTCTTGCACGGTGAAGAGAGGAATCGGCTTGAAGGCGCTGGCGTACTTCTTCAGAACGGCCGGGTTGCGCGGACGGATGTAATGCTTGGCCGCAATCTCCTGGCCGGCGTCCGAGTAGAGGAAGTCGAGGTAGGCCTTGGCCGCCTCAGCGGTCCCCTTCTTGGCCACGGTGCGCTCGACGATAGCCACCGGGTTCTCCGCCACGATGCTGATGGAGGGGTACACCACGTCGACCTTGTTGGCGCCGAACTCCTGGTCCACCGACACCACCTCGGACTCAAAGGTGATCAGCACATCGCCAATATTGCGCTGGAGGAAGGCGGTGGTGGCATCGCGGCCGCCGCGGGCCAACACCGGTACGTTCTTGTAGAGCCTGCCCACGAACTCGGCGGCCTGGGCGTCGGAGCCGCCCTTTTTCTTCACATAGCCCCAGGCGGCCAGGTAGGCGTAGCGGCCGTTCCCGCCGGTCTTGGGGTTGACCACGACCATCTGCACGCCCGGCTTGACCAGATCGTCCCAGTCCTTGATGCCCTTGGGGTTGCCGTTACGGGTGAGGAACAGCATGGTGGAGGTGGTGGGCGCCGCGTTGTTCGGGAAGCGCTTGGCCCAGTCCTTGGCCACCACACCCTTGTCGGCGAGGAATTCGATGTCGGTGCTGGTGTTGAAGGTCACCACGTCGGCGTCCAGGCCGTCGGCCACTGCGCGGGCTTGCGCCGAGGAGCCAGCGTGGGCTTGGTCGATCTTCAGGTCTTTGCCGGTGGCCCTTTTGTAGGCCGGAATGAAGGCGGCGTTGATGTCCTTGTAGAACTCACGCGCCACGTCGTAAGACGTGTTGAGCAGGGTCTGCTGGGCAGCGGCCAGGCCGGAGCTGGCCAGGGCAGCGGAGACGATCAAGAGCTTCAGGGCTTTTTTCATGGTGTTTTCTGGAGAAATCGGCCCGGCCAGGGTTGTCACAGAGGGCGACGCAGCCCGCTCGGGGCATGGCCATGGCAGGTCACTGGGAAGAACGCCGCGCATTGTCCCGGCCATGGAGCCAAATCCCAACGAACAAGTGGTTGTTTGCATATTCCTGCCCTTGGCGAGCGCCGGTCCGGGCTGGCGCCGATGCTGCGAGGACGCAGCCGTTGGGCGACGGTGCCAGCTTGCCCACCTGAGCCAAGGCAGGCCAACACAGGGCGCCGGAAGGCGGTGCACAGTGGCGCAGGGCAGAGGGGCCCGGTGGCCCAGGGGTCCGGATGCTCGCGCGCCGGGGGGCCGCTTACAGCAGCGGCCGCAGTTCCCGAGCCGCTTCCTGCAAGGCCGGAAGGAGTTCCCGCGCCAGCCGCTCGGATCCGCCGCGCGACGCACCCACCACCACATTGAGGGCGGCCAAGGTATCACCCTTGAGGTTGCGAAGCGGGACCGCCAGCGCCTGCACGCCAAGCTCATGGGTTTGGTCTGCCTGGCAGAAGTCGTCGGCGCGAATCTTCTTCAGGGCCAACCGCAAGGCCTCGGGGTCGACCAGGGTATGGGGCGTGAGACGGGCCAGGCGATGGACCTCCAGCCAGCCTGCCAGCACACCTTCGGAGAGCGCAGCCAGCAGCACGAGGCCGGTCGAGGTCGCATGGGCCGGCAGCCTTGCGCCCAGATGCACCCCGTAGGCCAGCACCCGGGTGGGGCCGGCGCGGGCGACGATCACGACCTCATCCCCATCGAGCACCGTGGCCGAAAAGGACTCGCCCATCTGCATGGAAAGGCGGTTGAGGGTGGGTTGGAGCACGCGGGGCAGGCGGGCCGAAGCCAGGTAACTGCCCGACAGACGCAGGACCTTGGGCGAGAGCCAGAAATGGCTGCCGTCGGTCTCCAGGTAGCCGAGGTGGGCCAGGGTCAGCAGGTGCCGGCGGGCGGCGGCGCGGGTGATGCCCGCGCGCTGGGCGGCCAGGGTGGCGTTCAGGCGCTGACGCTCGGTGCTGAAGCTCTCGAGAACGGCCATGCCCCGGGCCATGCCTTCGATGAAGTCCGGGCGGGCGATGGCTGGGGGCGTGCTTGTTTTGCTCATTTTTGGACTTCGGCGCTCATCCGCATTGCGCGATGATCGCACAAACCGCACGGTGATCGCGCAAGAGCTCCGCGCCACTCTGGGGCGCCTCCGCAGGCGCTCCTATCCTTGCTGATCAAGGAGTTCCCCATGACCCAGCACCGCACCCAAGTCGCGATCATCGGCGCCGGCCCCTCGGGCCTGCTGCTCGGCCAGCTGCTGCACAAGGCCGGGATCGACAACATCATCCTCGAGCGCCAGACCGGCGACTATGTGCTGGGCCGCATCCGCGCCGGCATCCTGGAGCAGGTCACGGTCGACCTGATGCGTGAAGCCGGTGTGGCCGAGCGTCTGGACGCAGAAGGCATCGTCCATCACAGCATCGAGCTGGTCTTCGGCGGCCAGCGCCACCCGATCGACGTGACCGGCCTCACGGGCGGCAAGGTGGTCACCGCCTACGGCCAGACCGAGGTGACCCGCGACCTGATGGACGCCCGCGCGGCGGCCGGCCTCACCACCGTCTACGAAGCAGAGAACGTGCAACTGCACGACTTCGACGGCAACTCGCCCCGAGTCACCTACACCCACGGTGGGCAAAGCCACACGCTCCAGTGTGACTTCATCGCCGGCTGCGACGGCTATCACGGCGTCGCCCGGGCCACGGTGAAGGACCGGGTCACCGAATACGAAAAGGTCTACCCCTTCGGCTGGCTAGGTGTGCTCTCGGAGACGCCTCCGGTCTCGCCCCATGCCATCGTCTACGGCAACAGCCCGCGCGGCTTCTCGTTGTGCTCCATGCGCAGCATGACCCGCTCGCGCTACTACGTGCAGGTACCGCTGACCGACAAGGTCGAGGAATGGAGCGACGAGCGCTTCTGGGACGAGCTCAAGCGCCGCGTCGACCCCGACTTGGCCGCGCGCATCGTCACCGGCCCGAGCATCGAGAAGAGCATCGCGCCCCTGCGCAGCTTCGTCGCCGAGCCCCTGCGCTTTGGCAGCCTGTTCCTCGCGGGTGACGCAGGCCACATCGTCCCGCCCACTGGCGCCAAAGGCCTGAATCTGGCGGCCACCGACGTGAAATACCTTTCGAGCGCGTTGACCGAGTACTTCCAGGACAAGAGCAGCGAGGGCATCGACACCTACTCCGAGCGCAGCCTCAAGCGCATCTGGAAGGCCGAGCGCTTCTCCTGGTGGCTCACCACCCTGATGCACCGCTTTCCTGATTCCGAGGGCATCGGCCAGAAACTGCAGGAGGCGGAGCTGGAGTACCTGGTGCAGTCGAAGGCGCTGTCGACGTCGCTGGCAGAGAACTACGTCGGCCTGCCGCTCTGAGGGTCAGGCGGCCGACGGCGGGTGCCCGGTGTTTGGTAGCCTCCAAGCATGACGACGACCCAGCTGCCGCTGACTGGCATCCGTATCCTCAGCCTCGCCCTGAACCTGCCCGGCCCGGCGGCCCTGATGCGCTGCCGCGCCCTGGGCGCCGACTGCCTCAAGTTCGAGCCGCCGGCGGGCGACCCGATGGTGCACTACAGCCAAGCCGCCTACGCCGACCTTCACCGAGGCGTATCGGTACGAACAGTCGACCTCAAGAGCGCCGGTGGGCAAGCCGAAATCCAAGCTGAGTTGGCTCGCACCGATGTGCTGATCACGTCGTTTCGACCGTCGGCCCTCTCAAAACTCGGGTTAGGCTGGGATGCATTGCACGCGGCCTACCCGCACCTGAGCCAGGTGGCCATCGTGGGCGGGGCGGGCGCAGCCGCCGAAACCCCTGGCCATGACCTCACCTACCAAGCCGAGCATGGCCTGGTCACAGGCCTCAACCTGCCGCCCACCCTGTTTGCCGACATGGGCGGCGCATTGATGGCGACCCAGGCGGTGCTGCAGGCGGTGTCGGCGCAGCGGCGCGAAGGTCACGTGCCGGCAGCCGCCGCCCAGGCAGAGGCACAAGCTCCCACGGGCAAGACCCAGCCGGGTCAGTACTTCGAAGTGGCCCTGGCCGATGCCGCCGCCTTCCTGGCCCTGCCCCGCCGCTGGGGCCTGACCCGCCCGCAAGACGCCATTGGCGGCGCCCACGCGGGCTACCAGGTCTATGCCTGCCGGGACGGCCGCATCGCGGTGGCGGCGCTGGAACCACATTTCGCGCGGAGGCTGATGGAGGCGGCCGACTTGAGGGCCGATCTGGATCCGATATCGCCTGAGGCCAGGCAGCGCTTGACCGCCTTTTTCGCTGCACACTCCACCGACGAACTCAATGCCATCGCCGCCAGCCGCGACATTCCCATGCACTCACTGGCAGCGTGAGAGCCAGCCCATGACGAGTGGCCCATGACAAGAATCGTCGGAAACCGTGATCGCAACGAGTTTGAGCCAGACCCTGTCCTGGCCCACCGCCGTGGACTTGCGTTGGACGCGATGCTGGCGGGGGCCCGCCGCCCAAGACTGCGGGGTGTTGTGCGAGGCACACACGCACTCCTGAACAGGTTGGATGACCAGCAATCGCTGGCCGCAGCACGTCAGCTCAACGGGCCGGCCTGAACGATGGACCAAGACGCGGTCCTCCAATTGCTGGCGCGGTTCCAGAGTGAAGGCGTGACTGTGAGCACCCTCGATATCGAGGGGCTACTCAAAACTAAGACGGATTACCGCGACAAGGACCGGATCGACCGCGAGGCGCTATCGCGGCTTCGCAGCCGCCTCTGAATGTCAGCGCGCCTTGCCAGTTTTGGACTGGCCGGTTCGACCGCCCAGCCGTGACTCAGACACCGGCTTGCCCGACTTGGCCGCGCCCGTGACGCGCGGAGGAAGTCCGGTGTGCTGGGTCAAAAGCTTGCCCGGACGGGGTGCCACCACCGTCGAGTTCTTCCGGCGAGCGCTCTGGTAGCTGCCATCGGTGATCGGCTGGTAGGTCGGAATCAGGTGGTGCTTGCCGTTGCCGATCAGGTCGGCCCGGCCCATGCCCTTGAGCGCCTCGCGCAGCAAGGGCCAGTTGTTCGGGTCGTGGTAACGCAAAAAGGCCTTGTGCAAACGGCGACGGCGCTCACCACGCACCACATCCACGCTGTCCTCGTCACTCGCCTGGCGGTGGATCTTGCGCAAGGTATTGCGGCCCGAGTGGTACATCGCGGTGGCGGTGGCCATGGGGCTGGGATAGAAGGTCTGAACCTGGTCGGCGCGAAAGCCATTGCGCTTGAGCCACAGCGCCAGGTTCATCATGTCGTCGTCGGTGGTACCTGGGTGAGCGGCGATGAAGTAGGGAATGAGGTACTGCTTCTTGCCTGCCTCGGCCGAGAACTTCTCGAACATCTGCTTGAAGCGGTCGTAGCTGCCGATGCCCGGCTTCATCATCTTTGACAAAGGCCCCTGCTCGGTATGCTCGGGCGCGATCTTGAGGTAGCCGCCCACGTGGTGCTGCACCAGTTCCTTCACGTACTCGGGCGATTGCACCGCCAGGTCGTAACGCAGACCGGAACCAATGAGGATCTTCTTGACGCACTTGAGGCTGCGCGCGCGCCGGTACATCCGGATCAGGGCGCTGTGGTCGGTGTTGAGGTTGGGGCAGATGCCCGGGTAGACGCAGCTGGGCTTGCGACAGGCGGCCTCGATCTCCGGGCTCTTGCAGCCAATGCGGTACATATTGGCGGTGGGGCCGCCCAGGTCCGAGATCACGCCGGTGAAGGCGGGAATCTTGTCGCGGATGTCCTCGATCTCCTGGATGACCGAGTCCTCGGAGCGGCTCTGGATGATGCGGCCCCCGTGCTCGGTGATCGAGCAGAAGGTGCAGCCGCCGAAGCAGCCACGCATGATGTTCACGCTGAAGCGGATCATCTCCCAAGCCGGGATCTTGGTCGCTCCCTCGTGGCTGCCGTTTTCGTCCGCATAGGCCGGGTGAGGGCTGCGGGCGTAGGGCAGGCCGAAGACATGGTCCATTTCGGCGGTGGTCAGCGGGATCGGAGGCGGGGTGATCCAGACGTCGCGCTCGCCGTGGGCCTGCACCAGTGCGCGGGCGTTGCCGGGGTTGGTTTCGAGGTGCAGCACCCGGCTGGCGTGGGCATAGAGGATGGGGTCAGACTTGACCTGCTCGTAGGCGGGCAGCCGAATCACCGTGCGGTCACGCGGCGGCAGGCGGCGCTTGCCGACCAGCCCGTGATTGGGCATGAAGGCAAGTGGCTGCTCCTTGCTGCTGTTCGCAGCCGCAGCAGCAGCAGCAACGGCGCCCTCCCCACCTTCTTCCTTCGCACAGGACTGGCCTTGGGCCTTGGCTTGGTCGCCGGTGGTCAGGTAGGGGTTGATGTGTTCGTCGACCCGCCCCGGCTGGTCCACCTCGGTGGAGTCGATCTCGAACCAGCCCTCAGGCGTTTCACGGCGGACAAAGGCGGTGCCGCGCACGTCGGTGATTTGCGAGACCGGCTCGCGCGCCGCCAGCCGGTGGGCGATCTCGATGATGGCCCGCTCGGCGTTCCCGTACAGCAGCAGGGCGCA
>JACCDP010942990.1_pt1 | contig 10413 bp, 12 predicted proteins | sample 7445841 | NCBI WGS metagenome assembly JACCDP01 (sample SAMN15323441, study PRJNA562643) | freshwater metagenome | isolation source: river surface water | place: USA:Blue River Watershed | collected 2017-08-17
TCATAACTGGCTCCGTCGAGGACGTGTCCCTTTTTTTCGACCATCTGCGTTAAATGCAAATAATGAGTCGGCCTCGATGCAATCTGTTTTCGTCTAGCTGGCTCCCTTTGAAACACATGTTGCTATGGTGATAATCAATCATTCAGTCTGGCTGATGCGACATAACTGGCTCCGTCGAGGACGTGTCCCTTTTTCGACCATCTGCGTTAAATGCAAATAATGAGTCGGCCTTAAAGCGTATAGCTGGTTCCCTTCCAAACACATGTTGCTATGGTGATAATCAATCATTCAGTCTGGCTGATGCGACATAACTGGCTCCGTGGAGGACGTGTCCCTTTTTCGACCATCTGCGTTTAATGCAAATAATGAGTCGGCCTCGATGCAATCTGTTTTTGTCTAGCTGGTTCCCTTCCAAACACATGTTGCTATAGTTATAATCAATCATTCTGTCTGATAACTTCGCCATTACCGGCTCCGTGAAGGACGTGTCCATCTTTCGAACATGTGCTTTCAGCAGGTTTAGTTTTTGTCAACCTGTCTCCCATTGTCATGCAATCTGATCGATGCACTAACATTGGCTCCGTCGAGGACGTGTGTCCTTTTTTTTCGACCATCTGTGTTAAATGCAAATAATGAGTCGGCCTCGATGCATTTGGGTTCCGTACTATATAAACGGTCGATCTTGTTCGATAAGCGCATTCATCTGCGACACTAGTTCCGAACACGTTTTAATTCAGTTCTGCCAGTCCACAAAATGTTTCCAGATTTTTTGAAAGAGTGTTGCTTCTCTGACGACGATGAACGGCTGACTCTGATCACGAAACGCTCTCGTTGTTTAACAGCAGCTAAAGAGGGACATTTGCAATGCCTTCAATATGCACGGAAACAAAAATATCCGTGGGATCAGGCGGTGACAGCAGCAGCAGCAGAAGGTGGCCATTTAGAGTGTCTCAAATTTGCTCACTCGAACGGATGTCCCTGGGATGAAGAGACGGCGTCTGCAGCAGCTGCGGGTGGACACATTGACTGCCTTAAATACGCTTTCTTAAACGGCTGTCCATGGGACGAAGAAACTCCGTCTTCAGCTGCCGCGGCTGGAGAGCTTGACTGCTTGAAATTCGCCGTGGAAAACAACTGCCCTTTCAACCTAACCATCACCTTTGAAGCTGCTTTGACAGGACAGTTGCACATTTTGGAATTCGCGGTTGAAAAAAATTTTCCTTGGAGCAAAGCCACGACATTTGTCGCTGCGAAAAAAGGACACTTGGAATGTCTGATGTATGCCGTCGACCACGGGTGTCCCTGGGACGAAGAAACGACTTTCGCCGCTGCTAGATGGGGCCAATTTGCGTGCTTAAAGTTTGCTCACGAAAAGGGATGTCCGTGGGACGCAAGGACCGCCGACGTTGCAGCCGATCGTGGTCATTGGGATTGCTACAATTACGCGATCGAACACGGGTGTCCGCAGCTTCCGAGTACGGTGAAAAGAGACTCTCAAGGATCGTCAGGCCCGAACACTGATTGTGAAGATGACGAATGCTACAATTACGGGTTTCCGCAGCTTCCGAGTCCGGTGAAAAGAGCCCGTGACTCTCAAGGCTCATCTTCAGGCCCGAACATTGATTGTGAAGATGACGAACCGCCCCTGAAACGATTTCACGTTTTGTAAAGGCGCCTAATGACTGTTTTCAACCAATTTATTCTAATTTTGTTTGATTGATTGTTTGTTTGCCGACTAAAATACAAAAAAAAACGTGGTGAACAGCAAAGAGATGAAGCAGCTTCTAATTAATAAACTGGGATCGCAATCACAGATGATGCACCTCTTTGACATACGGCTCCTCTATACACATATAGGTTTGACGCAAATGATGAATCATGTAATGTGATTGATGCGCCGGAATCAGTTTTGTCACGCTGTCCCCCGTTCCACTAGAGAGCGACTTCATTTCAAACAAATGCGTTTAATGCCAATTACGAGTCGGCCTCGATGCGTCTAGCTGGCTACCTTTAAAACACATGTTTCTATGGTGATAATCAATCATTCAGTCTGATTGATGCGTAATGACTGGCTCCGTCGAGGACGTGTCCCCTTTGTTTTTTTTCGACGAAATGTGTCTGAAACAAATGACGAGGCGGCCTCGATGCGTCTAGCTGGCTTCCTTTGAAAGCATCTGTTGCTTAAGTGATAATCAATAATGCAATCTGATAAATGCGCTGACGCTGGCTCCGTCGAGGACGTGTCCCTTTTTTTTTCGACCATCTGCGTCTAATGCAAATAATGGGTCGGCCTCGATGCGTCCAGCAGGCTTTGTCAAGCTCCCTTTTTCAAATCCATGTTGCAAAGATTCGGCTTCCTTTTTACCAAGTGCGCTCCATTTCATCAAGAGTTATGCAGTCTGATGTTGAGTTGACTGACCTACAGACCTGTACCAGTTTTAGTCTGCTGAACTGACGCGATTGGTTGACAGTGCACTGGATGTTCTTGAGTGAAAAAAAAAACGAAAAAGGATGTCTGAAATCTTTTCTATCTCAGTCCTGAAAAGTGGAAAATTGACGCCACTTTCTAATAATTGGTGCTTCACGTCGGAATGCAGTTGTCTTGCGGTCGATTCTAGTCTCATTTGTTTAGCAGCAGCTCGAGAGGGGCACTTGCAATGTTTGCAAATTGCTTTCCAGATCGGATGCCCGTGGGATGAAGAAACTTCATTAGCAGCAGCTAGAGGAGGACATTTGGATTGTTTCACATTTGCAATCGGAAACGGATGCCCGTGGCATCCGTATACAACTTTTGAAGCTGCATTTTATGGACACTTGGATCTCTTGAAATTTATAGTTAAAAGAGGCGGTCCGTGGAGCAACTTGACAACGTATGCCGCTGCAAAAGAGGGACACCTTGACTGCCTGAAATTCGCCTTCGACAACGGGTTTCCTTGGGACGAAACGGCGACGTATGCCGCTGCGAAAAACGGACACTTGGAATGTCTGATATATGCCGTCGACCACGGGTGTCCCTGGGACGAAGAAACGACTTTCGCCGCTGCTAAAAGCGGGCACTTGAAATGCTTGAAGTTTGCTCACGAAAAGGGATGTCCGTGGGACGCAAGGACCGCCGACGTTGCAGCCGATCGTGGTCATTGGGATTGCTACAATTACGCGATCGAACACGGGTGTCCGCAGCTTTGGAGCACGGTGAGAAAGAGCCTGCGTCTCTCAAGGATCGTCAGGCCTGAACACCACTGATTGTGAAGATGACGAACCGCCCCGGAAACGACTTCTTCTCGTTTTTCGAAGGCGCCTAATGATATACATGCCTTTGGATGACTGTTGTTTTTTTTTCCAATTAATTATTTCCAATAAAATTGCTTTAAGGAAAAAAACGAAAGGAAACGAGTGCAGTTCTTGATTGATTAATGAGAATTTTAGTTCGTAATTTAGTTTTCTCCGTTTCTCCGTCACCTGATGATATGTCACAACCCTTCCCCTAGAAAACGGACAAAACTGCGTGATTCGAGAGGTCTTTTGAAAAAATTGAAGCTCCGTTTGCTGAGCTCCTCCTTTTGCGGAGTCAACTGTCAGTTTTCCTCGAGGAAGGATGTCGAATCATTCTAGGGAAATTGAAAACAAAAAAATGAATTTTGAAAAATACGTGCACCTTGAACGATTTGGAGCGAAAGGCGTGAAAAACATAGAAAGAGGAAAATGTTTCATTTTCCCAAAATTGGATGGAACCAACGCTAGTGTTTGGCTCCACGACGGACAAATTCAAGCAGGCAGTCGGAATTTTGTCTTGTCACGAGAAAAACGAGACAATTTCGGTTTCTTGAAGTGGGCTTCTGTCCAAGAAAACCTTTTGAACTTTTTGAAAGAAAATCCAACGCTCAGACTTTTCGGAGAATGGCTCGTCCGTCATCAGATTCCCTACCGAAAAGATGCATGGAAGAGGTTTTTTGTTTTCGACGTTGCAGATGAGCAATCAACCTTTTTGCATTATCAGGTTTACCAACCACTATTGGAGAAACACAACATCGAATACATTAAGCCTATTGCAGTGATCGACGATGTCAGCTATCAAAGATTGACTAGTCTGTTGAAAAAAAATGATTTCCTCATGGAAAAAGGTGAAGTTGGCGAAGGCATTGTTGTCAAAAACTACGATTTTAAAAATCGTCATGGTCGGAGTGTTTGGGCGAAACTCATTTCCAGCGAATGTAAAGAAAAGACATGTGAAAAGTCGCTGATCTCAGCTCCAATGTGTTTAGAAGAAAAAATTGCCCAAAAGTATGTGACTGCTGCGTTTTGTGAAAAGGAATTAGCAAAAATGAAAAACGCCGCTGGCAAGTGGACGTCAGAAATGATACCGAAGTTGCTGAATGATATTTACGCTGAAATCATCATTGAAGAGTCGTGGAATTTCGTCTCCGAAAATAACAATCCTTCTATCAACTTTTCCATGTTGAAGCATTTTGTTTTTCTTAAAATCAAGGAAAGATTGCCGTTTGTATTCTCAAAAAGCATCGAAAAAGAATGACAATAAACTTTTTTTGTTTTTCAAACAGTTTTTGTTTCTATTCCATCCGGAAGAGAAAACGTCATTTCACTGAGAAATAGACAAAAGGGCACACCCACTCAGGCGGGGGGAAGGACGGATATATTGACTGTGGAATGAACTGCTTTCTTTCATATCCCTGTCTTCATTGCTTTGGCGAAGACGTTATGGCTCAAGTCCACTTCTGTCCTGTTCAGAAATGGGTGACGTTTTTGACGACTACAATTTTTCTGACAACACAGATTCCTATTGCTGTGGGATTTTGTTTGTATCCGTCCAGATCTTCAGGTTTTTTTTTGTTATTTCTGATTGTGAAATTTCTATGTTGCGTAAAGGAATTGTTTTTTAGGTTTGGAAGTCATTTCAACTTCAAACTGGTCGAAAGAATTCATGACAATTTACCCATGGGGAATTCAATCTGCTCGGATGTCAGATTTTCAGTGCGACCGTGTTCAATATTCTTTTTGGATTTTGATTCCTACCTTCCAACTGAATGTATCAAATATCATTGAGATCATAGTTCGACTGTGCGACGGTTCGTGTCATTTTGTCGATTACCAAATCTTCCTTTTGACTTTTTGGAAACAAAAATCTTTTCAGGAGACGATGAATTTGACAATCCGAACAGAGGGTCGTTGGTTGTGAATGTGATTTCGGATGACAACAAAGAAATCAATTTAAAAATTAACCATGTTAACGATTTCGAAAAACGATTTTGCGTTAACGACGGTCGTGCGAGAGACGGTCAAGACAGAATCGTTAAACAGTTGGAAATCAGTTGCGTGAAAAACCCAATTTACATAAAAAAAGTGCTCATGTCAATTAAATCAGGTGACACAATTCATGAATTAACATCAGTGAATGTTTTTATTTATTTTGCATTTGCAGGTAACAATGTCATTTCTTTGACGAACGCCCCGGAAATTTCTTTGACGAACGCCCCGGAAATTTCTTTGACGAACTCCACGGAAATGACTGTAGAAAACCAAATATCGAACGAAGATTTTATGATGTCTGTCTCCTGGACACTGCTCATTGTCTTTGGGTGTTCCAGTTTTTTCGTGCTCTTTTCCGTTTTCTTTGCATTGAGAAAACGAGTTTTTACGTCTTCTCGACATTGGTGCTGAGATCATGATCTATCAAAATTGTAGCAGATGCAAGTGATTGAAAAGGATAAACATTTTCAATTGAATTAGGTAATTTGTGTCATTAATTTGGGTTTTGTGAAAAGTGAATATTGTGGAGATGTTGCAAATTCCTCATTCTGCCATCACAGTCTTTGTTGGTCGACGATTTCACTTCTTTCGGCCGAAAATGCAAATTGTTTGAAGATGTTCGTTGAAGTTGAATCATTCGGTATGGGAAGTCTGAAATTTCTTCCGATTGTGTCGGACCATATTATTTTGTTTCTGCAATGACAATTGTCTGAACTTTTCTTTTGAAAAAAAAAAATCCAACTAGAAGGAAGTGCGCACACCACCATCGAACGATTCCGGAAATCCATGTGATATCTTCTTTATCGGAAATGTCGACAAAAAAAATCATTGAGTGGAAGAGGTAGAAATGACGCAAATTATCATTGTTCTGTTCGTTATTTACATTTCTTCCATTTTATGATTTTTATCGCCGAATCCCGATCATCATCACTCATTTGATAATGGTTTTAGAATCTGGTTTTCGTTTCATCTTTTTTCGTGCAGAGGATAATGAAGATCAATGCTGTATGGTGATTAAGAGAAATGTTGTATGTACCACTGCGGCATTTGTCTTCATCATCCTCTGCAGAAGAAAAATGTATTTTGGAACGTTTTGCGATTTTGTTTTGTTTTGAAATTTTTATGACGTTGTGTTTGCTATTTAATTTGGACTTTTGTGACATTGCTTTTGATGGGTTTGTCAATACAACTGTTTTCAATATAACTTGCCTGAGATTTTTGTTCCCCAACCTTTTGAAGAAGAGTGCGGCCAAACAACCCAAATTTGGGGTTGTTTGGATGTTTGAAACGTTCTCCAAATTTTGAAATGCAATGCATCGTCTGACATTATGGCATTGATTTCGTCGACGTCAGCATCTTGTCTGAAAATGGTTTCATTTTCCGCATCGTGAAAAGCAATGCACCAAAAATCGTAATCATTTTCTGTAAATTGATCGCGGTCTACGTTAATACAATGTTTGAAAATTCGAGCGAATGCGTTCTTCCAATTTTCTTCTCCCCCGAATGTTGATATTCCTGGGTTTGGAGGATCGTTTTTGTCTAAAGTGAATTGTTGAACTGCTCTTTCGGAAAACAATATTCCAGCATATTCTTCATACTCTCTCAATGTGCGATGTTTTCCAAAACCGTATTTTCCCTCATGTCCTTCTTGCGTTTCTCCATCGATTCCGAAAAGTTTGCGATTTGTTGCATGGGACGCTTCATTTTTCACGTACCATTTCCGATGATCATCCCAATGTTTTGTCCGTCCTTTTCTTGTGTATTCATGCCAAAGAACTACTTTATGAGGATGGAATAAATCGTATCCATGAGTAAAAGCTCGAGCAGCGATCGATATTTCTTCACCGTGAAAATAATACTCAGGATTGTGTTGAACTTCATTTGAAAATTCCCCAAGAGTGAAACAGAAATGAGCGGAATAAAACCGTGCCCTAATTGGTTCGGTAAGTGCTTGATGATTTTGAATTGCTTCTGGTAAAAAGAAAACAACACCTTCAGGGATGAAACGATCGAAAACCATTCTCCATGGAACGAGAATGCGTTCCGCCGGATCGTTTTCGGGATTGAATGATGGGGCGTATGTAGTAATCAACGGTTTTTTGTATCCCAAATTTTGCAATTGTCTCATCATTTCCAACAATGTTTTGTCCCATTCAGGAGCAAAACGCATATGAGAATCAATTTGTAGAGTGAATTCTTCATTGTCAAATAATTGTTGAACGGCATGTCTCGCCCAACACACACCCTTGCTTTCCTTATACGAAATGTCGATGATTTTGCATCTTTTGTCGTGGCCGAATTCTTCTAACGTTTCTTCGTTGTCGTGTTGCCAAGCAATTCCGAAGACTAAATTTTCAGGGTTTTTTGCGTTTTTTACGCAATCTCTCAAAGTTGGCAAAAGTTGCGGATCTCTGTAAGATGCAATTTGAACGAAAATTCGCATTGTGAAATATTTTTTTTTATCAACATGATGACATTGTTTTAAAGGTGATCCAAATGAAAAATCAGTTTTCATTTTGAGTCAATTTTCAGAAATGCAAATATCAAAAAAGAAAAATTCGAGTTTCATTCTGCAAAAATGAATGAAGAATTTCTCAATATTTTGTTCCCAACATTTATTTTTGAAATTGATTTTTAAAAATGTTTCTCAATATTTCTTTTCCAACATTTATTTTCGAAATTGATTTTTCAATTTGTTTCTCAACATTTATTTTCGAAATTGATTTTTCAATTTGTTTCCAACATTTATTTTGGAAATTGATTTTTAAAAATGTTTCTCAATATTTTGTTTCCAACATTTATTTTCGAAATTGATTTTTCAATTTGTTTCTCAACATTTATTTTCGAAATTGATTTTTCAATTTGTTTCCAACATTTATTTTTGAAATTGATTTTTAAAAATGTTTCTCAATATTTTTTTTTCCAACATTTATTTCTGAAATTGATTTTTAAAAATGTTTCTCAATATTTTTTTTCCAACATTTATTTTTGAAATTGATTTTTAAAAATGTTTCTCAAAATTATTTTTCAACATTAATTTTCGAAATTGATTTTTCAATTTGTTTCTCAATATTTCTTTTCCAACATTTATTTTCGAAATTGATTTTTAAAAATGTTTCTCAATATTTCTTTTCCAACATTTATTTTCGAAATTGATTTTTCAATTTGTTTCTCAATATTTCTTTTCCAACATTTATTTTTGAAATTGATTTTTAAATTGTGTTCACATTTTTTTGTTTCCAACATTTATTTCTGAAATTGATTTTTAAAAATGTTTCTCAATATTTTGTTTCCAACATTTATTTTTGAAATTGAAACGAAGGGCGTTCATTCACGTTTTCAACATCTGTATTGAATGTTGGGAAAATTTCCGTCGTCACCCGTTCACCGCTTCCGTTATGATTGTCGCCGAAACATTCATTTTTGAGATGTGAACAACATCAAGTTTTGTTGTGATTGTTCATTGTTTTTTTTTCTTCTGATATTTCAAAACCAAAGTGATTGTCGAAATCTCACTCAAAAAAAGAAAATTTGAAAATTCTGAATTCAGAAACCAGAAAGGCTTTTTATCGTTTCCAGATGTCCGGCCACTTGCCGCTGAGTCATATCCGTCAGCCAATCCAGATAACATAGTCTCATGTCAGCTGAAAACATCTGTTCGTTTTTCTGACGTTGTATCGGCAATCTTTTTCTTATCAGTGGACCATATGTTTTCCAGCTGACAGTGGTCACTTTTATCTCGTTTCGAAAGTGGCCATTCCCCATTCCCCATTCCCCATTCCCCTCCGAATTTGGACCAGTCTTCTTCAGACATTTCACTTCGAAGGATCAACAGAAGACTGTTTTTGTCTTTTTCCTGCAATGAATCCAGCAGAGTATGAAAACATTTGATTTCACATTTCAGTTGTTTGAATTGAGACATTTCTGATTGTTCAGGTCGTTTGTTGTTTCCGTTATGATGTTTGACCACTTTCATCAATCAGACCACGGCTGGGCGGTTATTGATTGCGAGATATGGAAAAACGTTCATTTCAATTGCAATGATCCTTTTTTTTCTTTTGGAAGGAAAAAAATAGAAGACGTGCTGCATCGAGACGTGTGGAATTTTGTTTCCAAAAAGGTGTTTGAACTGCGAATAACAGCTGATAATTCATTGCAGATTACTTTTCCCAATGATGAAAACAATGTGATTGAAACAGCAATTTGTGCTTTTGACTCTTCAAACAATGGCTGGAAAGCAATCCCTTTAGATATGGAAACGACAATTAATCTGTCTTGTCCTTCATTAGTGAAACACAACAATAACGTTTGTGTCTTGTTGAATATTCGTAAATTGGATGCTGAAAGATACGAAAGTGTTGATCAATTGTTTCTTTGCCAATTTCGGAAATTCATCGATGAATGTTCAAAAAAGCAAATCTATTTTTGTGAATGTCAATACCATTACCCATTTTCGCAAATGGATGTGTTTGGATTTGTTTCAAAATTTTTCACAAAAAAACAAGGGGAACGTGTCAATTGCAAATTTTGTTTGAACTCATCAAACATTATTCGTTTGCAAGTTCCTGAAATTATGATGTGTCGACCTGAAGAATTTTCTATGGGGTCAACAGGATTCATTCCAGTGGTTTTTTGTCGTAATGGTCACGTTGCAAATGAATCTTTTGCGCGATTTGTGCGTTCCAAATTCGTGTCTTGCCCTTTTTGTTTTCATGAACTTTTTCTTTGTTACGAAAGAAGGGTGTGAAATACATTTTTTTCAAAAGAGTGTTTCACTTGTCTGATCTGAAAATGATAAACGACGACCACAGGTCGGGAAAATAATGACGACCACAGGTCGGGAAAATAATGACGACCACAGGTCGGGAAAATAGGGAAAATAATGACGACCACAGGTCGGGAAAATAGGGAAAATAATGACGACCACAGGTCGGGAAAAACATTGACGACCACAGGTCTGAAAAAATTAACGACCACAGGTCGGAAAAAATTAACGACCACAGGTCGGAAAAAAAATGACGACCACAGGTCGGGAAAAAAATGACGACCACAGGTCTGAAAAAATTAACGACCACAGGTCTGAAAAAATTAACGACCACAGGTCTGAAAAAATTAACGACCACAGGTCTGAAAAAATTAACGACCACA
>JACCDP011467830.1_pt1 | contig 10411 bp, 9 predicted proteins | sample 7445841 | NCBI WGS metagenome assembly JACCDP01 (sample SAMN15323441, study PRJNA562643) | freshwater metagenome | isolation source: river surface water | place: USA:Blue River Watershed | collected 2017-08-17
GGCGCCGCACTCGATGAAATGGAACCGGCTCACCGAGGGCAGCCGCATCAGCTCGTCCATGGTGAAGACCTTGGGGGTCTTGACCATCTTCTCGTCCGAGCCGTTGACCATCAGGCGGTGCTTGGACGGGTCGATGTCCCACCACCCCTGGTGATGACGCTCGAAGTGCAGGCCGCTTGGCGTGACGATGCCGAACAGGCTTTGCAGCGGTGCGAAGCTCACCGAGGCCTGCGCGGTCTGCGTCAGGCCCGGGCTCTGGCGGCGCTGCACATTGCCTTCGTACTTCGAGGGCTTGCCGTAGCCGTCGGTCACCACCGGCTGGCCCAGGCCCCGCGTGTGCTCGGGCAGGTTCAGGATGTTCGGATCGCCCCCCTCGGTGGGCACCGGGTTGCCCTGCGCATGCGACAGGGTGGCCGCACCTGCGGCCGCCGACGCGCTGGCAGCGGCGAAGGCGCGGCGAATGAAGTCGCGGCGGCCCTGCTTGCCCTCGGCAAACACCGTCTTGATGTCCTGCGGCGCGAGAAAGTTCTCGGGCGCCTTGATCAGTCGTCCCGAGCCCGCACCGCCGCTCACCACCGCAGCCCGCGCCGCCGGTACCGCGGCCCTGTCCTGTTCCGAGTCTGTTGCTCTCACTGTGCCTCCTGCACCTCGCGCCGCTGTGGCGCCCGCCTGCCCCTGGATGAGAGCGCATGGTGGCGCCACATCCTTACTCAATCCTTATATGATTGATTACGAATATATTGGAGTCGGCGCAAGTGTGGATCGGGGTTTACCCGATGCCTGGATGCCTGGGCTCAGCCAGGTCAGCGAAACTTGTAGTGGTCGCGGTTGAGCACCGCCGCCACCGCGGTGACCTCTTCGGGAAACAGCCCGAGGTTGAGTTCGGTGTTGCACTGCTCCACCATGCCGCGCAGGAAGCCTGGCGTGTTGATGCGCCCCTGCGGCCGGTAGATGGCCGAGCCGTCGCCGCCCACCTTGCGCGTGTGGCACTGCGCGCACTTGTGCTCGGCGATCAGCTTGGCACCCATCGCCAGATCGGCGTCCTTGAAGATCGAAGGCCCCTGGGCCTGCGCCTGCGCCACGCCAACCCACAGCAGCAGCGCCAGGCCACCGACCCGCGCCACGCGACGCCGCTGCATCCACCCATCCTTCATCGCATGCTCCTGTCTGCCGGTGCGCTGCACCTCGCGCCGGGATGGCGCCCGCGGTTCATCCACGCACGATGGATCATCAACAGAAGGCACCGGAAGTCAATCCCCGCAGGCCGCGCCAGATGCGGGGCAAGCGTGCGCCGTGCTTCAGCCCAAGGAGCGCCGCGCCTGCGCGATGCGCTCTTCCAGGTACACGCCATAGAAGTCGGGCAGCGACGTGCCGGCCAGGCGCGGAGCCACCTCGCGCGCGCCCTTGCCGATGAACAGCAGCGTGGGCGCCACCGTCACGCCCCAGCGGCGCACCACGGCATCGTGGTCGGTGGCCCGGCCGTCCAGGTCGCGCAGCGCGCGGCGGCTGCGCATGTCGATCTGCACCACCTGCAGCGCCGACTCGGCCATCAACGGCCCGAGATAGTTGTCGCGCACCACGCGGCAGTACGGGCAGCCGGGCAGGCTCACCATCACCACCAGCGGCTGTTGCCGCGCAAGCGCCTGCGCCAGCGCATCGGCCAGCGACGCTGGCACCGGCAACTGCACGCGACCTTCGTGTGCGGGTGGGCCCAGCCCTGCGCCCTGCTGCGCATGCACGGGCCTGGCGCTGCCCCACGCCAGCAGGCCCACGCCCGTCATGGCAGCCGCACACAGTTCGCGCCTGCGCAGCCCTGCGGCACCCCGGGTTGCGGCATCGCGCTTCACGGTTCGCGCTCCATCTGCAGGTAGGTGTTGTAGGCGTTCATGCGGTTGGCCACGCGAAACAGCGGCAGGTGCTCAAACGCGGTCCAGTCGGCTGCCGCATAGGCCTCATCGAACGGTTCCATGTTGCGCGCAGCGCGGCCCATGGTCTCGCGCAGGTGGCGCAGGTAATCGGCGGTCAGGCGCATGTCCTGCCGCGCAGACGTCGACAACGGCCCGTGCCCCGGCACGATGGTCTGTGCATCGAACTTCAACAGCGCATCCAGCGAATCGATCCACTGACGGGTGTTGGCCTGCCCGACAAACGGAATGCGGCCGCGAAACACGAGGTCGCCCGCAAACAGCACGCGCTGCGAGGGCAGCCACACCGCCAGGTCTTCGGGCGTGTGCGCCGGGCCCAGCGGCTCGATCTCGAAGGCCACGCCGCCCACGCGCAGGGTGGTGCGCTGCGTGAGCCACACATCGGCTGGCACCAGGCGGGTGGACTCATCGATCCACGGCGCCAGCTCGTCGCGCGAGGCCTTCAGGCGCAGCGCTGCGGTGTCGGAGTTCAGGTACTCCAGCGCTGCACGGTGCGCGACGACCCTGGCGCCAGCCTCCACAAAAGCCTGCAGTCCGTAGATGTGGTCGGCGTGATAGTGGGTCACGATGACATGCGTCACCCGCTGCGGCGTGACCTTCGCAATCGCCTGCATCAGCTCGCGCGCCAGCGCCGGCGAGCCCAGCGCGTCGATCACCACCACACCTTGCGGCGTGACGACGAACGCCGCGTTGGAGATGAAGTTGCGGTTGGCCGGGCTGCCCAGCGCCGAGGCGCCTTGCACGAACCACACGCCCGGCGCCACCGGTTCGGGGCGCAGCGCAGGTGCGTCTTGCGCCCGCACAACCGCCGCGCCCGCAAGCGTGGCCACCACCGCCAACAGCAGCACTGCCCAAGACCGGCGCCACGCCTGCATGGATTGCCGCCCGTTCAGGCCGCCGACTCGATCGCGATCTGGGTGCAGACAGCGCGGCACAGGGTGACCACGCGGTCGTTGATGATGCGGTAGTAGATCTGCACGCCGTCGCGGCGCTTGCCCAGCACGCCGGCCTGATACAGCGTGTTGAGGTGCTGCGACATGTTGGGCTGCGTGGTTTTGATTTCGGCGAGCAGCTCGCTCACGTTCTTCTCGCCGTTGCACAGGCTCGAGATGATCTTCAGCCGCATCGGCGCCGACATCACCCGAAACACCTCGGCTGCCGACTCGAACACCTCGTCGGTCTCGAGCACGGCTTCAGCCGCCGCGGCCCCCGCCGCTGCCCCCGACGGGCGGGCGGCGGTCTTGCGGACGGGCTTGCGGGCAGCGGTGGAAGTGGCCATGAGCGAGGGGCGCCGCAGGCGCCAGATCAATCAGTGGCTACTAATATACGCCGGCCGCATGTAAAGCGCCACCCCCTGCCTTGGACCGCAGGGGGCCATACGGTGGCATGCGGCGGCATACGGCGGCATACGGCGGAGCACGGCGTGACGTGTCGGGATACGTCGGGACACGGCGCACACGAATGGTCGAGCGGCGGCGTGCCGCCGCGTAAGCCCTGGCCGCGCCAGCGCCTCAGCGCGCCGCCACCAGGTCCTTGATCTGCTGCAGCGCCGACGGGTCTTCGATGGTGGTCAGGTCGCCGGCGTCGCGGCCCTCGCACACCGCCTGGATGGCGCGACGCAGCAGCTTGCCGCTGCGCGTCTTGGGCAGGATGGTGACAAAGCGCACGCGCGCCGGCCGCGCCACCGCACCGAGCTGCTCGTCCACCAGCTTCATGATCTCGCCCTCGAGCTTGAGCTTGCCCGCATCGTCGGAGGCCAGCGAGGTGTCCTTGATGACGGCAAAGGCCATCGCCACCTGGCCCTTGAGCTGATCGGCCACGCCCACCACCGCCACCTCGGCCACGTTCGGGTGGCTGGAGATGCTCTCCTCGATTTCGCGGGTGCCCAGGCGGTGGCCGGCGACGTTGATCACGTCATCGGTGCGGCCAAGGATGTAGTAGTAGCCGTCCTTGTCGCGGATGCCCCAGTCGAAGGTGCTGTAGACCATCTTGCCGGGGATGCTCGACCAGTAGGTCTTGACGAAACGCTCGTCGTCGCGCCACACCGTCTGCATGAAGCCCGGCGGCGTGGGGCCCTCCACCACCACCACGCCCTTCTCGTCGGCGCCGGTCAGCTCCTCGCCGGTGGATTCGTGCAGCAGCTTCACGTTGTAGCCGTACATCGGGATGCCGGGGCTGCCGAACTTGCTGGCCTTCTTCTCCACGCCGTTGGCGATCGTCAGGATCGGCCAGCCGCTTTCGGTCTGCCAGTAGTTGTCGATGATCGGCACGCCCAGACCGTCGGCAATCCAGCGCGCGGTGGGCTCGTCCAGCGGCTCGCCCGCCAGGAACAACGCGCGCAGCGACGACAGGTCGTACTTCTTCAGGTAGGCCGGGTCCTGCTTCTTGAGCACGCGCACTGCGGTGGGCGCGCTGAACATCACCGTCACCTTGTACTTCTCGACCAGGCTCCACCAGATGCCGCCGTCGGGGCGGATCGGCAGGCCCTCGTAGACGATGGTGGCCATGCCGGCGATCAGCGGGCCGTAGACGATGTAGCTGTGGCCCACCACCCAGCCGATGTCGCTGGTGGAAAAGTAGGTCTCGCCCGGCTTGCCCATGAAGATGTGCTGCATGCTGGCGGCGAGTGCCACCGCATAGCCGCCGGTGTCGCGCTGCACGCCCTTGGGCTTGCCGGTGGTGCCCGAGGTGTAGATGGTGTAGCTGATGTCGGTGGACTTCATCCACTCGCACGGCACCTGCGCGTTCATGTGCTGCTCGCGCAGCGCGGCGTAATCCAGATCGCGGCCGGCCTCGATGGCCATCTTCGCCAGGCCCCGGTTCACCAAAATCACCTTGGCTGGCTTGTGCTTCGACAGGCGGATCGCCTCATCGAGCAGCGGCTTGTACTCCACCACCTTGCCGCCGCGCGAGCCGGCGTCGGCGCTGAAGATCAGCTTGGGCTCGGCGTCCTCGATGCGGGTGGCCAGCGAGTGCGACGCGAAGCCGCCAAACACCACCGAGTGGATGGCGCCGATGCGCGCGCAGGCCAGCATCGCGAAGATCGCCTCGGCAATCATCGGCATGTAGATCAGCACCCGGTCGCCCTTGCCCACGCCCTGCGCCTTGAGCATCGCAGCGGTGCGCTGCACCTCGGCATGCAGCTCGCGAAAGCTGTACACCTTCTCCTGGTTCGTCTCGGTGGAGACGTAGATCAGCGCGCGCTGGTCGGCGCGGTCTTTCAGGTGCCGGTCCACCGCGTTGTGGCACAGGTTGGTGGTGCCGTCGGCAAACCAGTGCGCAAACGGCGGGTTGCTCCAGTCGCAGATCTGCCTGGGCGGCTGCTGCCAGTCAATCAGCTTGGCCTGCTCGGCCCAGAAGGCGTCGCGGTCGGCGAGCGAGCGGCGATGGAAATCAGCAAAACCGGACATGGGGTCTCCTCGGAACCGTCTTTCTGAATTCATAATTATGGAGGGGCGACTTGCGTGAGGCTGACGCGTCGCACGTGGCGGGTAACGGGTGACGGGGGCGGCTTGGGCAGCTGGCTGACGCAGCGGCGTGCCCGCCAGACACCTTGACCGCATCTTGCAGGGTTAATTACATCTAATTACATTCTGGCTTTCCGTACCGATGCATGGCCCCGCTGGTTCAGGGGGCCGGAAAGCCCGAATGAACCACCCCACCCTCCTGCAAGCTCCGCCCGCCAAACCCAACCCACAAGCGGCCTTTGTCGGCCGCCGTGTGCTGGTGCTGGACGACGACGATCTGGCGCGCATGGCGCTCACCCGCATGCTGCAGCGCGAGGGCGCCACCGTCGAAAGCTTTGCCGACGGAGTGAGCGCGGTGGCGTGGTGCGCCACCCACCATGGGGCCGTCGTCGATGCGTTGATCATCGACCTGGGCATGCCGGTGATGCGTGGCGTCGAGGCCCGGCGCGCCCTGATGGAGGCACTGGGCCCGCAGGCTCCCGCCGGCATCGGCATCAGCGCAGCGGTGCAGGACTCGCAAGGCACCGAAGAGCGACGCGACGCGCTGGCTGCGGGCTTTGATGCCTTCTTGCCCAAGCCGGTGGACTGGCCCGCCCTGCGCCAGATGCTGGAGCGCCTGTTCGTCGCGGCCGACGCGGTGCGCCAACACGCCGCCCCGGACGCGCCCGCGCCCAGCCCCAGCGCCAGCCGGCGCGAACTCAGCGGACTGCTGGCGCAAGGCCTGACTTCGCTGCAGGCGGGTGACGACATCGCGCTGCCCGAGCTGAACCCTGCGGCCGACCCGCAACCGGCGGCCGAAGCCGCGGTGCTGCGTCTGCTGCGGCAAGCGCGCCAGCGCGGCACACCAGCCGCGAAGTCGCCCGATGGCATCTGCCGGCTGGTGTACCGCAGCCAGGGCCGCCTGAGCGGGCCGCAGGCGCTGGCGCTGCTGATGCAGTGCCAGGGCAACAACGCGCGCAACGGCGTCACCGGCATGCTGATCCACGACGGTGACCGCTTCATCCAGGTGCTGGAAGCCGCGCCCGCCACGATCGACTCGCTGTTCGCCCGCATCTTGCGCGACACGCGGCATCACGCGGTCGAAGTGGTGGAACTCGCCATCGACCAGCCGCGGCTGTTCGGCGCCTGGAGCATGGGCTCGCTCAACCTCGACCCCCGGCATTTCGAGCTGCTGCTCGGGCACCTGCAGCGGCGCGCCGACCCGCCAGCCGGCTCGGCTGCCGATACGGCCTTGGCCCCGCCTGCGAAGTCGCGCACCGCCGCCGCCTGAAGCGCACGCCAGGCCTCAAGTCGGCCGCCGGTGCATCCGAAAAGGAAGGCACCGATCATGCTGTTCACCCCCGACTTCATCGCCCAGATGCGGCTGCACCCGGCCGCCGGCGTGCTCAAGGCCTGCGCCCTGGCCGACGCGCGGCTCGACACCCGCCCCGGCTGGGACGCCGAATCCTTTGACATCCTGAGCGAGGCGTACGCGGTGGTCAGCGCGCTGATCGAAGCCGGGCTGCTGCAGGTACAGCCGCCCGAGGCGCCGGTGATCGGCCAGCGGCTGCGCGACAACTGCGTGGCACTGCAGCAGTACCTGCTGCAGGTGCGGCGCGACTGTGTGTCGCTGGCGCAGTCCGAACGCATCGAGCGCATCCGCGAGCGCGCGCGCCAGTCGCTCGATCAGGCCGCCACCGCTTCCACCCCGCCAGCCTATCTGTTCACGACCGCCGACATCGACGCGATCCGCGCCGCGCTGGGGCGGTTGGCACCACTGATCGCACAGCGCGAGCCGATCGATGCACGGGTGCGCCTGCGCACCGAGCGGCGGCTGCAGCAGCTGCAGGAAACGCTGAACGATTCCATGACCGACTTCGACCTGTTCTGGGGCTTGGTGGGCGAGCTCAAGATGGTGGTGCAGTACCTGCCGCAGGACGCGCGCGCCGTCGTGCAGTGCCTCACCGAAATCAGCGCGCTGGCCAGCGAGGCGCATGCCCGCGCGCTCGATGCCCCCGCACACGGCGCCAGCCCGGCGGCATTGGCGCTGGACTCACCCTTGCCGGTCGAGCCGGCGGGCGACGCGCCCCAGGTGGCTACTTGATGAGCGGCAGCACCTCGCGAAACGCGGGGTGATCGGCCGCGCGCAACCACTCGAAGGCCACCATCTCGGTGGTGACGAGCTCGGCCCCGGCCGCAGCCAGCCGGTCGAAGGCGGCATCGCGGTTGCGCTCGGTGCGCGAGCTGCAGGCGTCGGTCACCACCCACACCTCGAATTCTTCTTCCAGCAAGTCCAGCGCGGTCTGCAGCAGGCACACATGCGCCTCGCAGCCGGCCAGCACCAGCGTCTGCCGCCCCTCGGCGGCGCCCTGTGCGGCCTGCCCGCCCGGCGCCGGGCGCTGCAGGTGCCGCGGCAGGCTGCGTGCGTTGCCGCCGCGCTGCGCAGGCGCCGGCGGACGCAGCAAGGGCAGCAGCCCGTCTGGCACCGCGCTGAAGTGCATCTTGGCCAGCGTGCGGCTGCACAGCGCCTTGATCTCGGGCAGGTTGGCGCCCAGGCGCTGCGGGTTCTGCTCGGTGCCCATCACCGGCACCTGCAGCAGCTGCGCGATGCGCCCCAGCCGCACCGCATTGGCCACCACCTCGGCGCCGCCGTGGATCACCGGCATCAGCTTCTCCTGGTAGTCGATCAGCAGCAGTTGCGATTCGTCGGCGTCGAGCAGCATCGGGGCGGTCCTGAAGGGTTGGAAGGCGTGCGGGTGAGGATGCAGATGGGAAGGCGGATCGACCCGCACGCCGGGCCAGCGGAGCTTACGGCATGCGCGCTGCGGGGCACGACGCCGCTAAAACAGCGTGGGCTGCGCCGCACCCAAGGCACCGCCCGACGCCGTACCCGGCAAGGTGCCGCCGCACAGGCGCTGCAACAGCTGCTGCAGGTGCGCATCGAACAGCGCATCGGCCTGCTGACCGAACAGGCGGATGCGGCCGGTGTGCTGCAACAGCAGCAGGCCCACGCCGTGGGCAAACAGGGCGGCATGCTCGCGCCGCGCGTCGTCTGGCGCACAGCCCAGCGCTTGCAGGGCGTCCTCGCAGGGCTGCAAGGCCTCCAGCAGCCGCTGGTTCAGGCGCTGGTTCAGCTCGGCGGTCAGCCCCTTGGGGCCGAGGCCCTGCGCGAGGTAGAAGCCCAGGTCCAGATCCCGCGGATGGCGGGCGTAAAAGCCGAACCAGGCCCGTGCGCGCGCCACCAGCAGCCGGGCGGCAGGTGGGAGCGCGGTGGCTGCAGGGCCAGCAGCGCCACCGGTATCTCCTGCGCCCCCTGCGCCCGGTCCACCTCCTGCGCCTCCCGTGCCTCCCGCTCCACCTCCCGTGCCCCCGCCTTTGGCGCCTGCAGCCGCGGCCGCTCGGGCGACGGCCCCTGGCCTTGCCTGCTGCACCGCGGCCTGCAGGCGCCCGATCGATTCGCCCAGCAGCTCGGCATAAATCGCCTCCTTGCTGTCGAAGTAGGAGTACAGCGCCCCCGGCGTGTAGCCGGCGCGGCGGGCAATCTCGCGCAGGCTGGCCCCTTCCAGGCCAGACTCGGTGAACACGCTGCGCGCGGCGTCCAGGATCAGCCCGCGGCGGGCCTCGCCCATGGCCTGCTGGCGCTCTTCGCGGCGCGCACGGCGCTGCGCCTGCGCCGCCTGTGCACGGGCGTCGGGCTTGGGAACGAGGTGCTTGAGGGAGACCGCCATGCGCCGATTATGTGCAATCACTACAACGGCAGACAGCCAAATTGACCATAAGTTGTATTATTTGAACATTGTTCAATTTATCGAACGTCAGGCAAAACACCAGAGCGGCGGGGGCTTGCTGCAAGCACACTGCAACCAGACTGCAAGCACCCGGCGCGCCTGATACAGCGCCCCAACACCCATCCTCACCATGAACGCTGCCGCCCCCACCTCGACCCTGATGACTGGCGACGACTACCGCGAGTCGCTGCGCCGCTACCGCCCCCGGGTGTTCGTCGACGGACGCCAGGTCGAGTCGGTGGCCGACGATGCGGCGCTGCAGCCGGGCATCAACGCGATTGCGCTGACCTACGACTTCGCGCACCGCCCCGAGTACGCGCCGATCATGACGGCCATCGAGCAAAGCAGCGGCCGGCGCGTCAACCGCATGACGCACATCAACCGCAGCGCCGGCGACCTGCTGAACAAGCTGGAGGCCGTGCGCCTGATCTGCCAGGAAAGCGGCTGCGCCCAGCGCTACCTGACGCACGACGCGATGAACGGCCTGGCGCAGGTGGTGGCACGCATCGACGACGCCCGCGGCACGCGCGAGCACGGCGACCGGTTCATGGCCTTCCTGCACCGCGTGCAAGACCAGGACCTGACCCTGGGCGTGGCGATGACCGACGGCAAGGGCGACCGCAGCCTGCGCCCGCATGAGCAGCCCAACCTGGATAGCTATGTGCGCATCGTCGAGCGCAATGCGGTGGAGAACGGCCGCCGCGGCATCCGCATCTCGGGTGCCAAGGCCATCGTGACCGGCGCGCCCTACATGCACGAGCTGCTGGTCATGCCCTGCCGCAACATGGGCGCAGAAGACGCCGACTTCGCGGTGTGCTGCACCGTGCCGATCGACGCACCGGGCCTGACCATCGTGGCGCGCCCCGCGGGCCGCCCTGGTGAGGCGGAGCACGGCGCGGCCCTCTTCAGCCGCAAGTACGGCCAGAGCACCGGCGTGTGCCTGTTCGACCGCGTGTTCGTGCCGATGGAAGACGTGTTCTACGCCGGCGAGTGGGAGCATTCGCACCACCTGACCTACAGCTACGCCACGCACCACCGGCACACCTGCATCGGCGCCCGTGCGGGCTTTGGCGACCTGCTCAACGGCGCCGGCGCGCTGATGTGCGAGGCCAATGGCTTTGACCCCGGCAAGGAAAGCCACCTGCGCGAGCAGATGGTCGAGCTCATCAAGAGCACCGAGGGCTTTTATGCTTGTGGCGTGGCCTCCAGCGTGTACGGCAAGGCCGACGAGTGGAGCGGCACCTTCATGCCC
>JACCDP010772737.1_pt1 | contig 10409 bp, 20 predicted proteins | sample 7445841 | NCBI WGS metagenome assembly JACCDP01 (sample SAMN15323441, study PRJNA562643) | freshwater metagenome | isolation source: river surface water | place: USA:Blue River Watershed | collected 2017-08-17
AAAAAAACCCCCCCCCCCCCCGTTTTGAAAATGGGTATAAAAATCGGCGGCGGGAATTTTGGGCTTCCAGGGAATTTGAATTACTTGGGGGGCGGATTATAATCTGATTATTAGGTATTATGGTATACTTCATGTCTTTTACATAGCTTATAGCGGAATACCAGTAAAACTCTGATATAATCTTATTAACTTGAAATTACAAATAGTATTAGGAGACTATTATGGATACCATAAGTAAAATAATTGTTACATCGCGCCCGAGATTCGGGATACTTGGATTTAGGTTTGGACCGTCTAAAAATATAAAGATAGAGGTATCTTACGATAAGTATTCCGGTTCGTTCAGCGCGTGTATAGTTGAGGGTATGCGTATTGGTAATATTGAAAAGGTATTCGAGAAGGAGATTGAGAAAGCCAAGCAAGAGATAATAAATGAATTGACATTTACCATTCGCCGTAAACAAATAATTGAAAAATACGAAACTAAAAAAATAAAGAAGACAGAAACCGATAGATTGGAGCGTAAACTTGAGAAAAAGGCTTTTGACGAGATAACATCCCGCATGAGTAGGATGAGAAATAAAAATAACGAGAATGTATCGGCGCTGATAAAAAAGGAAGATGTGCCTGAATATGAACATGCAGACATGGTTCACTTTGGCGATACAACCAAAATTATCAACAGAAGAACGCGATTGGATTGATTATGTCAAAATGACATTAGGATTGATTTACATGAAAGAAACTTTGATAGACACCTTTAGCCATTGACAAGTATTCTTAAAAGTATACAGTGAAGCATCATTGACTAATTCCAAAAGTAGCTTAGAATAAACTCATGGACAGTAAAGATACGTATATAGCTGAACTTGAACGCCAGGATGTCGCTCTCCGTGAGCGGATAGAGCAGCTTTATAGGGAGAAGGAGAGGCTTGAGCGTGGTATAGAAAACACCAAAACGATGCTCCTGGGAGCATATGAGCGTGGCGTTTTTTGTCCATATATCGTACAATTAGCAATTCAAACTCAAAAACAAGGAGTTTATAATACTCTTAATTTTTCATTTGCGAGTCGAATGGATATAGCTAATTTTTTTATGCCACAAGATTCTCACGGGTATAATTTGGCGCGCTGCGATAGAAATGTGCATATTATAAAAATTAAGCGTCCGGGTATAAGAAGATTGGACGGCAGTTATTACGATTCATACATTTCTTTGTATGCGACACCGAAACTACCTCCCATGGATGGTAAACCAGACTATGTTACTCAGATATTCTTGATAAGAGGGGGAAGGAGAATCAGCTACTATTCTTTCCCTGAGAAGGAGATTGACGAGAAGCGAAAGTCGATGGATGAATTGATAACTATGGTTACTGATTACATATATGAGAGGAATGAGAAATGATAAACGATGTACGAATTCTCTTGACGGACGGCAGCTATATCCACCTGTCTGATTGTCTTCATATAGAGTATATTCCAGATGCTTGTAGTCCGTCAACGGTTGAATTCGTATGCTCGTATTGCGTCATAAAGCTGGGGTATAACAGAATTGAGTGCATTCGCCCCGACTGGACAAAGAATTTAGTAAAGGGGTGATGTGTGAAAAAGAAATCGCCACGGTATATGATGATAAGCGGCTGGCTTCCCGTATCTCTCAGTCACTATAAGATTGATTTGCCGTGCGAAGATATAACCTCCGAGCAGCAATATTCAGCATGTAAGCTGGTTGCCGATATGCTCAAAGATGGAAAGTCTGAGCGTAAGATAAAGAAGGCTGTTGCTGAAATGCTGGAAGATTCGGACTTAGCGAGATTTCGTCCAGTGGCTTATGATTATTTCGTTGAGACAGTATTTTCCTTCATAAGTGAATACTATGACATTTACAAGTATTACAGGGAGCTTCATAATGCGTAAGAATCAGATAGACAATCTTATCAAGAATACGAACCTCATTGAGCAAAAGGCTCAAGAGGCTCACCATCACTTAGCATATATCAAGAGCATCAATCCAAAGGATTACAAGCCTTCGGAGCGGCATGAAGCGGAAGAGTCGCTTGAGCATTCCGAGAATGAGCTTATTTGGGCTTTGATTGAAATAAACAAGATGACGGAAGAAATGATAAAGAAGATTGATCCCGAGGCTTGGAGAGAAAAATAATAACCATGGAAACCTTCGCCATCATTGGGACGAGTCTCTTGTTCCTTTGTCCGCTTCCCCAAACCATCATGTGTCTTAAAAACGGACACGCTGATGGATTGGCACCGTCTGGACTGATGATGTGGTTGTTTGGATGTCTTCTCATGTTTATTTACCTTATATCGTTACCCAATACGAGTGTTTATGTTTTGATAAATTATGGAGTGGGGATGGTGTTCAGTTCGATTCAGTGTTTTTATAAGGTGTTTCCGAGAAAGAAAATTTAGGGGTATTCCAATGACTTATGAAGACGAATTGGATATACAGATAAAACACTTGGAAGAAAAGCTTGAGAAGAGTAAAAAGATAAAAGCTTTTTGGGATAGTATGAAACTGAATCTGGAAAGGCTATATTATAAATGGAAGCCAATGACGAATCATATGAAGAATGAAGATACTAAGTATGAGGTTTCTCGTAAATTGGAAATTATGAGTATTATAATAACAGATGCAAAACAAAGTTCCTTCGTATCTAAACATATCCTTCCCCTTTTAGCGAGAGTTGATAGTGAAGGAAACTATCACAAATGAATATACGAGAGAAAGAAGAATACATAGAAAAGTTGCGTAATGATATTGATAGTATCTCGTATCCCGACAATCCGTTGAAGGAATACTCTCTTAGTAAGATTGAGTTGAGTGACTGTTGTAGTGGTATAGCCAATGAAGAAAAAGAAAAGAAAGAGTTTGTTGAAGCTTTCAATATTGCTATAAGAATGACAAGTGATATAATAGGTAAATGAACATTTATCATAAAGCCAGAGACAGTCCGTAAGGTTGGGCGAAATCAACGCTCTAATGTGAGATAGGATGCCCCGACAAACGAACCTGTCAATGCCAACCATGTGAGGCGAAGAGTCAAACCGGCATGGTGAGAAGCCCGTAGGAAGCCCTGCGGGTTTCGCTATTGACATTGGGAATAAATACATATACTATAACTATGGACATAACACTGAAAAGGCTCCGTGAAGCGTGGGAGAACATGGACACGCTGCAAAAGATACAGGAAACCATCGAAGCCGCTGGGGGCGAAATATTCGTCGTTGGTGGTCCGGTGCGTGATAAAGTCCTGGGTAAAACGCCCAAGGACATAGACTTTCTGGTTCGCAAGCTGACGCTGGAGCAAATAGCTGCTGCTATTCGCACCATAGGGAAGGCTGACGAAGTTGGTAAGGCTTTCGGTGTTGTCAAGGGAACGGTTGATGGTGATGTGTACGACTTCGCCATACCGAGAACCAAGGAAGTCAAGACGGGTGACTCACACACTGACTTCACCGTTCAGACGGATCCAAACGCTTCGGTTGAAGATGATATGAAGCGTAGAGACTTCACATGGAACAGCATGGCTATGCACTTGAGAGACTTCATAGCTGGTGATATGCATGCGGTTATAGATCCAAATGGCGGCATGCAAGACTTGAAAAACAAAGTCCTGCGTGCTGTTGGTGATCCCGCTGCTCGCTTCGGTGAGGATCCCCTGCGTATGCTGCGTGCTATACAGTTCGCTACGCGCATGGGATTCGACATAGAGGGTGAAACCCTGGAAGCCATACAAACGCTGAAAGGCAAGCTGAAAAGCGTGTCTGGTGAGCGTATTCTGGAAGAGTTCAAGAAAGCGTGGACGAAGGGTAACGCTGACTCCGAGGTATTCATAGCTCTGCTGGAGAAGACTGGTGTTGGTAAGCTGCTGTTCGGCGCTGACTTCGATCCACAGCCTGTCAAGCTGGATGCTACCTCGTTGGAGGATTCGGATGATATTGCAGCCGCACGCATGGTTGCTTTCTTCTTGAAGGGCGGTAACTTGGCTGCTATGAAGCCAGAGGCTATACATGTCAAGTTGCTGGAAGTGGCGAAGAAAATATTCTTCACTGACGAGCCTCCGTTTACCTTCATAGGAAATATGAAGCCACTGCTGCCGATTCTGTTTGCAGTTGCTATGGAACTGGATGAATCGGTTGCTGAGAAGGTTCGTAAGATGATGGACGCTCCGATAACGGCTAAGGAATTGGCTGTCGGTGGTGAAGAGATAGCTTCGTTCCTGGGTGTCAAGCCTGGAAAAGAAATAGGCATGGCACAGCGTATGATGCTGGCTGCTCTGTGGGAAGGTAGCGTCAAGAACAACCGAGATGAGTTGTTGAATCTTGTCGCTACTCATATAAAGAAGTGATGTATTGACTCTTTACTCCTATGCATACAATATGCGTAGGAGAAAGATATGTTCATCGTCATTTCCGATAACCTCGAATCGTATTCAGATCACAGCCACGCTACAGTTTTGGCGTGTGAGACAGAGGATGAAGCCAAGGAGTCTGTTCGCTTGCTTCGTGAGTGGATGGGCAGGGCTTCTGTTATTATTTCCGAGGCGTGGCATGCGTTTGATAATCGCCCCGGTAAAGAAAATGAAACCAACACAAATTATGATGATGGTTCGGGATACTGTCTCACATGGGAAAAGTATGCCGAGAAGGAACCGTTGCCTATTCAGATTGACATGTGCTGCTTTCCCTATTGTGTGTCCGCTCCGCTCAGTGAGCGTGCTCTGATGGATGCTATTGACTACATGGAAGTCCCGAAGTGGGCAAGGAATCTGCCTTGACGGAAATCACCGACTATGAAAAGCAGCTTGACGAAACCATAGCCAAGCTACAAAATATACTGGATGATGTAGCTATGCGTAGGCATAAGCTGGAGACTTCTGGTATTGTAAATGTCATCAACGGTATAAAAGATTATGATGTTATACGCAAGTGGAAGCCTATGACTGATCATATACGAGGTTGTCAAGACAATAGCATATTGGTACTAAAAGTTTCAAGGAATCTTGAGATTATGGACATAATACTTGACACCCAAGATATTCCAAATAAATCGGTAAAGTCGATAATAATGCCGCTTATAGCAAGGTGTATAGAATATGCGTAAGATGTCAATACAACAAAAGGAAGAATTGATTGCCGAATTGACAGAGCATATCAATCAAGTTCATGAGTGTATGAAATTTCATAATCCACTAACGAATATACCGTTGGATGTTTTAGAGGAAATGGTGGAGGAATATCACTCGACTTTTTACTTTCCTAAAAAAGAGGATGTGGAAAAGGATTATAATATCATCAAACAGATACGAAATATCAACGGAGATAACTATGATAAAACCAATCTCACCTAACGAAGTAGTTTCTCAAAAGGCTAAAGCGGTAATTCCAGATTATGTCTTTGAGGCTTTCAACTTCTTGATAAGTAAGAACTTCAGAAACGGTTCTGCTACTGTAAAGCAGAATGAAGTGGTTGATAGAATTGTTTCGAGAGAATATGATATTCATGATAACACTCCACCGAGCAGACAGATTACCCGAGAATATCTCTTTGATAATCACTTACTTGATGTTGAGGATGTTTATCGTGAGGCTGGTTGGGTAGTTGAATACGATAAGCCAGCATATTGCGAGACATACGAAGCCACATTCAAATTTACAAGGAAGGATTTGAAATGACTGACTTTTTTACATCTGATACTCACTTCTATCACGCTAAGATAATTGAGTATTGCAGCCGTCCATATGCGACGGTTGAGGAAATGAACGAAGATATGATAGCCAAGTGGAACAGTGTTGTTGGAAACGCAGATAGAGTCTTTCACCTTGGGGACTTCTCTTGGGGTGACTTTGATAAGACGAAGAAAGTGTTTGACAGGCTCAACGGGCAAAAGCATCTGATCATCGGAAACCATGACGATCCAAGAATCCACAAGAAGCTTGGGTGGAACTGGATTGACAAGATGCAGGAGCTTCGTATTGGTGGAAAGGTGTATCAACTGTGTCACTATCCTATGCAGTCGTGGGACAAGTCGTTTCACGGTGCAAGGCATGTCCATGGGCATTGTCACGGCACCGTTTCGCCTCACGGTTGGCGCTGCGATGTTGGCGTTGACTGTTGGGGATACACACCCGTATCGTTTGATCAGCTTGAAAAGCTGTTCGCCGGACTTCCGAGAGACGGGTGGGGTAAGCCAATGCCGAAGGGTAAGATATGGAACGGGCGTGACTTCCCGTATTCGTATCAAGAGTTTTTCGTAGGTGACGGTTCGGCTGATGACAAGATACCTGAAACATATACAGACTGAGGTATATATGAACAACATGACTGTGTTTACCAGCGAAGACGGTAAGTGGTGGAGTATGTATGGGAAATATAATGCTCTCAACTACTCCGCTCTTATTGAACATCTCAAGCTTGATAGAAAGAAAATAAAGAAGCTCAAGATAAAGCTTCGCAAGGGCGAGGGTGACGAACTTCGTTGCGAGAACATATCCTTCAAGTATAAGAAGCTGAAATATAGTATTGTCAACACGGGCGACAAAAGTTACGATGAAATCTAAGGGCTACTATATTAGCTGGAGTAAATAATATGACATCTCCCGAATATGTTAAGCAGCTTGAAGACGCTCTGGAGAAAATGCAGGAGCGGTTCGAAAGTGTTTACAAGGAAGTTGAAGGTTGTGGAAGAGAATTCTGGTATGACCTCAATGCTATTCTACCGTTTCAAGATGGGCAGCAGGCGTATAGTCTTGTGTATCAATGGGATAAAAACTTACCTCAACCGGCGGTGGGGTTGACTATAAAGAAAAAGAATTACACTGGCGGAAATTCTGCTGATGATATTGTTACGGTTGGTGAGGTTTATGATATTCTGTATGCCAAGCCAGCGAGTTGTAAATTTGATGGATTTTCAAAACTCATGAGCGGGGAAACGGACTATGTTGACGAATTGCGGAGTATGTTATATACAACATTTCTCAAGGCGAGCAACATAATAGCTCAAGATACTCGTAGGGGCGCAGGAAGTATAGTAATATTGTCAGAAGAAGTTGGTTTCCAATTATCTAAAGTTGAGCAGTTTGAGCTTTCTCCAAGCGATTCTACCCGTGGATTCAGACTACAAAAAATAGGAACAATCGGTAGGTTTGATATTATTATTGACTATAAAAATAAAACAAATAAGGCTATAGTTATATACCGTGGTAAGCAACAAAATGACGGGTGTGGCTGTATTCTCAATAATAGTGGTGTTCGTCATTGGTATAGACCAGATGGATATGAGAATTATTGGCAAGTTGTTGATATAATATAAGGACTACCATGCCTACTTACGATTACAAGCGCGAAAAATGTGAACATGTCCAAGAGGAAGTCCACCCTATGAAGGGTCCGGATAAACCCGTCGTTTGCGCCAAATGCGGACATAAAAAGATGGAGAAGGTTGTCGGTATCCCTTACACAAAATTCGTCGGGGATTGGCAAACAAACGAGGTTAGAAAGATAAAGTAAGTGTCTCACACACCAACGATGTATGGCTTCGCTGGCTATTGAAACTTACATAAGCTGTCTATAATGACAGCATGAAAACAATATTCTCTACTCTTGTCGGCTCCCGTCTTTACGGAACCTCTGTTGATGGTTCAGACTACGACTACAAAGCCGTTGCTCTCCCATCTGCCGAAGACCTTCTCGGTTTGAAGGATACCGCCCGTGAACATTGGGAACTCAAGAACCCGACTGACCAACCCGGTGAAACGGTTGTTTACTCGGTTGCGAAGTTTCTCTCACTATTCATGAGCGGAAACCCGACTGTTACAGAACTCGTATTCGTCCGTCCCGAATTCTATGCTGACAAGTCTCATAGTGTTTGGGAGGAAGTGAAGCATGTTGCTAAGAATTACCTCCTTTCTCGTAAGGTTGTAGGCTCATATGGTGGTTACATAAACGACCAGTTTAGCCGTGTCAAGAACAAAAAGGCACAGAACAACCGTGAATGGATGATAGAGAAGCATGGGTATGATGTCAAGTGTTCGGGGCATGTATATCGTCTTGCTATGCAGGGGCATGCTCTTCTGACTACGGGTACATGTGATCCAACTCTATCCGGTGAAGATAGGGAAACCTGTTTGTCACTTAGGCGGGGTGAAAAGACTTTTGAGGAAGCGATGAGTCTTCTTGAAAAGGCTTTTGCCAAGTTTGACGATGCTCGCAAGGATTGTGTTCTTCCAACAAGGACAGCCGAAGAAATGACGGCATTCCTAAACAAATACCTCTTCGATCTTCATCTGAGAGTTGTTGAAGCGCATCTAAAGGAATCTCACCATGTCTAAGAAAGAAACATTTCGTGTGAACCACTTCCAGGCTCTTGAGTCTGGATACCGTTTCAATGCGGAGAGGGTTCAGGAAATGCATCACCTTCTTAGAATGGTGGCTTCCATGCAGGATATGCCTAATTGCAGTAATCCGATTGTGTTGAATGTTATCAAGGAGTGTAAGGAATATATCGACAAGTGGCGTGAATTATCGGATTCATATCCCGGTGGGGTTCCCGTGATTTACCCATATGTTGATATTCAAGTCGAAGGAAATACAAAGGATATGTAAAAGTATGAAAGGTTTTGTTTATCTGTTATAAATACTGTTGGAGATTTACCATGCTAACAGAAAAGATTAAGAATATAATTGAAGGTTGCTTACTTGGAGACGGATCTTTAATAATAAGTAAAAATGGAAAGAACCCGTATTTCTCATATAGAAGTAAAAATAAAGATCATGTAGAGTATGTGTTTGATTTCTTTAGGGATTTTTGCAACTATAATGAAGTAAAAGTTGGTTCGTATTTGGATGAGAGAACTAATAAAGTCTATACGAGTTATTATTTTATAACTAAATGTGCCGAAGATTTTTTGCCGATATACAATAAATGGTATGGTGAAGGTGAAAAGAATGTTATACCAGAAGATTTAGTATTAGATAATATAAAGTGTTTGTTATGGTATTTGGGTGATGGTGGAATATCACGAAGTTCCAGAACGGAGTATATAAAGTTTGCAACCAATTGTTTTGATTTTGACAGTTTACAAAAAACAATAATTCCACAACTGGCGGAATATGATGCTAAGATTTACCTATCGGATAATCAACCGATTATATTATTACCAAGAAGAAGGTGTAAGGATTTTTTGTATTTTATAGGATCTTGTCCGGTTGAATCATATCAATACAAATGGAATTTAACCGAATATAAAAATAAAAAATATGAGAATAAAATAGATAAACTTTCGCCGGAAACTATAAAAAAAATATGCGAACTTTATATAGGCGGCATGTCTTATAAAAAAATATCGGAGGAATTTAATTTAGAACATAACAGAGTTAAATATTATTTGGTAAAAGAGGGTATATATGTAAATGGTAGAGACAAACTGAAAAAGAAGTTGAGTAATGAAGATATACTAAAAGTTAAGAAGATGCGAGATGATAGTATTCCGTGGCGAGATATTGAGAGTTTATTTAATATTGACAGATATACTTTAAGTTATTACATAAAGAGTGTTGACAAACGAAAGTGACACTATAAAATAGTTAAACAGGAGATAGTTATGGATACTGACTCGTTAGGCGATCGTATGAAAGTGTATGAAATGGCTGAAGCTGGCAGGGCACTTATGCCTGGGCTTCCTATTATGATACGCTTAGATGGTAAAAGTTTCTCGAAATTTACGAAGGGGCTACAGCGTCCGTTCGACAAGAGACTGTCCGACCTCATGGTGGACACTACCAAGTTCCTCGTTGAGCAGTCAAACGCTGTTGTTGGATACACACAGTCAGACGAGATAAGTCTCGCTATCTACACTGAGGATACAAACAGTGAGGTTTACTTTGGTGGAAGAATACAGAAGTTGTGTTCTGTCCTCGCCTCAATGGCTACGGCATACTTCAACCGTAACTTGCCGACTGTCATTCCTGAAAAGGCTGACAAGTTTGCTTACTTCGATAGTCGTGTCTGGAATGTTCCTACTCTTACGGAAGCTGCAAACGCTTTCGTCTGGAGAGAGCTTGACGCTACGAAGAACGCTGTAAGCATGGCTGCACAGCATTACTTCTCCCACGGTGCCTTACAGGGTAAGCACACTGGAGAGATGCAGGAGATGCTGTTTAGTCAGCATGGTGTCAACTTCAACGACTACCCGAGCTTCTTCAAGCGTGGCTCATATGTCCGTAGAGTTACCAAGGCTGTCAAATTCTCTGCCGAAGAGATAGACAGACTTCCCGCGAAGCATGCTGCAAGAACCAACCCCGACCTCATGGTAGAGAGAAGTGTTGTTGAGCGTGTAGAGTTTCCGAAGATGACTTCGGTTGCAAACAAGGTTGATGTGCTGTTTAG
>JACCDP010101489.1_pt1 | contig 10406 bp, 25 predicted proteins | sample 7445841 | NCBI WGS metagenome assembly JACCDP01 (sample SAMN15323441, study PRJNA562643) | freshwater metagenome | isolation source: river surface water | place: USA:Blue River Watershed | collected 2017-08-17
ACCTGATTTCCCAAATGTATCCAAAACTTCGGTTATTCTTGATACTCCCGATTTAGAAGTATTAGAAAACCCAATAGAAGATAAAGAAAGAAAATCGCTTCAGGATATAATAGAAGAATCACAAAAATTAGGGATACCTTTAAATGAGTATTTAAGAAATCTAATTCAAAATCACAATGCTTAGTATATATTATCCGAGCTTTATAGATACTTTGGGAGTATTTATATTCATTACTCTCATATATTTATTCTACAAGTATATTTTACTCTTTAATTTTAAAATCAAAAAACAAAAACATGAAAAAGCAAGTAAAAGTAAGCAAGACAGCAATGGTTAAAAAGCACTTGTTAACCAAAAAGTCAATCACATCTTGGGAGGCTATTGAAAAGTACAAAGTGACAAGGCTTTCGGCTATTATTCACAAACTTAGGGAGTCGGGTTGGAATATTACCAACAAGAAATTATCGAATGAAAATTCGAATTTTGTAAAATATGTATTAGTAAACAAAAAATAAAAGAAAATGGGTTTAATTCAAAGCGGAAGCGGAAAAACTTTTGTCAATATAAGTAAGGGTAGATTGTTTACACGAGAAACAGGGAAAGACCCTGTTTATTACGGGGAACTCGAAGGATACATTTCTTCTATAAATTTCAAAAGAGACCAATATAACGGTAAGGAGTTTGAATTAGTACAAGTTCATGTATCTGATGAGGGAGATGAATTTGTTCTTCAAATGAGAACTGATAGCGGATATTTCAGAAGTTTTTGTAATGCTCTAAAGTCAGGTGATATTTATCAAAAGTTTAGATTTTCCCCATACTATAAGGAAGAAAATGGGAAACCAAAAACGGTTATGTTTCTAAAGCAGAACTCTGTTACCCTTAAATTCTACCATAAATTAGATAATATGGGAGATTTACCACCTTTAGAAAAGATAAATTTTAGAGGTGAAGAAGTTTGGGATGGGTCTAAGCAAATAGCTTATTGGAAGAATTACCTTTCTTCACTTAACTTTTTGCCTCCATCTAATGGTAAAGAAGTAACGGCTCTTGAACTTGTTACTAAAGGAGTTTCAGAAAATAAAGATTTTAATCCTATTCCTCCTGAATTCATGGAAGAAGACCTTCCATTCTAAAAAAAAGTAAAATATATGGGATACAGTCCTCAAATGTGGGGTAGGCAGGCATGGCATTTTATTCACATGGTAGCATTGTCTTACCCCGAAAATCCTACAAAAGAAGATAAAAAAAACTATCTAAAGTTCTTTAAATCATTAGAGAAGACCCTACCTTGTCCTATTTGCTCTGAACATTTTAGGGAAAATATGGAGAAGATGCCAATAAACTTAGATAATAGGGAGGGTTTATTTAGGTGGACAGTTGATGTTCATAATGAAGTAAATAAAAAGAATAAAAAGACTATTATCTCTTATGATAAAGCCATAGAAGAGATTAATAAAAACGCATTCCCTAAAATAAAAGAAGACGAAAAGGTATATCAGAAAGCACTTTTATTATCTGCTTCAGTATCTTCATTAATTGTTCTTTTCGCATACAATTTGGCAAAAAAGAGATAGTTTTGTTATCTCATATATCAATGTTTAGGTTTTTAATCGAATCCCCCCTTGTATTTACTTGGGGGTTTTTTTTATATTTGTATAAACAAACAAAATGAATACGCTCGAACAGATAATAGATACTATGAAAAGCAAGGGTTATGTTATATATACAGAACCTCTAAGGCTTAATGTCGTAGGAGTAAGAAGTGGTAACAATACTTCGGTAAATTTTGATGACGAAATTGCCTTTTTTTATTATGATGAGAAAGGTAGGCTTAAAGGGAAGGTTTGTAAGGCTACCACAGACCCATCCGTTCAATACTTAAAAGACCCTATGAATAAGGGGGGAACGGCAATTCTAAAAAGCGGTCAATATGTAGATACCTACAAAATTGATTTTCATAATGGTAAATATCTTGCACTTTGCCAAAGATTAAAGCCTGTTACAGTTATTAGAGATAATGACAGGAACGATTTGCTAAATTTCTTTGAAGATACAGATACGGGATTTTTTGGCATAAATATTCATAGAGCGAGTAGAGGAAAAGATAACGTAACCATCATAGGAGCTGATTCGGCAGGTTGTCAAGTATTTCAAAATGAAGCAGATTTTAATGAAATGATGGCTGCCGCTACTATTTCAAGTGCCAAATATGGAAATAAATTCACATACACTTTATTGGATAATAGAGATATTTTCAAAAAGTATAGGAATAATACACTTATAGGTATCATACTTGTTTCAGTAGCTATTGGTGGTTATTATATTTACAAAAAGTATAAATAATTGGGTTTGTTCATTGTGTCTCTCGATTCCCCCTTTTTTCTAATCGGGGGTTTTTTTATGAAATAAATTTTGTTCTTTTGCGTAATAAGTCTTATTATTGCAAATAATACAAAACATCATAAAATATGACGAAAATTGAAGCTATTTTATTAGAAAGGAGAATGTCGCAAGGCGACTTGGTTAGGCTAATACAAAGAAAATCAGGGTTTAAAATCGGCAGGGATAGGATATCCATGATATGCACGGGTAGGTTGAAAAACTATACTATGGAAACTGCGGTAATGATTGCAGAGGCTCTTGAAGTTCCCTTAGACGCTATTGTTGAGATTTCAAATGTTAAAAAGGAGAATAAATTCGCCTAAAATTGTCAAGGATTATTCAAATACCTGAAAATTTTTTCAAGGAAATTGCTGTAAAGGAAAAGTTGTATAGCCGAATTTGGTTTTATTGGTTAAGTAATAGTGTGGATGAAATTTATGAATCAGACTTTTTAGAAAAACAACAGAAATTATACCCAAGCATAAGTAGAGAAATTAAAGAAATATATGAATTTGGCATACAACTTTTACAGCAAGATTTTAAGATTCTAAAGAAGAAAGAAAAGGTCTATGATAAAGATGTAATGAAGAATGCCGAAAGGATAATAGACTACTTAAATGATAGAGCGGGAACTTCTTTCATGTATAAGAAGAATAATTTAGAGATTATTTGTTCCCGTATTTCGGAAGGGTTTGTATATAACGATTTTGTTATTGTCATAGATAAAAAGGTTAAAGATTGGAAGGGTTCAGATTGGGAGAAATATCTAAGACCAATAACTCTCTTCAGTAAGACAAAATTCGAAAATTACCTAAATGGAGCAGACGCAAAACCAAGTAGCAAAGTCTCAAAGTTCGCAGATTCAATCAGTAAAGCAAAGCAGATTATCGGAATTCATAAAAACGAATGAAGAATACGAGATTGTAGTAAGGATTGAAAACTCGCCGTTAATAGGAGAGCTTACCGACATGAATGTTCTTTTAGACTCTGTTGCAAAATGGAGGGCTTATATAGGTTTACCAAAAGATGATGTGTCGGTAGAATTAGCATTAATAGTAGAGTATTTGCAGAAAAATTGGGGAAAAATAACCATAAAAGAATTTGAACTTGCTTGGTTAATGGCTATTAACGGAAAACTTGAAGATTGTGAGTTCTTTGGTAATTTCAGCCCGATGTATGTAGGTAAAGTGCTTAATTCTTACTTGTATTATAGAAAAATTACTTTATCTGAATTATTGAATAGGAAGAGCAATAAAGAATATGAAGAAAATTTAAAGAAACCTACGCCTGAAGAGAGTGCTGAAAATATGAAAGATATTCTAAGGTCTATGTACAAGAACTTTTTAGAAGAAAAAGAGATAATAGACCCGTTTAATCTTCTTTATAATTTCTTCAGAAAGCACAAGTGGTTAAGAGTTACGCAAGCGGATATAGATGAAGCAATGAAAAATGCAAGCATGAGATATTATGAAAGCAAGCAAAAAACTGCGTTTTCAGGAGATGTTTTTAGTAGAAGTAAGGAAGATTCAGTAAAAAGTATAGCAAGAAACTACCTTGTAGAGAAATTTCTTGAAAAAAACGATATTGATATGCTGATAAATAACATTAATTCAGAACTATTTATTAATTTAGAGCATGGTAATAACGGGTAGGATATTTGATATTGTAATAATAAGCGACAAAGTAGCTCAAATCGTCTTAAAGAAGAAGATGAATGATAAGATTGTGCCTGTTGCCATATCTGTATTTGGATATTGGAAAACAAAAGCACTTGAGGAAATGAAAGTTAAGATGAAGGATAAGATTAAGGGAAATCTTTACCTGAAATCTAAAGTATATAATGGCAAGTATTATACTGATGTCTATTTCAAAGAAATATATTTTGCCGAAGAGAGAGGCGATATGAATATGGGAATATTCAAATCTGAAGATGGGGGTTATGTAGATACTGAAACGGGAGAAATTTATGAATAATAGCAAAGAACTTAAATGGTTCAAGGATAGAATAGGCACAAGAATATTTAGGTTAAATAATAAATGTGATTGTGAAGTTTGTAAAAGTGTTTATGTTAATGGATTAATCGTAGAAGATGAGCTTCATGCCCAATATTTATACGATTGCCAAAACGAAATGCAGCTTATTTATGAAGAATCTAAATAATTTTGTTGTTTTGTAAAACAATATATATATTTGTGTTATGACAGAAATATTTAATTGGATTGCAGCCATTATTAACTCCTGCACAGACGACTTTCACTTTGAAGCAGTAGATAAGTTAATAGAAATATTCGAAATTAAGTTTAATAATGATGACCTTTCACTTGAACTTAAAACATTAAGGGCGATAAAGTGGAATGATATTCACGGAATAATAGAGCCAAAATTAAATAAATGAAATTAGGATTAGGAATTCCTACGCTAAATAGATTCGACCTTCTTTTCCCTTGTTTGGTAATGTATAAGAACGATTTCCCAAAAACGGATATATTCGTTGTTGATAATGGGAAACAAAACATCAAGGTAGATGGGGTTAATGTATTAGAGCAACAAAATAATTTAGGAGTAGCTGCTTCTTGGAACTTGATTCTTGATGTTATATTTGAGAATAATGATTATGCCTTGATTCTTAATGATGATATATATTTAGGTAAAAAATTACATGAGATTGAAGATTACATTAAAAAGAAAAAATTGAAGAATAATTTCATAAGAAGTACTCCCGATTGGTGTGCTTTTATCATACCTAAAAGGATATACGAAGAAGTGGGAAGGTTTGATGAATGCTTTTATCCTGCTTATTATGAAGATAAGTCTTATGAATATAGGATGAAATTAAAGGGTATAGTTCCTGTAAAAAGTCCTTTCTTAAATCCATTAATATATAATGCTTCTCAAACAATGAAGAAGTTCCCTGAATTGCAAGAATACAGCAAAGCAAATAAGCAGAAATATATTGAAATGTGGGGAGGAGAACCCGAAAATGAAAAATATAAACAACCATACGGACACATAGCTCAATCGGTTAGAGCACTTGACTCATAATCAAGGGGTTTCAGGTTCAATTCCTGATGTGTCCACTTTAATAATTTTCATTAACAATTAAAAATTAAACAAATGCAAAGTGAAATGAAGTACTATGAAGTAATCGTACAGATTAAACTTCAAACTGAAGATTCAAAAGGTAATGTGAAAATCAAAAAGATTAAAGAAACCTATCTCGTTGATGCCATGTCGGTAACAGAAGCAGAAGCAAGGGTAGTAAAGCACTTTAGCGGATTCAGTCAAGAATACTCTGTATTACAAGTAAAAGGAAGTAAAATTATTGAATTAATTGAAAGAGAAGAACCAAAATCTTAATATAGTATGATACAAAATCAAAATTTCGGACAAGCTATTGAAGCCTTAAAACAAGGCAAAAGGGTAGCAAGAGAAGGTTGGAACGGGAAAGGTATGTTTCTTTTTTTGCTTCCTGCTGCAACAGTACCTACTAAAGCAATTTATGACCCTACTTTGAGAGAAGTTATTGAAAAAGAAATCGGTGGAGAAACTTTTGAAGCTCTCGGTAGTATCCGTATGTTTACGGCTGATAAAAAGATTTTAACAGGTTGGCTTGCTTCTCAAACCGATATGCTTTCAGAAGATTGGGTAATATTATAAAAAAATAAAACCTTTTGGTGTATAGGCAACCATTATATTTATATGACACAAAAGAAAATGTTTCAGTACACAGTACTTTTCCACGAATATGAAATTACCGAAAAGGGAAAGACTTATAAAGATTCTCATATTATTGTAGAACCTAAATTCGTATTGGCTGCAAGCGAGAAAGAGGTGATATTTAAAGCAACAAGGGAGATTGATGAAAAGTACGCTTCATCTCCTGATGATGTACAAATTCTAATCAGAAATTTTTAGAAACTCCTATTGTTGATAATCGTACCACCTGCAATGCCGATTTATATCGTATTTGCAAAACAATAGGAGGTTTAACAGGGTTGGTGCACACAGGTAGTGGATATAATACTAATGGGTTGACATTCACAAATTTGGGTTCAAGCAATTTGGTTACAAATACATATTCGCTTACCAATGCAAGTGCTATGATATAAAATTTTAGTTAGGTGTCGGAATTGAGGAATTTACACTTGGAAACATTTGGTAGATTTAATAGTTATCCTCCTTTCCGACCTTGACTACATAATGTGTTGTTCCCTTGAGAAAGGAATAGTAGAGTTAAAGAGGTTAATAAATAAATCCAACTACAAACCTTACAACACAGAGGACTTCTCATCCTTACTCGGTGTACCCAAAGTATAAGAGGGTGCTATTGGTCTCTGAAGAAAAGGGAACACGGTTAGCTGCAAGATAAGCTATGACAGCTTGGAAAGACAAGAAATTTAGTCAGGTGGCGGAATTAAGATACAGACGCTAATTAGCGGTAATCATTCGGGATTATCGTGATGTAAGATACAGATACCGTTAGTCGACAAACGGGAACAGATTATAAAGTATCGTGAGAGTAAAGTCTCTCCCTGACTTATTTATAAATAATAACATGAAAGCATATACTTTAACAAACGAAGATTTCACAAAGGAAGCCAATACGATTAAAGAAGTATTCTTAAAAAGCATGGTTAAAGCAGGTGAAATACCTCAAGAGCAAGCAGACAAAATGAATATGTATTGTGTGATTGCAGCTGAAAAAGGCTTTTTTGGTAAGTTTTGGGATAAAATTTGGGGGGTATCACCTAATGATACTTTTTACAAGGTGGTAAAAGTTTTAGAATAAATTGTTGTTTTTCTGAATAATAATTATTATATTTGCAAATAATATAAATACAATGAACAAACTATCAGGAAAAATTACAAAAATCTTTGACACTGCTTCATTCGGTACTTTCGAAAAAAGAAAGTTTTGGCTCGAAGAAGTAACAAATTCAGAAAGAACTCCTAATACATGGGAATTAGAACTATGGAAAGGAGATTGTAACTTAATAGACAGATACAAGGAAGGGGATTATGTAATATGCTATGTAGATGTTAAGGGGAAAGTCATACCAAACGGTAAAGATGGCAAGGATTGGGTGGCAAACAGCCTTAAATGTTGGAATTTCGAAAAAGATGGTGTAACCGCTAAAAACTTTTGATTATGAAAGTAAAATTTGAGTTCTCTGTCCCTCCAATAAAATACGAAAACGGTGATGTAGAATCAGAAATAGACAATTTGAATAAATCTATACTGTCTAAAGTAAGCCGACCTATTGAGCTACCATATCAACCACAGATTGGTATGCTGATATCTGTTTCTTACTACAAAAATATATTCGATTTCACAGATAAGGAAGCAGAATATTTAAGCGAGTATATATACAAAGTTTCCCAAATTTATATGGAACCCGATTATTTAACTTTAATTATTTCTTATGATAAATAGATATTTAACTCGAATAGTACGAGAAACCTTAATTAATATTCCTGCGTCAAGAGATAATTGGATGATTGTAGTTAAGGAAGTGCATGATAAAGAGCTTGCATTATGGTGTTATAAGAAAGAAGATTACTATGATGCCTTTTTTTCAGAAAAATTAAGCTATGTACAGACAATTACGAGAATTTGGCGACTTATACAAGAAAAATGCCCTGAATTAAGAGGTGAAGAATGGGAGGTAAGGCAAAAACATGGCGGATATATGGCTAAGGAATTTGTAGAAGTTAATCAGCTATCATTATGGGATTAAGACTCTGTAAAGAATGTAAATCTGAAATAGATGCTTTACATTTAAGCAAAAAGTATTGTAGTCATGAATGTTCTTATAAGTCTAAGAAGAGGAGAGAAAGTGAAAAATATTATAAAAGAAAGGCGCAGCATAAAAGAAGTTATAAAAAACAAAACAGATTAGTTGAATTTATAAGGCTTTTTAGATTAAGACTTATTGAATTTATATTTTATACCATATTAGGTATAGGATATTATAGAAATTATGATAGGTTTTATTGGAGAAATATTATTGAAGTAAATTATAAAAATAACGATGATTGAATGTATTTGCATAGACGACTCAAATAAACCCAAAGAGATACCCGATAATAAATGGGTAAAGAAGGGTCAGACATATCATATAATATACACAGTAATAGTTCTTCCTCAAAGAGAATTGGCTGTTATATTATCAGAAATAGAACTGACAGACAACGAAATGCCTTATGAGTATTTTCTTGCTAAAAGGTTTGCGGTGACTCAAGAAAACATAGGTAAATTGTTTCAGCTTATTCAAGATTGCACCGATACAGATTTCTCTATGGATGAATTGCTCGAACAAACAAAGATTAAAGAACATGAAGCTGCATGAACTTGAAAAAAAACTAACAAGCCTGAACATACCTAAACAAGTTCAGCTTAATAAACATACGCTAATATTAGATAGCAAATCATTTATAGAAAGCCATATTTGTTATATCAAATCATATAAAGACAACCATTCTGTATATAAGCCATACTATTCAAGATTAAAAGAACTTTTAAATTTATACAAATGAAAAAACTATTTACGACTTTGTTTATATTCGTTTCTCTTAATTCATTTTCTCAAGTTGTATCTTACAAACCTATTTCTTGCTTTTATCGTGGTAAGGAAACACAATGGGAGTGGTATAATCTGAACATTGAGTATGATAAGATGCCAATATTGAAAATAACATTTAATGATTCTTATGACGCTCTTTCAAGAATTGATAGAATCACAATAAGTAATTCTTATGACGATGATTTTAGATTCCCATATAAGGGTGTACAGGTAGGGAAGGGAGTTGCTTATAGTGTTATTGATTCTGAAGGAAAGAAATTAAAAGTCTATTTAGATTTTTCTAATTATGATTTAAAGGGTTATTTTGATGTAGAATTAAGATATACAAACATGGAATATGCTTATAGGCTTCTAAAACAATAGATATGAAAATAAGAGTTGGAAATAAGCAGAATGCAGCTATAAATGGAGAGTATGCGGGTCATGTAAGAAAAGTTGGTAAGAAAATTACCGCAGGTAAAAGGCGTGTTATAGACAGAGAAATAGTAAAGAATATAAAGGATAATTTAGGTCAATTAAAATCAAATAACCATGATAGTATTTAAGTACGCAACACGCTCAAGACCTCATCTATTTGATAGAGGCATAGAATCAATATTAAATAACTTAAAAACGGAAGATTATTTTATATTAATTAGTTGTGATGACAATGATACAACTATGCTAAATCATCATTTTAAGTATGCAAATAACCAAAAGATTAAATTTGCTTATGGTATTTCCAAAAATAAGATAGATGCTATCAATAGAGATTTTCATTATCTTCCTGAAAAATGGGATGTATTAGTTAATATGAGCGATGATATGGTATTTACTGCTAAATACTTCGATGAAATAATAATGAATGACTTTGGTGGCGACTATGACTTATGCCTTCATTATCCTGATGGGTATAGGAATGACATTATTACCATGTCTATATTAGGTAGATTATATTTCGATAGGTTTAATTTCATATATCACCCTGCCTATTCGAGCCTTTGGTGTGATAACGAACAAACAGATGTGGCAAAGATGCTTGCGAAATATAAGTTCTGTAATAATCAGCTTTTCATTCATAAGCACCCTGCTAATGATGCTTCAGTTGTTCGGGATGAGCAGTATAATATAACAGAGAATTATTTTGACAGAGATAAAGAAGTTTATTATGCAAGAAAAGCTAAAAACTTTGATTTATGAGCCTACTTACAATAATGATTCCAACTCTCGATAGCAGGTTGGATAAGCTATATAATCTTAGAGCTGAATTAAATAATCAGATTCGAGATAATTACTTAATTAAGATAGATGTATTACTCGATTATCAGTCTGCAACAATAGGATTTAGGAGAAATATTTTATTGCAAAGAGCCGAAACGGAATATGTATGCTTTTTCGATGATGACGATATGCCTACTCAAGATTATTTTGGTAATTTGGTGAAAGGGATGTTGCG
>JACCDP010211242.1_pt1 | contig 10406 bp, 10 predicted proteins | sample 7445841 | NCBI WGS metagenome assembly JACCDP01 (sample SAMN15323441, study PRJNA562643) | freshwater metagenome | isolation source: river surface water | place: USA:Blue River Watershed | collected 2017-08-17
ATTGCGATGCATCCAACTTTCTTTGTAGTAGCTGAGGAGAGTTCTGCAACTGACTTTACAATTTCAGCGAAAGTTTTAATTTTTTGATCTATTCTTTTTTGATTAGCCATGTATGACGTGATGTGTTTCTATTTTGATATTTTTGTCTTCAAGTTCTTTAACCCGTTCTAGATTTTCCAGATTGTCATCATAATATACAAAATGATGAAAACCATTTTCTATCATTCTCTGAAATGCTTGCTTCTTTCTCTCTGGGATATCTCCAGTGAATCTTTCAATAGGATCATTTACCACATAGATAAGATCCTGACTGACTGGAAGATTGATATTGTGAACAAAATGAACTACTGAACCGAGATGAGCTCGAGCTGTAACTATTCCGATCTTATGTTTCTTTGAAGCTTCCTTTAAGATATCTACATTTTCTCCAATTAGAGTCCCCGAGAGCAAGATATTCAAATCATCGAAATCGTCAAAGTTTAAAATGTGATGTTCCTTTCTCACATAGTAATTATAGTCTGCGGGAGTTAGAGCATGAAGAAGTTTCTTACTCTTAGAGCAAAAGACTTTTATTTTCGCATCAGTCTTTACGAGGGTATCGTCTAGATCGAAAACATAGACTATCTCTGATGGAGAAATCTTCATATGTAATTATAAACAAAAGGAATGAAAAGAGAAAATTAGAGACCAAATCTAACTTTCTGTGCATTGAAATTCTGTAACATTTCAGCGGCTGAAAGTGCTCTATTATAAACCATAGCAGAAGAAAAATAGCAAGAACCACCGTCTCTATTAAAAATATCAGCAGAACCAATACCACTCAAATTATCGTAACCGATTCTCATAATACCGTTAGTTGAAAACTGTTTAGATCCACTTAAGACGATACCGCCTGCACTATTACCATCAAAATAACAAGTCACGGTAGAACCGTTAGAAACTACAGAGACCATGTGCCATTGATTAAATAAAGTAGAAGGTGTTTGTGAGTTAGAATAGTTTGCTTGACCGCCACCTTGCGAAGTTGCGAAATCAATAAAAGGACCTCTCCCGGTAGTTGAACTATTATCATCCCATTGGAATCTGAATGTATTTGTCGCAGAAAAAGTTCTATGCCCGACTACTGTAAAAGATGTTGGACCGCTGACCAGATACCACATACTATAAGTCCATGTATTTCCAGTAGGCATTCCTGAAACTGAAATATAATCATCTGCTCCATCCACCGAAAATCTGCCACCGTCACCTGAATTATACAGAGGACCGTTAGTAAGTATTGCATTGTTATTGTTTCCACTGATATCATACCATGTAGTACCGGTACCTGAATAAGATCTAGTATTTCCGGCATCTACAAATAATACTAATCCGTTTGTTACTACATTTTCGGTAAGCATTTGTGGTAAGAATGATTGATAGTTCTGTACTATTTCAGATGCATTTAGCTGTTTATTATATGCAAAGAAGTGCAGTAAATTACCGCCCCATATATTCGCAGAACCGTTTCTTGAACCTATTAGAATTCTATCAAATGCAGCTGTTACAGATGTAGATATAGTAGATCCATACACACCATTCAAATAATAAATCAGACTCGTAGGTGTTACAATCAGAGTTATCAGATTTAAGCTATTAGGAGTTATTGTAACACCCGAGTTGTATTGAAAAAAATCAACCCCTTCTGCTCCATTTAAGCCATTTCCTCTATAAGATCTTATACCGTTTGTTGTAGAGTTTCCCCATAATTCTAAGTTAACTTGACGATATGTATAGTTATTACTGTTCTGAAGTCCAAAAATAGATTTTCTATCAGATGTAGAGGTAGTCATCCCTACAGTATTGAACATTATGTTGAATGTGTAATAATCATTAGTGGTCCCAGTGTAGGGTATGTATATGATATCATCAGTACCGTCTAATACTATACACCCACCGAGTGATGAGCTATATGCCGGGCCATTAGTCAATGTTCCATTTTCTGATCCATTTAGATTATACCAAGAAGTTCCCGTTCTCGGGTACGAAGGAATGAACCCTGCGTCTAAATTTACAACTAGACCGTCAGTGACTATTCCTTCATAGTCTTTATTTACAACAGCTTTATCAGCCTGTCCTGCAAACCAGTTTAAACATTCTGCAGCAGTAGCATAAGTATTTCCAGAAATAGCTTTGGTCCAATAGATAAGTTCAGTATCATTCACTGGGCATATGATCGAAGGCCCGTTGCTTACTTTATTCAAATAGATTGTATAGCCGCCACTCGGAGGCGTAATTCCTGTCCAAAATGTAGATCCATAGTCAACTGTATTATTTCCAATGGCCATGTCTCCTTTTTTTAGAGTACCGCTTGGAGTAGATCCTGGAGAATATTTAATTACATTAGGCATTATAGTCCAAATCTCGATTTTTGTGCATTATAGTTTTGTAGAACTTCAGTAGCCGAGAGAGCTCTATTATAACCTGTGAAGTTGGATAGTTTTCCATTAAAGTAGATACTGGAGGCATATCTTGCTAAAGTAAAGTTGTCAGTTGAAGATGCGGGGTTAGTATGTGAACCTGCAGTACCTGTAGTATCAACTCCATTTACATAACCTCTAACACTACTACCATTTCGAGTAACTACTATATAATACCATACTCCTAGTGTATTAACTCCAACACTTGTGGTTGTTTGAGAAGAACCAGATTGGTTGGTTACAAAACTAAAACTAGTTGTACTATGTTGTAGGTAATACCCATTAGTATTATAAGCTCCTTTATAAAATATAATAGGTCCTTGACCCGGGGCATTAGTGTTAAAAGAATTAAAATTAACCCAATACCCAAAACTAAATGATTCACTAGTATAGTTAAAAACGTTTCCTAAAGAGGTATAATCATCGGCACCGTCAAAAATAATACATCCACCACTATCTGAACTATATGTTGGTCCGTTGGTTAGAGTTCCATTATTTCCCGCAGAACTCATATCGTACCAAGTCGTACCTGTTGTCGGATATGATGGAGTAAAACCCGCATCGACATTTAAGACTAACCCATTAGTCACTATTGCTGGGTAGCTTCTATTGAATACCATTTTATCACTTTGTCCCGCAAACCAGTTTAAGCATTCCGCAGCAGTAGCATAAGTATTTCCAGATATTACTTTAGTCCAATAGATAAGTTGAGCATCATTAGTTGGACATATGATAGAAGGTCCATCTGAAGCCTTGTTCAAATAGATAGTGTAGCCGCCCGAGGGTGGAGGAATCTCGGAATAATAATCTGAACCCTTTCCTACATCGCCGGTCGCGATCCAAAAGTTTCCTTTCTTCAGAGCCTGAGTCTGAGCAGATGCACTATATTTAATTCCGTTCCCCATTATTCACAAGATGCGCAGCCATCTACTTTTTTTTCGCCTAGGTCTAGTTGCCATTTGATAAAATTCTCAACTTCTTCAACTAAAGTTGAAACAAATATCGTAGTATCACCTCTTTTTACTTCGATTCTACCTTCGTTTTCTACTATGTCAAAGTCCATTCTATATCTTCTATTATTTCTAAAACACAATCTGAATAAATCGGATAACTCTGTATCTGATTCATTTTTTGCTGAGCTTCTGCGAGAGTAGCATAATCGTAAATCTCATCTCCCTCTCGAGGGGGATAGATGAGTATTTGTTCACCCGGAATACTTGAAACCTTTTTTATAATTAGAAAAGCCATTCATTCTTATTTTATAAACCACATGTGATAGTGTTGTCCACTACCACTTGCACACTGTACTTGATAGTATAAAGATGGATTAGTTCCACTTCCTAACAGCACCCAATATGCTTTTAAATTACTTGTAAATGTATTACCACAACATGCGTTAGCAAAATTCCCATCGCCCCATGTACACATTCCATAGGAAGTATACGACCCAGTATATTCAGGTCCGGTGTAATATCCCATACCAGATCCATTAGTAATAGAAGAACACTGACCAATTGTAGAAACTCTTTGCATCAATAACATGCTCTGTGTATAGTTTAAGCCTCTAGTACTTGGATTCTGTAATTGATAATATGTAGGGGATCCGCATCCACTTTCAACCACAGTAACATTCAGGATTGACGTATTTGATCTCTGTAGTCTTCCCGAAGTATTGGTTTCCCACGATGCAGATGTACTCAGGTTCGAAGTTTGCGGACAGAGTTCTGAAGTCATTCCCATCCAACCACCGAGAGACATTAAACAATAAAGCTTTCTAGCGCCTAGATTCGTATTTATCCAGTAGTAACCATCAGGTGCAGTAGGATTTGCAGCTAATATTGCAGCAGCTGAGGATGCAGGGTTAAAGATAGAACCCAATGATCTTTGAGCATTGTAATTTTGTAGAATTTCAGATGCAGAAAGAGCTTTGCTATACAATTGACATGATGCAATGTACCCATTGAATCTTTCAGAAGCATATCCGGAATATCCAATATAAATTGTACCGTCAGATGTACTGATAGCTCCTGATCTCGAGAATGTAGAGTCTGCAACAGCATTAACATATAATCTTACCGTACTACCATCATAAGTCCATGCCAACATATACCAAGTATTTGCAGTAAGTGAAATACTTCCGCTGTCTCTATACATAGTACCGTTTAATCTGAGGCCATATCTTAACTTATTCCCATACATCCATAATTCATAATCACCTACAGTCTGTCTGAGAAATATGCCTTGCCAACTCCCACCTACTGTAGTAGGATTTACCCATGCGATCATTGTAATTTGCGAAGTAATATCTAATGCAGAGGAAGTACCTACGATTGAAGCCTGATCGTCAGTGCCGTCAAAATATATTGATTCATATTGAGATTGAAAGCTCGGACCATTTGTTAAAGTTGCATTTAATGAATTAGGGCCCATGTCATACCAAGTAGTTCCTGAAGTAGGATACGAAGGGGCAAAGCCCGAATCTAAGTTTATAACCAATCCATCAGTAACTATAGCTGGATAATCTCGGTTTACGCATATTTTATCAGTTTGTCCAGCAAAATAAGTTAAGCACTGTGCAACTGTAGTATAACTAGCTCCAGCAATCTGATTTGTCCAATAAATAAGTTCTGTATCATTTCCGGGGCATATCATAGAAGGACCGCCAGAAACTCTATTCAAATAGATTGTGTAACCTCCAGTCGGACTGATTCCATTATAATATCCAGTATTTGCAGTAGGCCCCTTGTCTACGTCACCTGTTCCGATATAGAAATTACCTTTCTTTAACGCTCGGGTTTCAGCACCTACTGAATATTTAATTGGGTTTGGCATATTAAATTATATATCAAACTCCGAAACGTGCTCTCTGTGCATTGAAGTTTTGAAGAACTTCTGCAGTGGTAAGAGCACGATTATACACATAAGCGTTTGCAATATTTCCATTAAAGGGAAGAAACCCTACATTAGAAAAGCTACCTACTAATATAGATGTATTTGTGTTTGGAAATAGTGCGGAAGGTTGGTTCTGTTGCCCAAAAAGAGAACCATTTCTATAAACTTGTATGATATCTGCACTGTAATCTGCCACGACTTGAACATTCACCCATGTGTTATTATATCCCAAAAAGAAATTTGCAAAACCTAATGTATTGGCACCTACACCATTGTTAAAATTCCAGATTAAATCATTACCGTTATTTCTTCTAATAAGAATGTGTGGGACATTTCCTACATTTATGTCTTTGGCAAATATTGACTGAGATGCCGATATAGCAGATATTGATCTTACCCAAAAATTAAAGCTTAGCGAAGAAGTTGCAGAATTGAATACAACATTAGATGTTCTAATACCATCATCTGTACCGTCAAATGACCATATCCCACTATTTTCAGTACTAAAACCAACTCCATTATATAGAATGCCGTCCGTGGAATCCATAAAAGAATAAGCTGTAGTAGATCCACTTTCATAAGATATCAAGTTACCTGCATCTATTCCCCAAATGAGACCTGAAGTTACAACAGAAGCATCTAGAGAATTTATGAATACTTCGGAAGCAGATAAAGCTTTATCATAAATCTGTAAAGAATTTATTTCACCTTTTATAGTTCCTATTCTATTTGTGCTTAAGCTATTATCAAGTGCAGTACTAACATCCGCAGTCTGCGCTAATTGTCCATTCCAATATTGTCTAAAAATTCCTGAGCTATCTTTTGTTAGAGTGTATTCCGCAAATCTGTTTAAAACTGAAGAAGCTGTTTCAAAGGCGTACCAGTTATAATTAGTAGGTTTCGTAATATTGTAAAAATATTGGGAGGTGATTACGTTTGACGAGTTTCTGTATAGAATTTGATTGTTCAATCGATATGCTCCTAAGATGCCGGTACCTGAACTAAATGAATTGTCCAATGAACCGTCTGAATTTAATCTACAAAGCTGGTTAGCAGATACGCCGTTATATGTAGTGAAACCTGTACCACCTACGAGTATTTTACCGTCACTTTGTATATGTAAAACCGTAGCAGTACCGTTGAATGAACCACCACCTGCATTAAAAGAAGTATCAAGAGTGCCATCTGAATTCAGTCTGACTATTCTTCCTACTGAAGTTCCGTTATATGTACTGAAAGCTCCTACAACTAAAATTTTACCACTCGATAGTATTTTGATCATATGTGCAGAACTGTTGAACCCAGTTCCTATTGTGAATGCATTATCTCTGCTGCCGTCTGAATTTAGTCTAACAATTCTGTTGGTTGCAACCGAATTAAATTGAGTAAATTCACCACCTACTATTATTTTTCCATCTGACTGTAGAGCAATACAACCTCTGTTAACTGTTGAATTAAATCCAGTGCCCGGACTGAATGAAGTATCGATACTTGCATCTGAATTAAGACGTATGATTCTATTATACGAAGATCCTTTATAAGAAGTAAATTGACCACCGACTATTAATTTACCATCGGGTTGTAACGCCATCATTTGTACATCCTCGGTATTAACAAACCCGGTTGTTGTATTGAAGCTCGCATCAATTGTCATTGTACTCAAATTGAGTCGAGCAATTCTCTGAGCTGATACACTCTGAATTTGAGTGAACCACCCTGCAATATAAACTTTATTATTTGCTTCATCAAGAATAATATTAGCTTGAGTAATTGAAGCATTGACTGTAGATATCGTTTGTATCAGAGCTCCCGTGCTTGAGTTTCTCTTTGTTAAAACTCCTATATTGTAACCGCCATAGTAGATGTTATCCGAAGAATCTACCTCAATATCTGTAACATCCTGAGTCTGCGTGACAGTCAACCCTGCATTAAATCCAGTTACCAAATTCCCAGACGAATCAAGCTTGGCTATAAGAGGACGTGAAGTTCCATTGTATTCAGTGATTCTACCTCCAATATAAATATTGCCTAATGAGTCAGTTGTTAGTGAATATATTGTTGCACTATACGTAAATTCAAGAAGAATCCTTCCTATATTGCTGGAAGTTGCAGAACTTGTGGTAAAATAACAATACTGGGTCGTTTTTATTTTTTCAACAGTAAATTTGAATCGCGTAGAAAAACTCCAGTTAGACGCAGTTATCGCTGAAAAATTTACAACATCATCTGCCCCGTCAAATACAATAGATCCATCAGTTGAGTTAAAAGTTGGCCCGTTCGCCAGAGTTCCATTTCTATTATTTCCACTTAAATCATACCATGAGGTTCCGGTTCTTGGATATGAAGGAATAAATCCAGCATCTAATAGAAGAGAAAGATTTTCTTCAACTACATTAGGGTATGTTTTATTTATCAGAACCAGACCTGTTTGAGTACCAGCCCATGCGAGAGCTTGAGCAACTGTAGTATAATTCTGAAGTCCAATTTCATTTACAATCTTAATCAATTCTGTATCATCATCCATCGAATAGATAGTTACACCAGATCCATCTGAATATGGAATGTACATTACATAACCGTTGACTGGTACTTCTACTCCATTCCAAAATTTAGTACTTGAAGTTGGACCATACTCAATCGCATTTGTACCCAGCAACACATTACCGATTTTTAGAGTATCAGCTTGAGTCGTGAGAGAATATTTAACTACATTTGCCATTAGATTAGTCCGTATCTTGATTTTTGAGCATTAAAGTTTTGCGCTATTTCTGTAGGAGTGAGTACTCTGTTATACGCTCTGATGACATTCACGCTTCCGATAAATCTCCAGCCCCAACAATACCCGAACACGAGCCCCGTCCCGCCGAAATCACTTCCCTGATTCTGATCATATATTGCACCAGTCACTGAAGGTGCACTGTGAGTTCCAACCAGAACATTATTCAGATAATATGTGGTTGAGCATCCGCTGGCTCTACTCACGGTAAAGACTCTGTGATAATAAGTTGATTCCACTAGAGCTGAGTGAGTTAAATCAGTTTGACTAAAATTAGTACCATCCGAAACTCTAACTTCAATGTTATTGTTACAATCTTGGTGACCTACAGACCAACCTTTAGTAGCAGTAGAAGTAACTGTATGACCTATTTTTAGGGGGTGTCTGCTTCTAGGATATACAACATTGTCAGATCTAACAAAGGTTTCTATTGTAAAATCACCGAGCTTAAATTGATCGAAATCGCTGCTATAGGGAATGCTTAGGTATTCGTCACCACCGTCCATTAAGACTCCACCGCCGCCTGTAGATTCGTAAGCCATTCCATTCAGTAAACTTGCATTATTCGTCTTTGACAAATCATACCAAGTGCTTCCGTTCTTTGGATATGAAGGAGTGAAACCTGCATCTACATTAATAAAAAGACCATTGGTTACGATATCTTCATAGTTTCTATTTACAATAACCACGCTCGTTTGTGCTGCTGCCCAAGACAGAACTTGATTGACTGTAGTAAAAGAATTCAAACTGATCTCATTGATAACCTTGATCAGCTCAGTATCATTTGCTAATCTATAGATATTCACATTAGATCCGTTTGAAGCTGGATTATAAACACAATAGCCTCCAGCTGGTGGATCAATCCCGTTCCAGAATTTAGTAACGGACGTAGGTCCATATTCTATATCGTTCATACCGATAAGAACATTTCCGCTCTTGAGAGTGTTAGGCGCAGCAGTTGCTGAATATTTGATCTTATTTGGCATTACATTAATCCAAATCTTGTTTTTTGTGCATCATAGTTTCTGATGACTTCTGTTTGACTAAGAACTCTGTTATACACTCTACATGGACCTATATAACCATTCATTCCTCTAGCCGCAGAATCATTGGGATCGGTTCCGATCCCTCCTATCCCCGTATTCCATGGACTATTTCCATCGTACGATATAGAATATTGTTGAACAAATACTGAATTTACATATAATTTAGCAAAACCTGACGTTGAAAGAGTTAATGATACTAAATTCCATTGCCCATTAAAATATGTAGTAGAAGTATTAAATTGCTGAAGAGATCCGGTGCTATTAACTCTAGTATGTATAGAACCGTTAGGATCAAGTCTTAGCCCTAGACCATAGTTAAGATATAAGAGACCTTGTATCCCGCCATCATTTCCTAAACTTTTAAACCAAACCTCGAGAGTCAATTCATTAGAAGGTTGCAAGTTGTTAGTTCCAGTTAGTATATAGTCATTTGCACCATCGTACAAAAAAGTTCCTCCATCGTTTGTACTATACGAAACTCCATTTGCTAAAGTTATTGAAACACTGTTAGTTATTAATTCATACCCAGAAGTACCGCTTCGAGGGTATGAAGGTAAAAATCCTGGGTCTACTAGAAATTTCAACCCATCAGTTATTATTTCTTCATAGTCTCGATTAAAAACCACCTTATCAGTTTGGCCTGCATAATATGTCAAACACTGAGCAGCTGTTGTGTAATTAGTACCTGCAATCTGATTTGTGATGAAAATGAGTTCAGTATCATTATTTGCAGCATAAATACTCGGTCCGTTACTCGGCTTGTTCAGATAGATAGTGTATCCGCCAGCAGGAGGAGTCACTGTATTCCAAAAATTGCTCGGACCTTTCTGCACATCACCAGTACCGATATAAAAGTTACCCTTCTTTAAAGAGAAGGGTTCTGTTGCGCTAGCATTATATTTAATAGAGTTTCCCATTAAGGCGTCATTGGATCTGGATCAGTCCAATCCGGACCTGCAAGAATAGTTAGAATTTCAGAGTGTGTGTAAGGGCCTTCTTTTGTATCTAGATCTGCTACGCACTGTGGCATAGTGCCTTCCCATTTTACAAAAGTCTTTGTCTCATCTACAGATTTTCTAACTGTTTGAGCAGAAGTTTCTAAAACTTGCGTAAAATCAATTTCTGATAGTTCTGATACATTGAAGATCATGTACTCTCTGTCTTCAATTCCTTGTACTGTTGGCATAATTTTGTTTGTTTATTTTATTTATCTATAGTCCAAATCTCATTCGTTGA
>JACCDP010265420.1_pt1 | contig 10406 bp, 6 predicted proteins | sample 7445841 | NCBI WGS metagenome assembly JACCDP01 (sample SAMN15323441, study PRJNA562643) | freshwater metagenome | isolation source: river surface water | place: USA:Blue River Watershed | collected 2017-08-17
CTAAGAGAATTGCATTTAGAAATACAAATGGTAATTTAGATTTAGTTCCAACAGCAAGTGTATCAGGTGATTTGTTACAATGGAATGGTTCTGATTTTGTAATGAGTAACACAATAGATGGTGGTTCATTCTAAGAAATAACTTATCCCCCTGAAATATGGGGGATTTAACAATCCTTTTAATGAATTACTAAAAAATAGATAAATAATGGCTCAAAATATATTACAAAGACGCTCGGCAATACAAGGTAAAGTTCCAGATACCTCATCCTTACAGGTTGGAGAAATTGCAATAAATACCTACGATGGTAAAGCTTTTATACACAAATCGGGTTCTACTGAGTCTATTGAATCTTTTGTTATTACGAATTCTACAACAACTGGTTCAATTACATTAACTGGTACTGGTTCGTTTGGTGAAGCAAGTATTACATTTGACGCAAATATTGGACAAGACTTATATGTTACAAGAGATATAGTTGGTAATGGTGATATAGATATTGCAGGTGCAGTTAGTGCATCAATAGTATCTGCATCAATGTTCTATGGTGATGGTAGTGGATTGACAGGAATCACTGCATCAATGAGACCTGATGATTTCGATTTCAATTCAGAACCATTTGCAGGAACAATAGGATATATACAAGCTAGTGGTTCTCTTTATAAAGTAGCAACTACTACAACTGCAGTAGAATTTAGATATAACGATACGGCATTTGCAACTTTTCAAACTGGAAGTACAAGTTTGTATGGAATAGGTGATGTTTTAACATTTAGTTCTTCAGTAGCAAGTAGACTATTAGAATTAGAAGCTGGACCTGATGCTGGAACATTCTAAAATAAATTAAACAAAATTATAATAAGACCCTTACTAAAAAGTAGGGGTTTTTGTTTTTATAATATATTTATGTTCGTAGTATATACTACACTTTTGTTATATAACACTTAAACATAGTCCATAGATATGGCCCAAAACATTATACTCAAGCGTTCTGCGCTTCCGGGTAAGGTACCCGATACAGGTTCACTTAATCTAGGTGAAATTGCAGTAAATACTTATGATGGTAAATTATTTATAAAGCGTTCTGGGAATACGGACTCTATTCAAAGTGTTTTAACAACCGACTCAATTACAACGGGTTCAATAACATTAACACAAACAGCATCGGTAGGTGAATTGGTTGTAACACAAGATGCAAATGTTCAAAGAGATTTATTTGTAATTAGAGATATTATTACAAATAATGATATTGATGCCGGTGGAGATATTAGTGGTAGTGGGTTACAAGTCAATGATACATTAAACATTACACATGGAAATTTTAGTTTATCAGCTAGCACATCAATAACAGGTGCAGTTGGAATAGACGGAGATTTGACTATATTAGGTGCAGTTAATGCAAGACAATTCAATATCAATGTAATCTCATCTTCAATAATTTATCAAAGTGGTTCGACTAAATTTGGTGATACAATAGATGATACACATGAATTTACTGGGTCAATAGATGTAAGTGGGAGTGTAACAGCGACATCATTTGCCGGTGATGGTAGTGGATTAACAAACATAACAACAACATTCGATGGACAAACAACTTTAATAAATGAAGTTGATGGGAATGTTTTATTAAATAATTCAATAACTGATTTATTTTTACAATTAGGAACTAATAATTATTTGGATTTTGATTTTAATAATTAATCATATTTATAAGAAACATAAAAGAATTAGATGGCAGCTATATTTCAACTAAGAAGAGGAACATCAGATGTAATACTTGTAGATGGTGAATTGTATTTACATAATGGTAGTGGTTCTATTCAATTTGGTAGTGGTTCAAATAACTACACCTTACTACCTTTAAACACACCTGCATATGGTGATATTAATTTAAGTGGTAGCATATCAGCATCTGGTGATGTTAGAATCGGTGGAAATATTTATTTAGGAGATAATTTAGCAAACGATAGTGTAAATGTAAACTCACCATTTAGTGGGTCTATTATACCATCTGGTTCAAACACATTCGATTTAGGTAGTTCAACAACTGTTTATAGAAATATTTACTCAAACAGAGTATCGGCTTCATTCTTTACAGGTTCTTTGAATGGAACTGTTAATGGAATTGATGTTACAAATTTTTCAACATCAGTAGATAGTAGATTGGATGTAATTGAAAGTAAATATGCAACTACTGGTTCAAATATTTTTGTAGGAAATCAAACTATTACTGGTTCTTTAATCGTTAGTGGTTCAAATATTCAATTTAGTGGTTCAAATATAGAATTTACAAGAGATTGGCCTGAAGTTGGAAGTCAATCACACTTCTTAAGATTGGTTCCATTTACATCATCAACCGGTAGATATTATGAAGGACTAGGAATTGGTATTGAACATTGGGATGATGGAACAGGAACATATGAACATTCATTGTTGATTCATTCTTTTGATAATGATGCAAATCCAAATTATGGTGCTGAATTAAATGTAGGCCCATACAGAACTCATATGAGAGTTTATCCATCTAGTTCAAATGCCAACTTAACAAATATATCCGTACAAGAATTATCAAACGGAAAAACCCAAGCATTGGTATATGGTGACTATGTTCATATTGGTGCATATTCCGGTGAAGAAATTTTAATAGGTAATACTGGTTCATTAATTACAATTACCGGAAGTAATATGTTATTTGATACTCCATTAACATCTTCCCATCCAATAGTTGCAACATTATTTAGTGGTTCAATTAGTGGTATTGGTAATGTAACTGAATTTAGTTCATCGATATCCGATAAATTTGCAACAATATCAAATGTTACAAGTTCATTCGATAGTAGATTGGATAGATTAGAAGAAAGCACTCAATCTTTAAACGATTATACACAATCTTTAAAAGCTGCAATAGATGTAACTGGTGGTAACACTAGAATTTTGGGAAACTTAATAGTCGATGGAACACAAACTTCATTAAATACAACGAATACATTTATTGAAGATATGTCAATAACATTGGCAAGTGGTTCAACCAACTCTAGTATTGCAGATGGTGCTGGTTTTAATATAGCTGGTGCAAATGTTTCAATGAGTTGGGAAGATGGAAACCAAAGATTATATTTTAATACAAACTTAGGCGTTGAAGGTTCAATAAGTTCTTCGACAATTATTGGATTAAATGGTGTAAGTATTAATGTATATTCAACTTCGGTGGATAGTAGATTAAGTAATTCAGAAATTGTATCGGCATCTGTATTAGGACATATTTCTGACATAAATTTAAAAACTGGTTCTTTTGAAGATAAGTTTACTACAATTCAAAGCTTAACCGCATCTTATAATGTTCACACTTCATCATTAAACACATATACTCAAAGTGTAGATGGTCATATTTCTGACTTAAATAGTTGGACTGCATCCCAAAATGAAAAAGATACAATTATATCAAGTATAACTGCATCTTACAATGGATTCACAGGGTCAGCAACTGCAAGTATTGTTGAATTATTTTCTACTGCATCAAATCACGAAATTAGAATTGACGATTTAGAAAGTAAAGCAACCACTTTAGGAACTTATACTGCAAGTGTTGATTCAAAGTTTGTGATAATTGAAAGCATAACTGCATCTTATAATTCTGCAACTGCTTCGTTAAATTTATTTACATCATCTGTATATCCAACATTTAGTCAATCCGTTGATACTAGATTGGATAATTTAGAATATACTTCATCACTTTTAACACCACAAGGACAAGCAGAAGCGTTCAATGCATTAAATACATTTACTGCATCTGCAAATAGTAGATTAAATAATTTAGAAAGTAAATCTGCAAGTGTAGATATATCAATAAGTGCATTAAATGCATTTACAACATCTCAAGAAAACTTAAATTTAACATTTGCAACTACCGGTTCAAATACTTTTATAGGAACACAAACTATAAGTGGTTCTACATATGTAACAGGTGATTTGATAGTTTTTGGTTCTTCATCTTTACAAAATATTACTGCATCTGCAGTTTCGATAGGAACTAATATTATCTATTTAAATACCGACACTCCTGCAGTTAGATTTGCTGGTATATCAGTATTTGATTCGGGTTCTACCGGAGCAACTGGTTCTTTATTTTACGATTCACAAAATGAAAGATGGATTTATCAAAAATCAAGTGGTAGTGTGTATAATGGAGGTATGTTAATTTCTGGTCCAAGAAATACTGGTTCATTGGGAGATGAAATAGGGATGCCAACTAACAAATTGATAATGGGAATAGGTGGTGACCACATTAGTTCTTCTGGAATTTATCACAATGGAACTGATACTGCATTTGCAGGTAATATAGAAGTAACGGGTTCAACTACATTGGACATTGCAAACATAACAACATTAAATGCTGGAAATGGTGTTGTATCAGGTTCATCTCAAATTACTTTATCATCTACAACTGGATATTCTACATTTAGTTCATCTTTAGATAGTAGATTTATTGAAATAGAAAATTATACATCATCATTAAAGAGTGCATTATCTGTTAATGGAAATGATTTGGTAGTTGCTGGTAATTTAACTGTATTGGGTGATGCTGTAACTTTAAATGTTGGTAATTTATCGGTTGAAGATAAAACAATTACTTTAGCAAGTGGTTCACCGGATTCAATTTCATCTGATGGTGCTGGTTTATACATAAGTGGTGCAGATGCAAGTATTTTATGGAATCATTCAAACACAAGATTAGATATTAATAAATCAATATATGTATCGGGTGATATAAATACATTCGGTGGTGTAACAGGTTCAATTGCAGCAACAAATGGTGTAGTTTCTGGTTCATCACAAGTATCTTATGTGGGATTAAGTAATATACCATCAGGAATTATTTCATCATCTGCACAAATTGATGCATTATTTGATATTGATGGTTTGGTTAGTGGTTCTTCTCAAATATCATATGTAGGTTTATCTAACATACCATCTGGAATTATTTCATCATCTGCACAAATTGATGCATTATTTAATATAGATGGATTGGTATCAGGTTCATCTCAAATTACTTTATCATCTACAACGGGTGGTTCTACAACTTCCGATGTTCAATTTGGTTCGTTTGGTGTAGGAACTACCGCAAGTGGTGTAAGTGGTGAGATTAGAGCAGCTGGTGATATCGTAGCATTCTATTCATCTGACGAAAGATTAAAAGAAAATATACAACCTATCCAAAACGCATTATCAAAAGTTGAATCAATTAGTGGTAATAGATATGATTGGAAAGAAGGATTTGAAACAATACATTCACATATTGGACATGATTTGGGAGTAATTGCACAAGAAGTTCAATCAGTATTACCTGAAGTGGTAACTGAAAGAGAAACTGGATATTTAGCAGTTGATTATGTGAAATTGGTTCCTGTCTTAATTGAAGCGATAAAAGAATTATCTGCAAAAGTTAAGGAATTGGAAAATAAATAGATATTTATAGATATTATTAACCGTACTAAAAAAAAGGTAAACTAAATGGCACTTAAATTTAGACGTGGGACAACCGCACAGAAATCAGGTTCGTTAGCATTCGGAGAACCATATGTAAACACTACATTGGGAACATTACAAATCGGACTTGATACTGGAGATGTAACTCTTTCAGCAACGGGTACGGGTAGTAATTTAGTAGTTGGTGGAATCTCAGGTTCTTCATTAAATATTACTGGAAATGCAAAAATTGATGGTAATTTATCATTAGGTGGACAACTTACAATTGGTGACAATACATCTGATACTGTAAATGTAGTTGCATCTTTAAGTTCATCTCTTATTCCATCCGAAACAAATGCATTCGACTTAGGTTCTTCAACAAAAATTTGGAGAGATTTATATCTTTCAACTGCTTCAATCATATTGGTTGACGGAAGTGGTGGAATTGTGAATACCATTACAAATGCAAATATTGTAACAACGGATAGTATTTCAAGTGGTGCAATTGATTTAACGGAATCTTTACCATCTGGTACAGTATCATCTTCAGCACAAGTTGTAGGAATACTTTCAGAATTAAACACATATACTGGTTCATTAAAAAGTGCATTATCAGTAAGTGGTTCAAATTTGACGGTGTTAGGTAACTTGACTGTACAAGGTGATACAACTACAATTAATACCGCAAACTTACTAGTAGAAGACCACATAGTTGAAATTGCAATAGGTGCAAACACATCTTTAGAAGCTAATGGTGCTGGTCTTCGTATTCCTGGTCCAGATGCAATTATTAGATGGAGTCATACTGGTTCAGCATGGTCTTCTAATAAATCATTTGATGTAGTAGGAGATATCACAGTTAGTGGTACAGTTGATGGTGTTGATGTTGCATCATTAAATTCAAATATAAATTCATTCAGTTCATCTGCATTAACTAGATTGTCTGCATTAGAAGCTGAAACTAGTAATTTGGAATCATTTACATCTTCAATCAATACAACGATTAAGAGTAAAATGGATACCGATGGTGTAATTAGTGGTTCTTCTCAATTAACATCATCATATGATAGTAGATATGTAACATTGGATGGTTCACAAACTATAAATGGAACTAAAACATTTAATGATATTGTTGTAAACGGAACAGGTTCATTTGCATATATAACATCAGTATCAGGTGATGCAAAAATTATAGGTGATTCATTTATAGTATTAAATACAGACACACCAACCTCAAGATACGCTGGAATGTCAGTTTACGATTCTGGTTCTACTGCATCGACTGCATCATTCTATTATGATGGTGAAACAAATGATTGGGGATATGAATATTCATCATCTACCGGAGTTGATTATGCTGTTACTATTTTTGGACCTGAATATGCAACAAAAGGTAATCCAACATATTTAACGACTAATAAATTACCTAAATCAGTTGACAACCATCACTTAAATGATTCAAATATTACTGATACTGGTACATTAATTACATTAGGTTCAAATACGGTTGTAAACGGAACATTCTTTGCAACTGGAACATCTTTAGTTTCTGGTTCATCACAAGTATCTTATGTGGGATTAAGTAATATACCTGCAGGAATTATAAGTGGTTCATCTCAAGTAACATTGAGTTCAACAACTGGATATGGAACAGTTATTAATCAAAACTTATTAACTACATCCGATGTTAGACATAACTCTTTAGGTATTGGTATGGCTGCATCAGCAACAGCTGGTAGAATTGACGCAAGTGGTGATATCGTTGCATACTCAACTTCAGATAGAAACTTCAAAGAAAATATTACTCCAATTCCAAACGCATTAGAAAAGATTTCTAAGATTAGTGGTAACACTTACGATTGGAAAGAAGATATGAAAGATTTCCATGGTTTTGAAGGAAATGATGTCGGTGTAATTGCACAAGAAATTGAAGAAGTATTACCACAATTGGTGACTACAAGAGAAACAGGATATAAGGCAGTTAAATACGACAAATTAGTTGCATTATTAATTGAGGGTATTAAAGAACAACAAACACAAATACACAATTTAACTTTAGAAATTGAGAAGTTAAAGGAATCAAAAGGTTTATAATTAATGTATGACATTTATTACACCACCGCTGGAGGACCTTGGTTTAACAGCGGTGCTGATATATGGGTAACTAATTGGATAAAGGAAGTGGCACCTAATTTAGAAGTTAAGCCACTTCTTTTATTTCATAGAAAGAGGCCAAACAATTACGAAGAGTTTCCAATTGATATAGACCATATTTGGGAAACGGATGAATTAAAAATAGACGAATTATTAAAGGGTGCAAGAAAGATACACATATTACATGGCCACTATACACCAACAACTGCGATATACAATAATATAGATAAAATAGACTCAATAGTATTTCACAATTTGACAAAAGTATCATTAGTTGGTCAAATGAACAAAGATGAATATTTGCATTGGTATGGAAATTGGGAATGGGAAAGTGAATTAATAAATAAAGTTAAAAATAAAATTTGGATAGGATTATATAATTTTCCATATGAAACAGAAAGATTGCATACTATTCCAAATTATTACGAATTTACACAAAATAAAGAATTGTCTAAATCTACCAAAGTAGGATTTGCAGCAAGAGTTGAAGGTAGAAAAAATGTAGAGTATGTGGATGATATTGATTCAGTATTATTTACAAATTCAGAAACATTAGACAAATATTATATAAAAAAATATGGATATAAATTTAAAAAAAGTAGGATTTATAAGTTTAAATACAAATATAAAGAAAACTTTTACAAAATTGATTGGGGAATATCTCACTCTTGTTTTGAATATGAACCATTTGGGTATGGAATATTTGAAGCAGTCGATTGGGGTAAATTACCAATACTACATGAAAACTGGCATGTTCCACTTGATTACAAATACAAGGCAAAAAACAAAGAAACATTTGAAGAAACCTATAAAAAAATTTGTGAAGATAGTTGGGAAATACGAAATAATGAATTTGAAAAACTTAAAAGTTGGATGAAACAACATTTTTCGGACAAAGAGAGTTGGAAAGAAAAACTTTTAGATATTTATAACGAGAATAATATATAAAACAATGGCAAGAACAGATTTATCTTTAGGAAATTTATATAGAGCCGTTAGTGGTTCTGCAAGACCAGGCGCAGTTTCAATGGGTGCATTGAGTGGAAATAGTAGTAATAGTTCATTTATTGGATTTGCAACTGATGCTGTTACCGTTACACAACCTACTTTTACATACATAGTAGAATCAACAACTGAGAATGCACAGTTTACATTCAGTTCAACTGGTTCTTTGTTTTATTCAAAAGTTCAACAACAATTAAATAACTATACTTGTTCTTTTAATAACTCAAACTTTTCAACTGGTTCAAAAACATTTGGAACAGGCCCATCGGTTTTCCCAATCACACCTGCAGCAATTAATGCATCTAACTATTCAGAAGCTTCTGCAGTTTTGACAATGAAATATGAAGATGGTTATAATATAAATGCAACAAATTATAATACAGTTTCTACAAAGACATTATATGCAGTAGATGTTTATAATACAATCAACGAACCTGATTTCTGTTTATTATTTGGAACTAAAATTCAATTAGCAGACGGAACGGAAATAAATGTTGAAGATTTGAATATTGGTGACGAAATTAAATCTTGGGTTCCTGCAGGATTACCTGATGAAAATTTAGACCCAGAAAGTGACCAAGTTGAGTGGAGATTTTACCAATCGGATATTTTAGAAGGTAATGCACAAAACGTAACGGTAAGTGATATTACATTTAACTTTGCAGAAGGATATTTTTCTATAAATGATGGTTTAATAAATGCAACCGAAACTCACCCATTGTATGTTTGGGATAATGAAATTCAAAAATATAAGTTTAAAAATGTAGGTGATATATTACCTGGAGATAAACTTATAATGCAAGATGAAACAGAAGTTGAAGTTATTAATATTGAAATTATAAGAGCTGATGTAGAAATCGTAACTGTAAATGTGGAAAATGCCGATGTGTATATTTCAAATGGTTTAATTTCACATAACAAAGGAACAACGACACAACCACATATTCCATCTTCCGGATTGAGAATGTATGTAGACCCATCAAAAGCTTCTTCAACAAACGGAACGGTAACAACTGACTGGTTAGACCTTTCTGGATACAATACTGGTGTAAGACCTGCAGGTGTTTCAAACGCTGCTGGAATTACCGGTGGTAATCCATCATATAACGCTGGTGCAACAAGAAAAGATAAATATTTTGCAGGAAACGGAACAAATCAATTTTGGTATAAAGATACTACTTCAAATATTAATACTGGTTTAACACAATTTAATACTAATACAGGTACTATTCATATGTGGATTAGACCTACAACAACATTGGGTGTAGCATCAAGACATATATTTGATTATGCAGGTTTTTATGGTTTGGCAATTGAGTCTACCGATAACTCCACATTAAATAGAGTAAAATTCTATGGTAGTACATTGGGTAATAGTGCACAATTAACGACTTCATTATCATCAAATGTATGGTATATGATTTCTGCAACATTTCAACCATCAGGAACTGTAACAGTTTATGTAGATAAAACTTCAGTTGGAACATTTACTGCATCTGCATTCACTGCACCATCATCAACTAATTATTTGACAATTGGAGCTAATAGTGGAAGAACAACATTTTGGAATGGACAAATAGGACCAGTATTGTTCTATAATACATTACAAAACTCAACTGCAGTAGCACAAGTATATGATTATTTCTCTCCAACATATAAGTAATTTATTGTTTTGGGGTAGAATATTATATTTATATTGAGAATTACTAAATTTAAATTAAAGCATATAAAATGGCAGAAAAAATTGTATCACCAGGCGTATTCACAAGAGAAAACGA
>JACCDP010794330.1_pt1 | contig 10406 bp, 3 predicted proteins | sample 7445841 | NCBI WGS metagenome assembly JACCDP01 (sample SAMN15323441, study PRJNA562643) | freshwater metagenome | isolation source: river surface water | place: USA:Blue River Watershed | collected 2017-08-17
GTATTTGTTGCTGTAGGTTGTTAACAGGGTCTATGCTGTATGCACAAAAAACTGAAGCAAACAAGAAGGCGTTTGATTTGCTGGAAAATGCATTTGGCAAATACATAGAGCAGCAAAATATGGCCATGTATTTTGAAGCAATGGCTAGCGGAATTAAAAATCCTGAGGACATTTTCAGCCTTCCCTCTTACAAGGTATACAGAGGAGGGTATTTTTTTATCCTGAAAGATAAATATGAAATTCAGTTAGCCACCATAAAAGCCCTCTGCGATGGAAAAGTATCTACCTTAATTGATGAGGGTGAAAAATTAATGATTATTGATTCGGTGCATCGCGCAGCCCTGCAAGACTCGGCTTCATATAGGCTGGAAATGGAAACATTGTTAGAAAAAACCATGAGTGGTGCCAACCTGAAATACGAAGGAGAAAGCATTGTGAACCGGGTGAAATGCCATAAAATTAGGGCAAAAGTAAGTGGTGCAGTTGTGGATGAGGTGTTATATTATGTTACAATAAATACAGGAACTTTGTATTTGATGGCCGAGAGAGCAGATCAATTATATACTGTGTATTGGTTTACAAAAATTGAAAAGCTTAATGCGGCACACAAGTTCGATATTCAGCTGCCTAAAAAACAGTTAGATAATTTATACGGGTATAAGGTAATCGATAACCGGTTTAGTTTATACCATGCAAAATAAACGTAGTTCTGTTGAGGTAAACGGAAGATACGAAACCATGTTTAGTTAATAGTTAGTGGAATATGCACAAATACAGTAAAAATTTTTATAAGCAATTGGTTGCACTCTTTTGTATGAGTGTATATGTAGGATTAGCTCAAAACCCTACCTTCACTTGTACAGATTACCTCAATAGTTACCAGCCGAATAATATTAGTATTTTATTACCAGCCGAAAATGGACAGGTAAATTATAGTACATCATACCTTGCAGTATCTTTTAATAACGCTCCACCTGTAGTGAATAGTTTTGTTACGGTTAAGAGGCATGTGTTTTTTTCGAAAGAAGTAATTAATACTACTACCGGACTCGTTGGTCCAGACTGGTTAAATACTTTAAGCCCCAATGTGTACAATATTACCGGACCTTTTCCCAAGAATATAGGTATGCCAACAACTACTTTAATGATTGAGAATTTAATTTCCAGTTATATTACCATAGCCCCACAAATTCCGGAGGCTTACTATGTAAAAGTAGGTGTAGAAGGATTTAGTGCTACAGGCCAGTCTTTGGGTATGATTTGGTCTATGCCAGTAAGGTTTGTGCTGCTTCCTGATGCGGTTGGCCTTCCCGGAGCCGTCTACCTTTCTAACAATGCTTTACATAGCAATGATATAAATTGGGTATACGGGGTGAGTTATCTGGATAATGGGCAAACAACCGAGGGTATTGCCTATATTGATGGTTTGGGAAAAAGCAGGCAGGTGCAATCCAAACAAAACAGCACTAATACCATTATGGCGGTAGAGGCCGTGTATAGTGAGGAAGGGGGAGGTTCGGTAATGAGTTTACCAGCACCTATACAAAATGCAACTGCTGGGCAGTTTAAGTATGATTATCAATTTTTTGATGTGTTGGATCCTGTAACCAACCAGGCTCGTGATTTTGATACTAAAGATTTTGACAGGGAAGTAAAAGGGCAGCCAGGTACAGCAAATGCGCTCATGAGCCCGGTTGCAGTAAGCGGTAGCTCCAGCCTCGGTAAATTTTACAGCAGCCAAAACACTGATAGCTATATCGATGATGCCAAAGGCTATCCCTATGTGTATGGTGTTGGGTATAACAACCCCCTGCAAAGGGCACTTTATACACTTGGAGGTGCAGGAGATGCCCTGAAAATGACCAGTGGCAAAGAATACAAACACTACTATGGCAGACCCGACAGTCAGCAAGAGTTAGACCGGGTATATGGTAATTCAAGCAATAAAAAGGCAGATAAAATCGCCCGTTCTGTTACCTTCGATCCTGAGGGAGTTGGGCATGTAAGTTACACAGATAATGAGGGTAAACTTATTGCAACAGCCATTATGGGTTGCAATACCCCTAACCTGGGTTCTGTGCAGGAGGAGGGTATGAGTAATTTTTCACAACATGTAAACCCTTTATCCAGTGATGTTTTTGATCAGGTAAATTTAATAAAAACCGCATCGCATAAATTTTTTATTTCTTGCAGTTCACAAAGTGTAGCCCTCAATTACAACGCTACTTTAGGTAGTTTTAGTTTTCAAAACGGATTAAATCCTCCCAACAATACCATTTGCATGAACTGTGAGTATGATGTGAGTGTTACTATTACCAATGAACGTACCGGCAAGGTGGTGTTTACTAAAAACATGGCTTTAATTCCTTCATCTAACCTTTGCCCCAATAATACGCAGCAGGTAAATATTATTAATGAGAGCATTACACTGGATGGACCCGACTATTATTTGGTAAATCGGGTAATAAAACCGCGTACCGATGCTTCAGGAAACAGTACAGTAAGCAACGCCATCAATACCTTTACTAACCAGCTCAACACCAACCAAAGCCAATATTATAATCAGTTTCTGGATCAGTTTTACAGTCAGACAAAATATTTTTTATTGCGGAATGAGTATGTAACAAAAATGAACGATCCATCCAATGGCACTACTCCGGCTTCGGTATTTTCAAATTTCTTTGCAGGTTCGGGAGCTGGTAACGGAGGATTTTCTAATGCCCTACCTTTAATAGGGGGTACAAAGTTTAAGTTCCCCAGTGGTTTAAGTGTAGATAAATCGGGAAATATTTTTGTGGCGGACTTTTTAAACGGTGCTATTAGAAAATACAATGTATCCGCTGGATTTTTTACCACCTTAAGCAAAAATTCAGCATGGGATGTAACCTGGTTCAACTCATTCCCTGCAAGAGGAGGAGCCTATCTTAACTATTTGTTGTATAGCGATAAACAAGGTAATAGTATTAAGAAAATGAATATCGATGGTACCGGTGTGGAGGTAATGGCCAGTGCCAATATTAATGCTCCGGAAGGCATGAGCGAAAACAGTGAGGGTGTTGTTTATTTTACCAGCAGTGGAAACGGTAAAGTGTTTAGGTATACCGATCCAACCGATACAAACCCCATTGTGGAGGAGGTAGCCACTTCTGTTTCCTTTACCAACCCCTCTGATGTGGAAATTGATAAAAACAGCCCAAATATTATATATGTCAGCGATAGAACTAAAGATCAGATTTATAAAATTGATGTAAGTACCAATGCAGGCACTTTGCTGGAAACCTATGGAGTATTAAATGCACATGAAAGCGTGGATAACGCTAATGGAGCCAATGCCAAATTTTATGGCCCATCTTCCTTGTTGTATTTAAATAATTTTGGCGATTATACCACACCTGTGCTAATGGTGAGCGACCAGGGAGGACATAAAATTAGGCTGATTAATTTAAGTGGCACACATGCAGTTACAACAGTGTCGGGCTTATCAACTTCTGGTGATGCAGAAGGAGACCCAACCGCAGCCAAATATAATCTGCCTTTAGGTTTGTGTGAAGACAAGGGTACCATTTATATTGCGGATGCAGGAAACAACCGGGTTAAGAAATTAAAGACAAGACCGGGTACTGGAATACCTTGTCCCACTCAACCGTGTTATGTAAACCAATGGTACCCCGATGAAACCAAAATTGTTGCAATGGGTGCTCAAAACAAGATAGTGAATTTGGACGGAGATCCTGATGGTATTGGCACGGCGCAACACATAGGAGATGAATATTACCAGGTGAGTAATTTAGGCACTCCTTCAGTTATCACCAGCACTTCTCCCATTTATGCAGACTTTGTTACTGCATGGACTCAACATCATCAAACCAGCCCCTCTATTTTGTCAATGGAGGTATATACAGGTTTTAGTACAAGTACAGCAGTAAAAGATCTTACCGAACAACATCAGCTTTTAAATAGTTACCATCCTTATTACCTATTAAAAGTTAAACTAAACACAGCCGATTGTGAAAAGCAATGCGAAGATTACCCCACTACTACGCCTTCATGTACCAGTCAGTGTGAAGAACAATTAAAGAGTTACCAGCTTGCCGCCAAAATTAATTATACCAATCTGGCTCAAGCTTCCAGCACTTACGCGTATTCTTCAACAGACAATACACAGTATAGCCTGCAAGAGCTGGTAAATCCTACGTACCCAACCATAACAGGTTCTTACCAAACCTTAAATGCCTGGCAAAAAGCTAACCTTAGCCTGGCAGATCTTGATCTTTACCAGCCTTTTGAAACAGCCTGGTTTGCTGTGCAGCAGTTTAGCATGAGCAAGTGTATGGATTTATGTAATGGTGTTGCTGTGCCACCTTGCTCTACTTGTGTTCCTAAATACACCCCTTGTGTAATGGATAACCTCAATGAAATTACTACTGGTATAGAGTACATTAAGAATAGTTGGAACCCCAACACCCTCAACATATTTCCCTTTACACTATCTACCCTCTTTCAAACAACAGCTAGTGGCGCTAAAGTACCCGACCCAACTATCCAGGGAAAAATGGGTAAGAGCTTGTTTGATTATGTGGTACAAAGCCTGAATACCAATAATTCGGCCATTCAATCCTATTGTTTTTGGGATAATAGTTGCAGTGGAACTGGGCCATTGGGCGGCAATTGTCCAACCTGTTATAGCCCAACAATAACCAATGGTCCTAATACCTTTGCGTGCACGGCAACCAGTGCTCCGGTAGATTTAAGCAATGTTCCCTCTTTTATTATACCTATTCTGGAAACAGCCAATCAAAATTGTATTAAAGAATTTAATACCTGCATGGCCCTTAGTACTGGTGGTACAACGGCTCAGCACTATTTATGTGCCGATGCAAAAGATAACTGCATCATTGGCCTTGGCCCTCAACCAGCTCCGGGTCCCTTATTAGTTGAATGGCAGGCGGCAGTGCAGGCATGCCAGAATGATTACAATAACTGTATGTCCAACCCTGCCTCCCTTACCAATAGCTTACAGAGCAATATTGTAACCACCGCTATACAAACAAATCTATATCCAAATGCAACACCTGCAGATGTAAGTGCCATTAATGCACTGGCTAACCAATTACTTACTACAGCTCCGCCTATTGGAGTGAGTGGGTTAGATTTACAGGCTACCAGCATTTTTATGGAGAAATGGATAAGTAAAAAATTATGCATCAAAGAATGTCAGGATGCTATGCATCAGCAATACCTGCAATGGTTGCAACAACTCACCAATCAGGTAAAGGCCGATATAAAAACAGCCTGGGCCAGTCAATGCCTGGGGGCGCTGAACGAAACTTTTAATATCTCGTATGATGCGAAACTGTATCATTACACCTTGTATAATTATGACTACGGAAATAATTTGGTTTCCACTATACCTCCTGAGGGAATTGATTATATAGACTTAACAGTTACACCCAACAGGCAACCGGTGCACCGCATGCTCACTCAATACAAGAGTAATAGTTTGTACACGCTGGAAGCCTCGTCTCCCGATGAAGGAAAAACTGTGTATTATTATGACAAAGCAGGCAGAATACGTTTTTCGCAAAATGCAGAGCAGTTGGCTAGGAGCAATAATTTTACGAAAGTATATAGCTACGTAAAGTATGATAATGAGAGTCGTGTTATAGAAACAGGCGAATACCGCGGGCCTATTACACCAATACAAAATATGCCTTCGGCTACACACCCAACCAATCCTGCAGCTACTTTTGATGAAACTTATTTCACTTACGATAAATCTACATTGGCCTTTGCCTCGCCGGCCGCAGGTTATATACAAACTTACCTTGCAGGAAGAATAGCTAAAACAACAAATGCGGATGGAGTAAGTTCTCATTACAGTTATGATGCTCATGGAAGGGTTACTTTTGTGGTGCAGGAAGCAGCACATTATGGAAATGGTTTCAGAAGATTTAAAACAGTTGATTACAATTACCTGAACCTGAGCAGCAGGGTGGAAAGAATAACCTACCAGCGTTGGCTGCCAAAAGAACGCTTTATTCAGGAATACACGTATGACAGTGACTATCGTTTAACTAAAACAAGGATATCAAGAGAGGGAATGGTTTGGTTGGATGCAGCAGAATATGAATATTACAAACACGGCCCCTTAAAACGCACTGGCTTAGGCAGCAAGGCTCAGGATATGGATTATGTGTATAACATCAATGGATGGTTAAAAGCCATTAATAATCCGGTGAATATAAACGGATCATTGAATGCGGGCAATGAAGGTTTATCAAGCACTCAATATGCCCCGGATGTATTTGGAGAGGCTATCAATTACTTTACAGGCGATTACCAAAGAACTGGAGTAGATCTGGATGCAGCCTCTAAAACAGTGCCCAAACCAGGTAGCCAGTGGCACAATAACAGGAAAGATTTATATAACGGAAAAATAACAAGCAGCATCAGTTATACAGCATTTGATCAGGTTGCGGCATCCAGGCCTGGGGTAACCCAAAACAGCACCACAAGCATACAACCAGTACTTGCTCAGTCATACAAATACGATGTTTTAGGCAGGCTTACTGATGTTTATGGTGAAGAATTGGCTAAAACCTTTACTGTCACAAGAACTACAGGTATAACACCAGGGGTTGATGATATTTATGCCACCAACATTAGCTACGATGCCAATGGCAATATAAAAACCCTGAAACGTAACAGCTATTATCGTTATTTAAACTCAATAGGTGCAGCAAGCACAGAAATGGATAACATGACCTATGAGTACGATAAGAGCTTAAGCAACCAAAGTTATTATACAGGCAAAAAGAAACACAACCAATTACAATATGTGTATGATGCGGCAGCCAATACTTTAAACGGCGAAGACATACAGAAGGATGTAGCCGGTATAAGTAATGCCAGCTCCTCTGCTTATACCTTTACTAACAGTAATACACATAAATATGTTTATGACGCCAAAGGAAGGATAATACACGACTATGAGAACAAAATAAGCATAAGTTATAATGCTTATGACAAAATAAAAAGTATTAGTATTGATGGAACAAGTAAAATTATTAATTATATTTACAATGCTCAACAGCAACGGATAGCTAAAATAAAGACTGGCTTTGGAATAAAGGATGGTAAGGAGTTTTATGTATACGATGCGAATGGCATATTAATGGCCAATTACACTTACACACCTGCTAGTGGGATTGTTGCAGAAAGCCATACTTTGGAAGACTGGCATATGTACGGAGCGGGGAGATTGGGTACATACCGGGTAAACCAGAATTTGAATGCAGGCGCTCCAATAACGGCTATAAGTGCGGATAAACAGTTCTTTGAAATCACAGATCATCTGGGAAGTGTAAGGGCAGTAGTGAAAGGTCAGAAGAAATCTGATGGTAATGCAGATATAGTTAATTTAACAGATTACCACGAGTTCGGTATGTCTATGCAAGGCAGACAATACACCGCAGACTTTTACAGGTTCGGATATCAAGGTTCTGAAAAAGAGAGAGAAGGCGAACTTAAAGGAATATATACAACAGAATTTAGAGGACTCGACGTCCGTTTAGGAAGATGGTTTATACCTGATCCTATTACTCATCCTTGGCAATCACCATACTGTTCTATGGATAATGATCCTATCGGTTTAACCGATGTGATGGGATTAAGTACTGATGGGGGAGACGGTGGTGGTACGCCAACACACCCGGGTAATCAAAATGTAATAAGAATTGACGAATCTAATAATTGCCCTTCACCCCCATCGGGACCTCAAGTTATAACAATACCGCCTGGCGCAGAGAGCTGTGTCTCTCAAAATACTTTTAGCTTCTTCAGCTTTGAGCCGAGTTCAACTATTCATATAAGTTATGCGCCTAAGCCTACACCGCTTGATAATACTTCGCAAATTTTAACATTACCAAATCAGTCACCAAATGGTAAGATGGCAGGTAGTATGCCTCCTTGGATTAATACTGGTAATGAAGCACATACCACGCTAACTCAATATATTTCATTACTTTCTTTATCTGATCCAGCTTGGTCTGCGAATGTGACTATTAATGGAAAAAAACTTCCTATGAGGCCAGATGTTATTTATGACAACGGTGTTGTTGGAGGTGTATGGGAACTTAAACCAGCGATGTTTGGCCAAAAGCCTTCACCATCTGTTCCTTTTGCTTCTATTGAGGCTCTGTGGTATGCAACTATTTTAAACGAGCATTATGGTACGAGCAGATTTGGTACAGGCCAATCTACTGGCGCTCCAGCTCCTTTTGTTGGAGTATTAATGTTGGTTTCACCTACAGGAAAACTGTTCTGGTATGTAATACCAAATTCTAATTCTGGTGCAATATACTACTATGAGTACGAGCCGAGCTTTACTCCTATTCCTTTACCAAATGCAAAAGATATTGAAGATATAAATAAAAGGCCACTGGCTCCAGTAATACCCGAGACAGTTCCTGGCGGTAAAGTATTAGATCCAAAAAAAGCAAAAGAAACGGTAAAAAAGACGGGGTGGTTTATAACGGCAGTAGAAGTTATAGTTGCAATATTATTACTTATAAATCCATTTAAATCATAAAATATGCAGTTGATTAAAAGATAAATAGTAAGACATGAATTATGACCAGAAATTTCGGGAAAATTTAAATAAATGTTTAACGAGTAATTTTATTGCTTTTGTTGAAAATAGCATTAAGTTTATAAAGTCGGTAGATAAAGATTATAAAAGAATAATAGGTTATTCTATCTCTAAAAGTTATCCGGATCTGCATAGAAATATAGAGAATGGAGTAACAGTATTGGAAAAGATAAAGGTAAGCCCTACGTTACCTATGCTTATCTTTAGAAGTAATTTTGATGATAATTTTTCTAATAATGAGGTATCAATAGCCTATGATAAACCCCCAGCTATTTATACTGGCATGCAAAATTTTGAGGAACTAAGTAGAAATATTCGTAACGATACTTTCTTGTCGATTCAAGAATTTTATTCATCTGATATGAATGAGATAACGTATCAGGCTCTACAGGATTTTGATTGTTTTGACAATTCACCAAAACCTTTGGAAGAAGCGGCGAAGTACAAAAAAATGAATTATATTTATAATGTGTCTGGTTGGAAGGAGTATTTGAAATCTACAATACTTTATTGGTTTAATGGGTTTAGTTATAACCCTGAAATATCTTCAGAAAAAACTTTACGATTTACAAAGGGGCTAAACAATGATCTGTTGCTTATGATAGAGTACAACTTAGACAAAGTAGAAGGGTTGATGAAGAATGGTCATTTTCCATTATCAGAAAATTTGACAATTTCTTTAGTTAACTCAAGATTTAAAGCAAAGAACAAGTATAATTTATTTGCAAGTAAATTAGATGAAAACGCTCTAAGCTTTGGAATATTGGGCAACCCTTTTTTTTATAAACCTTCAGCGAGCTTTGCGCAATATTCTGCTTTAGAAACAATGAAATACCTTTATGACCCGTCTTTTAAAATAGACACCTATAAAATAACTTATGAAATAGATAACATTAATAAAAAACTTATCGTTATTCATCCCGAGAAGACATTGGGGGAAAAACTCAAGAAATATACGTTTTTTTATTTTCACCTCTTAAGTGTTACGTCGGAGAGCTATTTGCAGTTTCTTGAAAAAAGTGTAATTCAGACATATAATTTACAATAATGGGAGCATTTGGTTATTGGTATTATGTGCCTTTTGAAGAAGAAATAGAAAAGGCTTTAGAAAAGTTAAAATTAAGAGAATTTAAAGCAGGTTCATTTTATCCAAATGTTTTTTTTCCGCACATGGAAAATCAATCAGAAAAAGAAAACCCTGACCATTCATTTAATAGTATTAGCGAAGTAAGAAAATCTGTCTTAAGCACAGGCACAAGATCAATATTAGATATTGATGCCATATCTAATGAGATAAAGTATAATTCCGCAAAATTATTGTCAAGTGAAGAAAACATTGAATTATTTGGAACAGAGTATCCAACCAGGGAAGAATTGGATAATAATTTTGATTTCATCCATGAGTTGGAAAGAGGTACTGCGATATGTTTAGTTTTGTATAAAGAGTTTAAGCCTAATGAATTTTTCTTCGCTGGATACTCATTTGATTGACAGCCCATCCGAAAACCACCCAATTTCTCACAAAATGTTGCTAAGAAGCAACGTTGGGTTAAAGGTATAAAAATGCACTGGAAATTTACACCTTTAAGGATGGAGTAATTTAAGTAAGAAGGAAGACAGAACAGCCGGAAACCACCCAATTCTGAACAAAATGTTGCTAAGGAGCAACGTTGGTGCAAAGGTAAAAAAATGCACTGGAAATTTACACCTTTAAGGATGGAGTAATTTAAGTAAGAAGTAAGACAGAAGAAATACA
>JACCDP011324549.1_pt1 | contig 10406 bp, 10 predicted proteins | sample 7445841 | NCBI WGS metagenome assembly JACCDP01 (sample SAMN15323441, study PRJNA562643) | freshwater metagenome | isolation source: river surface water | place: USA:Blue River Watershed | collected 2017-08-17
CCCTCTCTAAGCACCCAACGTGCCAGAGAAGGTTCAGTAAAGGACCTACCTCTTCTATAGGAAGACTGAGTCATCACACATCCAGAGTTCCAATATCTGTATGCCTCCTGCCACCGTAGGCCGCTGGAAGGGCTCTGTCTACCAGCCCAGAGGTCGAGTTGCTGCAGAGCTTCTTTGGCGGCTTCCAGGACCTGCTGGCGGGGTCTTAGGGTGTCCAGATAAGATCTAGCTAAAATTGCTTGGGTTCGTCTATATGAGCCTGCAATGAGAAGTTTGCCTTGGGGAGGGGCAGATGCAATAAAATTATTGATTAATATAGCAGCATCATTAAGGGCTATCTGAATCCTGTCATAATTTATGGTATTATTAGTGGGATCATCTAAAGAGCTTAACTCCAGGGTTTCTTGATAGCCAAAAACCTCAATGAAATAATCAACACTAGCTTGATTACAATTGTTGGCTAAACCAAATTTATCTGGAAGGGGCTGGGGCATTCTTCGCACCTGTTTTCTTTATAAACTTTAAACAAATAGTTTAATTACTATTAGAGCTATCCAATCTCGAAATACCTACCCAAAATGAACCCTAGAATCTACACGTATAAAATTACATTTGAAGAAGTGCCTTACTATTACTATGGTAGTAAAAAAGAGGGGGTATTCAATGAGGAATACTGGGGTTCACCTAAAACTAACAAGTGGTGCTGGGATTTTTACACACCAAATAAACAAATTTTAGAGTTTTTTGAGTATAGCGAGAAAGGGTATCGAGAATGCAGAGAGGTTGAAGCAAGATTGATTAAGAATTTTTTAAGCGATCCAAGTTGCCTAAATGCAAGTTCAGGGGGAACCTTTAAGGTTTTACCATTTACAGATGAAAGAAAGAAAAAAATATCACTATCACTAATTGGAAGAAAGCCCTCTGAAGAATTAAGGCTTAAGTGGAGCTTAACAAGAAAAGGGAAAGGTAATGGAATGTACGGCAGAAAACATAAAGAGGAGACAAAGAGAAAAATTTCAGAAAAAGCTAAAGGTAGGCAAGTATCTGTTGAAACTCGTGAAAAAATATCCGAAGCTCTCAAAGGTAGTAACCATCCTTTGTTTGGCACAAGTAGGCCTGAGAATACCAAAAATAAAATATCAGAATCTAAAATAGGAAGGTATTTAGGGAAAGATAATCCAAATAGTAGGCCAAGGGATTGGAATCATCCCATACACGGCGAGTATAGATTGATTACAGTAACTGAGATGGTAAAAATTTTTCCAGATCTCCGAGCCAATAAGTTATATTGTCTGGTTTCGGGATCTTTAAAATCTTATAAAGGATGGAAATTTAAGGGTCCTGGACAGCAAGTAACATAACTTCACCCTCAAGGACCTCCTTAAGGTTGTCTTCCCTTGACCCCAACCTCTTTTTGACCCATAATATTCTCGTGGCTCTTTTCCCACCCCCTATCCCCTCCATGTCCAAAGCTAAGCTCGGTAGCGCACTTCATAAACTCCTCAAGTCGAAGGGTATGATTAATGAGACCGATAAAAAGGTTTCCTCTTTTGCGACTCGTAAGTCTGTGCTTGAACGTAATGCCAATTCTTGGCAATCTCGCATGAAAGTTCCCCAGGACTGGACTCATGAAGTCCATGGAAATGTTTTTGGAGCTTCTATTTCAGATCTCATTAGGCTTTTCCCCCAGCAGAAACTCAATGAATCGTGTCTTTCCAGGGTCAAGAACGGAAAGCAAACTGCTCACAAAGGCTGGAGGATGAGTAGCTCAATTCCTCCCGAGAAATCCGTGATTATTATCGGATCCGCTCCTGTTACCACGGTGGTTAAAACCAAATCAGATTATTACATGGACCTGGTCAATAGAGGTAGCTGATAGGTAATAAAAAAGCCCGGTCGTATTGACCGGGCCCAAGGTTTATATCCCTAAAGGTCAGGGAATAGCAAGAGTTCCAACAGGATTCTTGAACACAAAACCAGAACCGCACTTACCGGTTTCTCCCATGCCGACGAGTTCAAAAGAACGCTCGACAAGGATGTCTCCGGTGAACACTCTACGATCAACGTTGAAGCGTTCGGGAGTGGCGATGGGGTATCCGCTGAGGGTATAGGTATACGCAAAAGCGGGATTTCCGTAGTTAGCATCAAGAGCAGGCATGAAGCCATCAGTCGAAGCACTGGGGTGATAGAACAGAACAGCAATGTTGCTATAGATGTTCTCCAGGGCTCCGGTCTCTTGGTTCAGTTTAAGCCGACGGGCGACACGAATCTCGTCCAGACCAAAGATCTGAGCAAGGGTCTTCTCGTCAACCAGAACTCCACGCTGCATGAAGTCACGGATTCTCTTGTTACGCTTGAGGGCGTTAAAAGCGTCCGGTGAGATCACCATTTTGTTGGGATAGATACCAATCTGGGAACGGACTTGTTCCTTAGCTTGGTCCATCAGAACCTCAACGTCAGAGGTGGGAGCAGTGAATTGATCAGCACCACCATTATAAACGTCGAGGTCGAGAACGTTGCCAGACTCATACTGGGTGTCGTCGGTTACAATAGTTGCGACTTGAACTTCCCAGGACTGCATAAGACGATTGGCAGCATCTTTGGCAGCATATTGACGGAGGTCAATTTGAGCAGCTCCGTTCTTGGCTTCAGAAGCAGTCTCTTCAGCGATTTCCCAGCTAATCGCTTCTTGACGAAGCGAGAAACTACGAGTACCAAATTGGTTTTGGATCTTCTGGATATTGGTTCCAGGGGCGCGGAGGAAGTTCTGGGCAGCAAAGGCTTCTTTGCCAAACACCAGGGTACGACCAGCACGAACATTCATTGAAACAGCAGGGGCGAAGAAGGTAGCCACACCCTCAGCATTTTTATATCCCTGTGCGAGTTGGGTAAGGATAGGATCAATAACCCTTACTTGATCTAGATTCATCATAGTTAGTTACTCTCCTATCAGGCTCCAGCCTCGTTGCCGAGCTTCACTCGGATGTACTGGCCTTCGCCAGCAACGGAAATTGCATCAAGTGCTCTTCCGAGAACTTTCCAACCACCGTCTTGGGCAATTGCTTTGCCCTCAGCATCAGCGCAGACTTCGTCGTCTACACCGAAAGTGGAGTCCTCATTAACCTCAACGATTACGATACCAGTGGTAACTACGGATAGATATCTCTGGTACTTAAATACTCCGGGCTTAAGAGGAGTGGTAGATGGGTTCAGTTGACCTTCATAGACGAGGGTCGAACCATCATTAACTTGATAACCTTTGTCGGTCAGTTCTCCTGCACCGTATACACGGTAGGTACTTACGCCAGCAGCGTAGCCACCCTCAACAGGATATGCCCCGTCACGTTTGACGAAGCGTCTTGCCTCAACACCATCAACAAGAGCGTCACTATCGGTAATAGTTACAGTCTCTACGTACTGATGGTCAAAGGACATATAGCGTGGATCTTTAGCCATAATTTTCCTTATTAGTCAGTTAGGATTGCCCTAAGGGCAAATTCGTATGATGTGCCCGAGTTCTTCTCCTGGTACTCCAGAGCTTTCGCATGGAGTTCAGCAGTAGATGGGTCATATACATAGCCCTCAACAGGGGGCTTAGGAGCTTTTGGCTTTTTAACAGCCGAAGCCTGTGTAGCAACTTCTTCAAAGCTAACCATAGAGGGCAGAGCCTCTAGAACACCTCTGAAAAAGTCATATTGGGAGGTCTTCCCAGCTTCACTGAAATTAACAGTGTTCTTGGCGTTAAGAGTCTCCATGAAGCGCACAAGGTCGCCCTGGGGGACAATCTTGGGCGTAAGCTTACCGGAGCTATAAACAGTTTCACAGAAAGATGTGATTTCTGCCTCTCTCATTGCCTTCTTCTGACGAGCAAGCTCTTCTTCCAGTTCAGCTACACGGGCTTGGAGGTTAGTCGGCCCACGATCTCCCACAGCACTTTCACTGTGATCCAGAGTTCCTGTAGCTACTTCAGAGTAGTCTTTCTCTTTGTCCTCTTCGTCATCACACCCTTCTTCAGCGTGTTCAGTAGTCTCTGTTACTTTTTCTCCTTTGGGCTCTTTACCAGCCTTTACCTCTTCAGAGGGGGGCTCACCAGCTCCCTTGGCATCTTCACCACCGCTGGCGATTTCAGCATGGTCTACGCCTTCGTCTTCTTCTTTCTCTTCATCATCCTCACTTTCGCCATACTGGGCGGCTTCCTCTTCCATAAACTCTTCAACTGCGCCTTTAAATTCGTTGTAGCTCACTCCTTCCATCATGGAAGTAGAATTTGTAAGTTGGTATAGGGCTTTAATGAGCTGCTCTTCGGTATACTTTGAAGCAAGCTCAGAGACTGCTTGGTCATCACCTTGAACATCACCAGAGATGTCATCAGACTCAACACCACTGCCACCAGGGGCTCCACCGGGAGCACCACTAGCATCACCACCCGAAGCTCCAGCCATGGGAGCAGAATTTGAGGAATCAGAACCGGGATCACCGCTGCCATCGGGAGGCATAGGAGCACTGCCGTCATCCTCATCGCCCATTTCTTTACCGTCAGGGCCCTCGACATAGTTTTCCTGGGTCATGGGATCCATACCCATGTCATCTTCGTAGCCTGCCCCATACTCCATATCGTAATCAGCAGGGGCACCGGTTTCACTGATTTTGTTGCCACCGTCGTCATAAACATTGGGAGCAGTAGTACCATCTTTGGTTCCACCAGCACCAATGTTAATATTGACGGTCATACCTCCTCCATCAGCATGGTCAATTGACTGCTGGATGGGAGTTTCTTTTGTGGTTCTTTTCCTAGCCATAGTAAAATTGTTTTCTAAAGATTCTTTAAACGAAATAGAAGACTCCCCCTCGGAGGAGGTAAAAGTGATCGTTTGATCACCAGTGATTTCAGAAAAAGCTGTTAAACCCTTAACCGCAGGGATAGAGACTAATCCCAAATGACGCAGGGATAGAGCCCCAGGGGTGGGGTTCGTATCTGCATCGGGTAAGTAAAAAGAGCTGCTTACTTTCTTGAAAACCCCATCCCTGATGAGTTTTTCTGCTTTGGGGGTAAGTTCTACCTTACCCCACAGCTCTTTTCCTTTTCTCCATACACTCCTAACCCATCCTAATGCCGGGGTACCATCCTCTTGATCGTGACCGATAATAAGAGGAGCTTCGTGGGTGACTGGATTATAGCTACTAACAACTTGGTCCAGGTCATCCTCACTAAACATCATTTTCTGTCCAGTTGAGCTGATCTGAGGACCAGCTCTGAACATCTCCACAAAAACAACCCGCTTGGGTTGTTGTTCGGATAGTGGACCCTTGGCATTAAGAATTTGATCCATCAGAGGAAGGTTGAGCTAGTGTTCAGAAGATTGGTATACCTTTCTTCGTTACGGGAGAAAGAATCACTGATTAGTGATACTTGACCAGCGGGGGTGCGGACAACGGTAATAGCAAGTCTTTCCAGCGTGGGGCTGGTTGCTACGTAGATGTCAGCGCGGACAGTTCCGCTTTCCAGAAGGGTGTCGTCATTATTTGCACTTGAGCAGTTAATCATATAAGCTTGCTCAGGACGTGCTCCGAATAAAGCACCTTGACGATAGAATTGACCTAGGATCTGAGATCCAACTGACTTAACTCGGGCATAAAGAGTCCCAGCGGAGTCAATTTGCTCAAAGAGAATATCGTCAAAACTACGACCCAGTACGTCAATGAGAACATTGAGAATGGCTCTGGTGTTGACAAACTTGAACAAGGCATTGGAAGAGAGGGTTCTGGATCCCCAGACCACAATTCCACGGTTTGGCAGAGATCTGATTGGATTCAGACCAAGAGCATAGGTAACTTCCTGTTGCTGGGCACTAATCTCAAATTTGAGACCAATAGCACCACGAAGTGGATAACGTGATCCAGCAGGAGGCTGTTGGAAACCTTCGTTGATGTAACGAGAGCAGGCAATGCCAGCAATAAATCCACTAGGGGGGACGTATCTATCGTTTACATTCTTAATGTACGGGGCGTAATAGGAGGCGTGTCCAAAAGGAACACCTACAGTGGCCTTAATTAGATTAAGTTCGTCTTGGGCTTCGGAGAGGTTCTTCTCATCACCACCAACATCAATCAGGGCAATGTGTTGAGTCCCAGTGATGCCTTCAGTTTGACCAATTCTCCCTTCCGCAAGAGCAGTTAGGGATTGGGTTACTTTTAAACGCTCTCTTCTGGCTTCGTTTTTAGACGCGATGTCGCCATTAGACCCACCTGAGATGAGGACAGAGTAGGCCTCGGGAGCGATTACAAATCCAGGAGCCAGGTTATTCTGACTTCCCATTCCCTCTTCAATAGCGAAGACGAAATCTTGAGCTTTACCCTGTTGAGTAAGCTTATACCCTTCATACCCTACATCTTGCGATTGGGATACAAGACGGACAACGTTTTCATCAATCACTCCATATCTGTTAAGACCTGGGATAACAGGGCTGGCAACTCCGTTCTTAGAGGTGATCTTAATTCTGAGAACATAGTCATGGGAATAGAACCCGTTGGGAATAGATTTGTCAAGCTTTGCAGTTGAACCTTCTAAGATATCAACGTCCGCAGGTGTAACAGTAGCAGCGGTATCACTAATAACAGTTGCAATAGCGAACCTAGTTCCACCAACTACAATATGATCACCAGGGGCAATTTTATCCTGGAAGGAAGTAGCACTACCAATTAGATTTCCGTTGTTTACTTCGACAGTACCACTCAAGTTGACGTCATCAAGCTCAGGGCGGAGGTATGGAGCACCAGCTTCGTCAATTAGGGCTGAAAGTTTGTGACCATTATTTGGTGCAAACAGTCCCGTTTCAAGATCTTCTTCAGGGTCATAAGCTACTGCTTCTACATTAAAGAAACGATCAAGCTCTTTTTCTTGAAGAACGGCTAGAATCTCGTTACGGAGAGACTCGGTCAGCTCGTCAGGAGTTGCACCATTTACAATAACAACCCTGTTCTCCCCCGCGATATTAAGATAGAAGGCTTGGACCGTGTCAGGCAGATAGCCAGCTCTCTGATAGACTGATCCAACTAGGGACACAGTACCACTAGGGACTAAGTTATTCCCGCCATCCTCTAGGATGGAAAAATGAGCACCAGCAGGTGCGCCAGATGAAAACACCCAATAAGCAGCATCGGCTGCTTGCCAGCTATCAGCAGGATCGAAAGAATTAGTGAGGTCTTTGGAAACAGCGACAATCTTTCCGTTTGCAATCGAAGATACAGAACTATAGATACCCTGATTGACTAGGAACTGTTCAATGATCAGTGATTGGTCAGAAGTAGGAATGTAAGTCCCAGGAGTGGCCTCATTAGCAGCTTTGATATACTGACTAAGGGCAGAACCAGAGAGGAAAAGGATTCCTTCCCCAGTGTCTACATCTCTAGACGCACAACGGAAATTCAGTTCCTTTACAGAGGTATAGGCACGAACCACTCCAGCATCAGCTAAGAGATCAATTCCGGCAGCATAGTCAGTGTTATTGAAATAATATGCTTTGAAAACTTCAATTTCGGGAAGGTTGGTTACGTCTCTTGAGAAGATACGGAATTTACCACTGGTTGCCTCAGCAGCCGTCTGTTCAACTCTGTAAAAATCAGAAAAACCATCCGATTCAGTGCTAGTTCCAGCAAGGAATTGGTATAAATCTCTGGCATTATCTAGTTTATCTAGGCCAGTAGTGGTGATGATTCTAATCTCTGCTCCATCCGCGTCATAAAGACCAGATGGGGTACCAAAATAACGACCATTTATTTTAATAGCAAAAGAGCTGTATCCTGCTCCAGCATTAGAAACGCTAAGGTCTACTACGGTCTCAGGTGTAGGAGAGACTCTAGTAAAGTAAAGAATACCATTAACTCCTACGTTATCAAAAAAAGCTTTGACAGAGTCATAAGAAGTTAAGGCACCTGTACTGGCTGAAGGGATTGATCCTCCAGTTTTTAAAACGAAATCATCAGCCGAAGCGATTTGAGTCGGAACATACGGTAAAAGAGGTGAGTAGGAGGAACCAGAAGCCTGGTCGCCATAGTACTCATCACTTTGAGTGGTACCAAAAACATATGCAACGGCGTGCGTAGCAATAGGTTGAGGTAGTCCACCAGTAGATGTCTGACCTACAAATACACCAGGCCGATTCAATGCAGCTGCATTGATTCTGACAGTATTGGCCATAGGAAAAGAAGACACTATATCTCTCAATATACCCTTAACCTTTTATAGATTTTACGCACTTATTCGCCTAGTTTATATATGGTGAACAATTCATTTATTAGCCAATCTTGGCACGAGGACCCCCCAAGACTTACCTTTTCTAGTATCTTCATGGCCTTTCTGAGAATTTTATTAAAATCCTCTGTCTCTATGTTTCTAGATACTACGTATACGTATCGGGTTAGAGAGACCTTGTCTTGTTTGCAGCAGATATTACAAAGTATGAATAATAGTTTTAGTTTTTCACTGTCTTCTACCAGTTCAGTTCCAGGTTTAATCTCCACTTACACCCCCTAGATCAGTGGGGATTTCTGGTTTAGTTGCTTGATCAATAGCTTCCCTGTGGATCTCAGCCATGACAACAAATTTTGACATTGGAACTGATTCCATTTGTTCTAAGTTAGCAAAAGATGAGTTTTGAATCCCATAGCAGCACTTTAACCAATTTACCTTGGGAATGTAATTACAAAGAATATTATCTTTCACTATAACGAAAAGCTCATTTACAGTGGACTTGGTCAGTTTGTTGACATCAAACCCACTTGGTCTCACTAGGAACTTATTTAAGATAATACACACATCATCAAAGGATAACTTAGTACCCTCTTTGTCGTCTTGCTCTGGGTCATACTTAAGGACTTGGTCCAGAAATTCAAGATCACTTCCCCTAATATCTCTAAAAACTAGCTCACGACCGTGGGGGTCAACAATACTTACGGTGTAGTTGTAGTTTCTAGTGACATTAAGCTGAAGTTTCTTCTTCATCTGGTTCGCTCTCAGACTCAAGATTGCCTTCTTCTTCGGCATATCCCATAAGACTCTTCATAGCTGAGCTAAGGATTTTAATCTGCTTTGAACGTAGACGTTTTGCATCCTTCATAGAAAGCCTTCTCTTACCTGGCTCTGGCTGATGGAGAATACAAATTACTGCCAAGGTTGACTCAATATCGTCCAGCTTGGGATCGTTCGATACTTTGTCAATTGAGATGAGGTCTTCAGCAGAGGGTTCCCGTAGAGAGAGATATTTGCCAGGATAGATCTCTACTTCGAGAATCTCAGGGTCACCAAAATCAAAATCATCCTCAACAACGTACTCAGACTCTTGGACCTGAGTGGGGCGCAACTGTTTGCTAGTGGGGGCCATAGTTAAAAGTTATTCCCCTAGCTTTAACCTCTTTTTTAGGTATTTATGTACGTTTGATTGTTTAAAGTAGGTAAGAACCACTTAGCCATGGCAGTAAGAGAGAACCCCTATAGAAAATGGCAATCAGATAGACAAGTATCTGATTATAGGGCTAACACTACCCAGGTAACCTCTCTTGTCAGGCAACAACTCTCACAACCTGAATATTTAAGGACAAGTAACAGGGTAAACCCAGGACCATACAAGGTAAAAAGAACAAAAATCGCAGATTCTTCACCCCAAATTCCCCACGTCTTTGGTCCAGAGGATATGTGGGGGTGGCAGCCTTGGACGGAGCCGGGCGTTGGCACAAACTATGGATCTATCGGTGGACTTAGTCAGACTCTATCTCCAATAGACATACCAGGTGCTACTTATTATCCGTATAACAGAGTAGGAGGGGCAACTTATGTGGACATGGGTGTGAATTCCAGCTCATACAAGTCAGACTTAGTAAATACAGGGAGCCCTGTTTACATAGAACCTCAGACGTATATAAATGGAATTCCTGTAAGTACTGACAACTTAGTTCCCCCAAATACCAACATGGTACTTATATATAAAGCAGATAGTAAGAAATTTATCTTCGTACCAGCTCATGATGTAGTCGGATATTCTGATGGTAATGGTTATACTGGTGACATTGATTTTGGACAACTATGACAGCCCCAAGACTTAGATTAAAAAGAGGTACTGAGCAAGCTTGGTCCAATTCAAACCCCATTCTTTTTAATGGGGAACCTGGATATGAGACCGACACTGGGAGATTTAAGATAGGAAACGGTGTCTCTACTTGGTTGGAGCTTAATTATAGCTCCGGGGTCCCAGGCCCCCAAGGACTCCAGGGTATTCAAGGTATACAGGGCTTACAAGGAGTCCAGGGGACTCAGGGCTTACAAGGAACTCAGGGAACCCAAGGCTTACAAGGAGTCCAAGGGACTCAGGGCTTACAAGGAACTCAGGGAACCCAAGGCTTACAAGGAGTCC
>JACCDP010498651.1_pt1 | contig 10403 bp, 12 predicted proteins | sample 7445841 | NCBI WGS metagenome assembly JACCDP01 (sample SAMN15323441, study PRJNA562643) | freshwater metagenome | isolation source: river surface water | place: USA:Blue River Watershed | collected 2017-08-17
ACCCCTTTCGCTTTCTGTAGTCCACCTTACTGCAACCTTCAGCCCTTTAGGCTATAGTCTAACTATGACGACCAGCACGCTCAACCTTTCCCCCGTCCCTTCCACCGCTAACACGGAGTCCCCTGTGGAATTCGACCTTGACCTGCATATGTACCGACTGCTTGTGTCGGAGCCGTTCTTCGCCTCTATCTCGCGCAACATCAACAAGATGCCGTCCACGGCTCTTCCCACGGCTGGCGTTCGTATCAACAAGGATACGATGCAGTACGAAATGCTCTACAATCCCAAGTTTATGGCGTCCCTCTCCGACGACGAGAAGATTGGTGTTCTCATGCACGAGTTCTACCACCTTATCTTTGACCACGTTGGTATGCGCCTTCCCGAAGAGGGCATGACGAAGATGTGGAACATTGCTACCGACCTTGCTATCAACGGTCTGCAAGGCGTTATCAACCGCATCCCCAAGATTGCGTGCATCCCGACCCAAGGCCCGTTCAAGGACTACCCTGCGGAGCAGTCCGCCGACTACTACTTTGAGCGGCTTAAGCAGGACAAGGAGCAGAAGGACAAGGACAAGGGTGACAAGGGTGAGGGCCAGCCGTCTGACGGCAACGGTGACCCGTCCGAAGGTGGCGGCGACCCTACCGATGGTGAGGGCGGCGGTTCCTTTGACGACCACACGGGTTGGGGCGATGTTCCCGACGACGTTAAGGCTGTGGCAGAGGAGCGTCTGAAGGAGATTATCAAGGAGGCTGCTGGTGAGGCGTCCAAGTCTCACAATTGGGGCACGGTGTCTGCCGACTGTCGCAAGCAAATCATGGAGCGGCTCAAGTCCTACGTCGATTGGCGTAAGATGCTGCGCTACTTCATCAAGGCTACCATTCGCGCTGACAAGCACTCTACCATCCGTCGCATCAACAAGCGTTACCCGCGCATCCACGCTGGTAGCAAGGTGACCCGCCTTGCCAATATCGCTATCTCCATCGACCAATCGGGTTCGGTGGGTGACGATATGCTCGCTGCGTTCTTCACGGAACTCAATGAGTTGGCTTCGCTTGCTACCTTCACCGTCGTTCCCTTCGACACTCGCGTTGACGAGAAGATGGTGTACGTTTGGAAGAAGGGTCAGCGCAAGGTGTGGGAGCGTGTGATGTGCGGTGGTACGGACTTCAATGCGCCTACCAAGTACGTCAACGAGAACGACTTCGACGGTCACATTGTCCTCACCGATATGTGCGCTCCGAAGCCCATCGCCTCTCGCTGCAAGCGCATGTGGATGACGACGAAGGAGAACTTCGATAGCCCCTACTTCCGTACCAACGAGATTGTGGTTGCTATCACTCCGAGCGGTAAGTGATACATGAGTAGGGACTTGACAATCCCCAAGCGTGGCGACCTTGTGGTGTGCGTGCAAGGCGGCTTCATTGCCAACACCACAAGCGTCACGCTTGCTACCTTGCGCGAGGGCTGGAAGCCAAGGGAGTTGCAGAAGGGTACGATGGGGATTGTCACCTGTGCCCGCAATAGCAAGGTGGGTGCTGGTACGTTGAGCATCACTTGGTTCGATGGGACAAAGACAAAGCACCACTTGCATGGGAGTTGGGCAAGGCATGTAAGCGGGTGGAAGCAATGGCTGCGAGTGGTTGAACACAAGCAGTAACACATAGCGATACAACAAACGAGGGCGTACTGTGTAGCGATACATGGTGCGCCCTTTGTGTATTTGTATCAACACATATCGCGGTGACACATGTATCATGTGTCATGTATCAAACAAACACTTCAGCGCGATAGCATATGCGCCTTACGATGATACATGTGACACATTTAAATGACACATCAAAAACATTAATGATATCAGCTACCTACCCCCCTCCCCCCTCCCCCCCGTGGGTGATACACGGGATGTATCTACCATGTATCGCGAGTCGCGACGCCGCGCTAGATACACAAACGACACACACAGAAAAATTCCCAAACTTTTTGACCAGACTATTTAGTACATGAAATTATTACTAGAAACATGGAAACGCTACCTATCCGAAAGCCATAACATATCCCATATGGCTATGGACATTCGTGATGCCGCTGACGAGTATCCCGAAGACCCCAAATTCGCTATCAAGCAATTGGGTTATAACATTCTTGGAATTGGACAAGGCAGAGTTATTGTTAAAGTAGATAACAACACAGTAGCTAAAATAGCTTATAACGATAATGGTGCTGAACAGAACGAACAAGAATATTTAATCTGGAATAGAACTAAGTCTGACTTGCTTGTTCCTGTATATGATAAGTTTGATGGATATATAACAGCCGCTTTTGCTCTTCCATGTGGAGAAGATTGCGAAGGTGAGATTGAAAAGAAGAAAAATATTGTGCGAAAAGAACTTGCTAATACTGGCGTTCAGTCCCTTGTTGATATTCATAATCTAACAAACTGGGGAATCCATAATGGAGAAGTTAAACTCCTAGATTATGGTTCATAAAAAATCCCTATAGAAAAAATGCTAAACTTTTTAACATTATCAATACAACAATCTACTTATCTGTGTTATACTAGTATGAAAAGGAGCTATAACATGGCAAAGATTACAGAATCACAATTAAGAACAATCATCAAACAAGAGCTTAAGAAGACATTAAAAGAAGCAATGGGACTTCCTTTTTCTGCAATGGATAAGAAGATAGACCCTGTTGTAGATGAAAAACTTTATAACTTTTTAGACCTAGAAGCTGAGATTGGTGGACGATATCCAATAGCTAAACTTGCACAAATGTTTAACACAACACCAGAAGCAGTTCTTTTGGCCTACAATGAAGGTGGCGATATGTTCCGTGAATATGCATATTGGACTTCCTTGGAAGGCGATGTAATTGTAAAGGATGATGAATCTGAATCAGTATAATCTATTTAGCTTTTTTATGTGTTAAAAAACCCCCGGAGTAATTTCTGGGGGTTTTTACTATTTATATCATGATGAAACTACTATTAGAAAACTGGAGGAGATACCTAAAAGAAGGTCCATTAGACGACTTTGCTGAGTATAGTCCCGAACCAGAACCTTATAGTCCTAGCGTTGGCTATGGATTAAAGAACAAGCAACCAACTTTTGTTAGAGATATTACTGGCATTATGAGAAAAACAAAAGATAGTTGGGTTATTATAACGGTTGGAAATTTGAATGGCATAGAAAGAGAAATTGAATCTTCTTATTTTAGAAACTGGTTGAGGGAGAAAAATTATCCCGCGAATTCTAAGATTGTCGTTGTTGGTTCTCATGCATATGCTGGCGACTTAACACATCCAACTTGGATAGTACATGATATTCTTGGTCATTCGTCTGGAAAGAAATATCTTGATAATCTGGGATATACTCAAGGTGCTGGGCATTGGATAACCGAAAAACGTTTTAGAAAGACAATGATATTAAAAATTCACAGTCTTCTAAGAAGCAGGGGTGTTCAAGTGTCAAATGCCTCTGACGATTTTGATAAGCTTTATGATATATTTGCTTGTATCATCTTGGAAGAAATAACCCGTGAAGAAATGCTTGCATTAACAAGTTCTCCAGAGGAAGAAGAGTTTGTAAATGGAATGGTTGATTTTTGCCAAAGTTGGGTAGATTCAATTCCTTCTGATAATTCAAAAGCAACAATTCTTCAACTTTGGTAATAAAACTTGATATTATACCACAAACAAGCTATATATTATGGTAAAAGGACCAACATATGCGCCTATTAGAATCACAAATACGCTCTATAGTCAAACAAGAACTTAAAAAAATATTATTTGAAGACGATACTCAAACAAATATGTCTGATGAAGTAAGTTATGTTACAAGGGCACTTGGAGACTCTGATTGGGCAAACAAAGTACGTGATTTTATTCAAAGTAATACTGTAGATGGTATCTTTTATGGTGATAAGCACAACATGAATGGTATGGAATATGCCATAAGAGAAATAGCAAAGTTTATGTCAAATGCAATGCCAAATAACAAGATGGGTTCTCTTTTATATCAAGACGCTAACAATACTACAGTAGAAGAATATAATAATAAATTAAAAGAATTATTAGGATTTGATTTATCCTTTGAAGGCTCTTCTCCTTCTACCTTTGTTGATAGAGATAAGCTGGCTTTCGTCACTTATCATATGATACAAAGAAATAAAAATAAAAAGAATCTTCCTTATGCTATTGCATATGAAATGGGAAATGCAGAACGAAAGATTCAACAAGTATATTCTGGAAAAAATACTGAACTTAAAGATTATAACAGAGCCAATAGAGAAAAATTTGATAAAGAATGGGAAGAGACAGCAGCACCAGAAGATGCTCCTCTTGGAAAATATGCTTTTTCTCCTCAAAGACAAAACACCATAAATCCTCCACCAAAAGAAAAAAATACCAAGATTGAATCCATGATATTGGCAAGTTTATCAAAGCATGTTGCTGGTACAACTCCAATGTCAAGCAATGCAGCACAAATAATCAAGACACTCCTTGAACAAGGACTTTATAAAGATGTGTTTAAAGCACCAACGGTTGATAAACTTTATCGTGGTATGGGTGTAACAGAAGAATATATTCAAAATCTGGGAATAAACCCAAATGAATTAAATGAAGAACTTGGAAAAGAAAATATAGAAGATATGCTTGGAAGAAGAAAAGCAAAAGTTATTGAAAGACAATTCACTTTTAAACCAAGAGGAAAAACTTTTGCGTCTTCTTGGACAACAAGCCCAAAGGTTGCAGCAGATTTTGCCTCAACAAATGCCCCAACAAAAGGAACCTATATGGTTATCATGGAAGCGGAAACTGATTTAAATGATGGAAGCTTCCTTGATGCTGCTGGGTTTTATGAAATTGATAACCTAGCTTCATTTTCTAGCGAACAAGAAGTGTTTGGTTTAGGAGAAATTACAGTTTCCAAAATTTATGTATTACTACAAGTAAAGTAAATTTATTAAGATAAAAAATCCCCGGAGTAATTTCTGGGGATTTTTTATAAGCACTTAGGCACAAGCAGTTCCGCTTTATCCTTTATCAAGTCATATAGCTCTGATGGGGATAGAGCGGAATTCTCGTATATGTCGTTTTGGTTTTCGGTTAGGCTTTGTGCCGCTTTCAATTCATCAACCGTTATAATCCCAGCAGAAGCTAATAAGTCTGCTACAAGTTGAGAGCAATAGTAGGTGTTTAATTGTCTTGGATATGTGTTCTTTAGAATGTCTCCAATAAATGGGATTTTTTGAATAATGCCATTGTAGTTGTATCTGCTATAACTATCTTTATTGCCCATGTTCTCATGGAACTTCACCAACTCTTCTCCGCGTTGACGTATCAACTGTTCTTGGGCATTGGTTGTTGCCTTAAGAACCAACACGATACACTTCTCTGGGGCTACGTCTGGGTTCTCTGCAACAAACGCTAATGGCTCTAGAGTTGTCTTATCGCTGAATACAAATCCTACGTGATGCACAGATGCGGCTGATAGATTGCCTTTAAACAAGTTTCTAATGATATCTCTGCCTTGGATAAGCATACGATTTCTAAACTGTTCTTTTGTCTTAACAGAATTTGGTAGTGTAAAGAATATTTTGACACCCTCTGTCTCTAAGTTATAGAAACACAATTCCGTTTCTGGTACTGTCTCTAGGTCTTCTATTTCGGGTGCCCGCTCTAACACCAGTTTTAACTCTTGACGAATTATTTTGCGGAGTTGTGATTCTTTTATTTTCATATCTTTAATTAGTTTTTGTTCTTTATTATAACATGTTTATGCATATTTTCACTATTTATTATCAAAGGAGTTATACATGACAAAAATTACAGAATCACAATTACGCTCGATTATCAAACAAGAACTGAGAGGATTACTTGAAGGGAAAACTGGTCTAGGTATTCTTCTTGGCGATTATAACTGTGATGAATTATCAGCTTTAATAACCAAAGTTCAAAAAGAGAAAGATTATCCCGGTGAGGTTGATGGATTTTCCAAAGAAGAAGTTATCGCTGGAATCAAGAAAAAGATGAATTCTCCAATGTGCAAAGGCAAGTAATATATGAACTCTCAAATGAATTTAATCTTTGAAAACTGGAGAGGTTTTCTTAATGAATCTCTCATGCTCAAGCCCGGAAAGAACGGCTGGGAGCTATATGCTCAATTGGTTGGAGAAGCTTATCTTGCTGCTCCAAAGTTTGAAGAGCGTGCTTTGCCTAGTTTTGAAGCAATGATTCCATTTGTTAACAAAATGTACAAGCGAGTTGCTGGTAAGATTGATATCGAACCAGTACCATATCACGCTTATAGCACGGCTGGTGAGTTACGAACTGATGTTGGTAGAACGAAAAGATTAAAAGTGGCTACAGTTGATTCTGAACATGATGTATTTGACCTTGATACCAACATCAAGTTTAGAGCTATCCACGATTATCTTTCTCACCACACAGGAATCAAATCAAGAGGCACAGAATTTAATCTATTTGGAGAGCTTCAATCTTATAACATTCATTTGCACACAACTCCCCCCGCTGTTGTACCCGCTCTCTTTACAGAAATTGTTGGACAAGTATGTGCTTTTTATGCAAATGGAAATCAATTTGCAGAACAAAAAATCTGTTTATTGGATGGATTTGATTATTATAAAGTTGGAATGGTTGATGGATATGAAATCATCAACAAAGAATTGGTAAAACTATGATGAAATTACTATTAGAAAATTGGAAGAAATATCTTTTATCTGAGATTGAGATTGTTGATGATGATAAGGAAGAAGAATATGAGGAATACGATTACGATGCGGAAGTTTTAAAACAACAACAAGAATTGGAAAGTAGTTATTTTGGTCCTGTTCTTGATAGGGCACAAGAATTAGCAGTTGAAATTGGTCTATTAACAAAAGGCTATGAAGATTTTGGCGAAGAAGGTCAAATGCTAAGAAGAACGATAACCAAAAAAGGACAAAAGCTTGGCTTAGATATTGAATATTTGGGTTCTGGTTCTTCTCGTTATGCCATATCTGTTAATGGCGAATTTGTTATTAAATTGGCACATGGCAATAGCTATATGCAGATACAAATGAATCAAGATGATTATAAGTTAGGAACAGATAGCGAGTTGGGTGGAATATTTCCAAGAGTATACAAACACGGTCCACAAAATCAAAAATGGTATCCCGATTTCTATTGGATTATAATGGAAAAAGCAACTCCTCTAACAGATGATAAAAAAATTGTTTCTTTCTTTCCAACTTCTTATATACAATCAAAAGATTTAGATGAATTAGAAGCTTCTTGCTATAAACTTTTAATTGCTGCATGTGCAGAAAAAAAGGATTATATAAGGGCACCTAGTCTAAAAGGTGAGCTTTTAAAATTATTACAAAAAACTAATCCAAGTATATCTTCAATTAATTATGAAGAAATAAGAAAAGATTTTATGACAAATTCTAATAACTTTAGGAAGGTTGTCACACTCTTTAAAAAATATCCAAACCTAGATGTTTATGAGGCTTTAGCTAAGGGTAACTGTGGTGTAGGATATGATGGAAGATTTGTTATTATTGATTCATCAATTTTTTAATATTTTCATTGACTTCTCGTTATTCTTATGATATCATTCTATTTATAGTGATTAAGGAATCAATTCAATGAAAATCACAGAGTCTTATTTGAGAAAAGTTATTCGCAACACACTTCAAGAAATGATGGGTGCCACAGACGGTATGACCGCTATGGGAACTATGCACGACAACCCACACATTCCAGCAGAAGAAGAACTATCTGGCAATCCTGCTGATATCGTTGATGAAATTCTCAGCACCTATAAAGTTGGTGGAATGATTGATAATCGTTTGGTATCTAAACTTATGAAACTACAAGCTCAATTAGAAGATGCTCCATCTGACCCAACTGCTATGACTTTCTCTGGTCTTGGTGAAAATAAGAAAAGAAGATAATCATGAAACTACAACTAGAAAGTTGGAATCGTTATTTAACTGATGCTTCGACAATCGAAGGCTTCACAGTACAGCAAGAACTACAGTTTGATAGATTTTTGAATGAAGCATATAACGAGCAAAGTTTAATATTAGAAGATTTCTCTAAACTTATTGAACATTATTCTTCTGGTGGTATTCTTTTGGAAAGCAAAGAATGTTATCTAATTGAAAAAAGACTTAATAGAGATAAACAGAACTCCAAAATTCTAGCAGAGATTAAGAGAAATCCAAAAAGATTAGATGAAGCTGGTTTATTAACTTTGGCTTCTATCCCAACTGCAATAGGTTTGTTATCCAAATTTTTTGGATGGGCCTTAAAAACAGGTATTTCCATGTATGTTTCTGGTTTTGACGAAACATCGGAAGAGTATATAGCAAGATTAAGCTCTGGCGAAGAAATTGCCAATCAGATGGTAGACCCAACTATTGCACCATCTGTTGCGGCTAGGGCTGGCAGAGGCGTGGACCCATCAGATGCAGATTTGGGTAAGGCAGTAACTAGAGAGAGAAATGCTTTATACAAAAGTGTAATGGGCAAATCCGCTTCAAACATAGGCGATACTAGCAAATTATCACCAGATGAAGCAAAAGATAAATTAGAGTTTAACAAAAAAATTGCTCGTTCTTTATCAAAAATGTCACCATTTCAAAGAAAGGCTGTATCTGCTGTATTAAATTTATCAGAGAATTCAACAAAATTTGGACAATGGATACAAGACTTGGTTAAAAAAGCAATGATAAAAATTAGTCAGCTATTTGGAACAGGTTTAAATCGTTTTTGCAGAGATGAACAAGAAAGAGAAGAAAAGAAAGTTGCTATGGAATTAGCATTTGAAAAAGTTGGCTTATTCTTTTATTGTGCATTAATCGCTGCTGGTGCGATATATCTTGTAAATGCATATGCAATTCCAGCAGCTATTGGTGCTACTGGAGCATTGGCTAGTGCCAACCAATTAATTGATAATGCCTCTACCGCAATGAAAGTAACATCTGCTGTTAGTGTCAAAGCAGATATTGCAAGTTTAAAATCAATTCTCGCAGACGCAATAGACACTTCAGCTTCTGTCGCAAAGGCAGAAAAAACAACGCACTTTACACACTATATTTCAGAAATTTTGAAAGCAGTTAAAGGAAATGCAAAAATAATATTCACAGAAATTATGGACATTATTAGTGATTGTGGCAAAAAAGTTGCCAAAGCTGCTTCTTCTGCAAGTTCTAGTGTTTCTGGTCTAGTTGATAAATTTAAGAATTGGTGGAATAAAGAAGATTAAAATTAAAGGGCTTTATATACTATGGCAAAAATTAAAATAACGGAGTCTCTATTAAGAAAAATTATTAGAGAAGAATTGACGACTATAATAACAGAGCAAAAAAATCCTCTTGATACAACCAATTGGACTTTTTATGATGCAGTTAGTCAAGAAACAAAAGAGCCAATTTCTTTATCTGCTGTTTTGGGATTTATTCAAAAAAAACTAAGAGCTGGGTCGGAAATTAATAATCTTTATGTTTATCATCCAAATCTTGAACAGGTAGGATTGAAAAATGATTGGATTAATCTCGGTAAATTACCCGAAATAAAAAATAATAGTATTTTTACTTTAAAAAAATGGGTTAGTCAACAAACACAAAAGCAAGGACAAGCACAACAAGGACAAGTGCAACAAGGACAAGTACAACAAACAGCTTCTGGTGGTGTTGGTGCGGAGCTTATAGAATTATTAAAATCTGCTCCATTTGGCGCAACGGTTCGTCAGCCAGAGGAGTTTGGAAAAGCTTTTGATGAAATTATTCAAGGAAAGAACTATACATTTCAAGGTAAATTTGGAAATATAAATTTTACACCAGATAATTTTGTTGAACAATTTGTTACTATTATAGACACAATAGCTGCTAAATTTGGGGAAGAAATTTTAAAAATTAAAGTTGAAGATTGGAATCAATTAAAAAATACATATCAACAATTTTATGACTTTAATACAAAAATTTATAATTTATTTCAAAAATATCCTAAACAGTTAAAATCTACAAACATAATTGCTCCTATGGGACCAGAAGAAGAAAAGTATGGTTCCTATACGAGCGGTAATGCATCCATTGCTGCAACCAGAGATAAAAGTCATGTTATTAATAATTTTCCAATAAAAGGAAAGAAAAGTTTTATTTTGAAAATTGGGGGCTATGGTGTAATAAGGGGTAGAAATGTTATAAAACAAATGTCAGCAACAATAGTTGATATAAAATAATTTCCTTGACTTCTTAATGAAACCTGTATATGATATATTGATTGTGAGGTCAGTATGTCTGTACAGGTTGATTATTTTTCGACTAGTCGTTTTCTAATCAAAAAAGATAAAGTAGAAAGATTCAAAGAATTAGTTGAACTTTTACGA
>JACCDP010160235.1_pt1 | contig 10401 bp, 7 predicted proteins | sample 7445841 | NCBI WGS metagenome assembly JACCDP01 (sample SAMN15323441, study PRJNA562643) | freshwater metagenome | isolation source: river surface water | place: USA:Blue River Watershed | collected 2017-08-17
TTATTGTATTACCTTAATGAATAACGAAGAACTTATTAAGGAAAATCTCTTAATAAAATTAAAGAAAGAGTTAAAAAGGTTTTGTGATGTTGTAGAAATAGATGAATGGGGAACAAGTAAGACATGCCATAAATGTTTTGAAAGAATAACTCTTTACAGAAACAAAAAGGTGTAAATATTAAATTATAAGTTATAAAATTAAGAATAATATATTATTATTATTATATGGATTTATATAATTATAACGAAATATTTGATGGAGTTTTTATTCAAATAGGAGCTGGTGCTGGAGATTTAGATACACGGGCAAATTGCAGAGACGGATTTACTGAATTTGTAAAAAAACTACCACGAGAAAAAATTAAAAAAATAATTCTTGTTGAACCAAACCCATTGAATATTGAACTATTAAAGAAATGTTGGAAAGATTATCCACAAAGTGAGATTCACCAAATCGCAATTGTTCCAGAAACACATCAAGATACTACAATTAATTTATACTACTGTCCATTAGATAAACCAAATTATCAAGTAGCGTCAATAAATAAAAGCCATATACAAAAACATTATGGTGTAAATTGTCAACTAGATAATTTTGTTGTTCCTGTAAAAACAATAACAAACTTTTTACATGAATTTGTAAGTGAAAAAATTGAAATGTTAGCATTAGATATTGAAGGTATTGATTCAGAAATTTTATTAGAATTAAATTTAAAAAATTTAAAACTTAAATATATATCATTTGAACATCTTCACCTGGGTGAAAAATTAGAAACTGTATTAGATCATTTAAAATGTAATAATTATCAATATTTAGGTTTGGGTGTAGATCACAATGGTTTTGATTATCTGTATATAAACAACAATTTGTAAATTTATAACTCTCTTATAAATACAGTATTTCCTTTACTCAAAAAGGTGTGACAATTACAATAGTGTAAATCTTCTCCACATAATAATATAATTTCACTAGGATCATATATTTTTTGCACTAAATCATAATATGGCAATCCTCTATGTAAACTTCCATATATTACAAGATCGTATACTTTATTTTGAATATCTTCAATTATACTATGATCTGAATGGTCATCATGTAAACTTGGATCAATCAAATTAGAATATGTAAATCCTTTACCATATAATCTGGTGTAGTCTATATTTTCTGATTTATAAATATGAGGAACTTTTGGAAAATCGTGACAATTATTCTTAAAAAGTAATTTAAAACCGTGTAATGTTAAACATCTTAAATAATCAGGATTTGTATCACCAGATAAATATAAAATTTTATTTACATTCAAGAAATTAGTATTTTTTAATATATACGACGCTATTTTATCAGTTGTTAAATATTTTTTTGTGAATTCTACAATTTTTTTTTGAAGTATATTATACTCATTTATCTCGATGTCAGTTATATCACTTATATTTTTATTCTTGAATGATGTTTCATATAATTTATTTGCTTCTATGAATAAATCTTTTGGCAATAAATACATCGTATTTTCTGGACAATTTTCGATATCAATAAAATAAGGAACACAATTATTCGCAATAATTTCATAATGACGCATACAATCCCAACCGGCCTTTTTCATAGTAGTTGCAAAATATGACATTTTATATTCATTATAATATTCTTCTTCGGTATTGTAAATATATGTTGAAATATCTCCAGGAATTAAGCTTGACATTATTTTAGTTTTTGTATAGTGAGTTGTTGATATTTTTTCTTCAGGAATGCTAAATGTTATAGGTTTTATCATTTTTATATATTTATACATATAATTTATATCACTTATAAACGAATTACATATATAATAATCTCTAACCGCAACATAATCAAACAGAATAATATAAGTATTTATAATATTTATATTAACACATATATGCTATTAAATAATTTTATTATTATAGTCTATTCATCATAGTCTATTTATTTGTTTAATTTTAGAATGCTATGTTTTACCAAATCAGTTGTCAATGAAGATTCGGATACCAAATAACTATCACGTTGTGGAGCAATACAATATGTTTCACTAGATACTTGTGGAACCTTTAAGTAACCATTCCATTGGACACTGTATAATGGCATTCCAATTTGATTATTCATGACCATTAATGGTTTATAATGAATTAATGTGAAAACTGTTTCATTGTTATTGGCATAGAAACATTCTCTTCTAAATTTATCAGCAACTGATTGATTGCCATATATTAATGAAAAACTAGCAACACCATTATCCGCAAATTCTGTGTCATTTTGCCATACTAATGAACCTACGTTTATAGATTCTAGTAAATCACTATACCTGTTACTATTGAAATCTTGTCCAGTGACAAGAGATGGCACTTGAATATCCACATATTTTCTGCTGCTAAATGTCAATGATGACTTCAAAGAATTAGAATCAAAATCGACAGCAGTGTCATGCTCGTATTTATAAACTCTTCTAGATAATATTTCAGGGTTTGAAAAAGATAACATCTCTTTAACCGTGTATAATATTGGATAAGAACCTGGACCAGCCAACATATTAAACACCATTTCTGATCTTACCATGTTTACATTGGTTAATGTGAATTTGAATGGGAACCATTTTGACTTATCATTTGTATTGTAAAATTCAGCATGGTCCGCATCTGTTTCACTTAATCCAATAATACTCAATGGTTGTCTTACCATAAATTTAATTCCACTGTTTACACTTGATGGAACCACTGCTATGTTATTTGACAGATCTTGAGTAAGAGAACTAATATAACCATTATATACGTTCTTAATTAATTGACTTCCCTTGTATAAATCTAACACCATCTTACTTCCAAAAAATTGTATAAATAGTTTAGTTGAGTTACTATTATATAGTAAGTCCTTTTGTTTTCTTACATATGGTGATCTAATTTGCATCTTCATATTATTCACTAAATTGTTTGTATTATCCATTGTTACATCATGTGTATTTTTTAACATATCACTATAAGTAATATTTGTAAATGGAGTTATATCACCGTTTACATCCTTTATCATCGACATATTTGGCATATATTTTACAACGCGATTTCCAGAGAAATCACCAGCAGTATAGTTATATGGAATAGTAATGTTATTGCCTACTCCCATTGTTTCATACTTATAATAAGGATAAGATGACACATAGTAATATACTGTGTTAACAATATCTACTCCTTCCTTTAATTTCATGTTATATGCACCAATATTCAAACCTACAGTGCGTGCTTCAACAAGAGTCAATTCGTGAGTTTCAGCATCAACTTGAGCCCATGTGGTATTTTGAACAAAACCAACTGATTCAGGGTTTCCAACAAAATTCAACAAATTATTAGGAAGTGTTCCGGTTACTTTGGCTCTAGTTGCTTTGACAATAACATTTTCTGGTTGATAATCCCATGTAATTGAATATACCATAGAATTTTCACTAAAAGCGTTCAAATTATATCCAGATTGTAATTTAACTCTAGATGATGCCAATTTAAATGGTCCATCGTAATATTTGTAAGCATTTTCACCACTAAATCTAAATAAATTGTAATCCTTTAATGTTTTATTTAATGGATATAAATCTGGATCAAGTGAATTTGCTGGTGACAAATTAGCATAGCTAGATACGGATGAATTAGGATTTACAATTGTAATAGTTACGTCATCACCTACAACATTAATTGGTTTATTTTTGGATTCAGCAGCAGATGGCATAGAATAATGGAATGTTAGTTCCAAACCAATATCTGATGGATAAGCATCAGATGGATTTCTCTTTAAGTTATTCAATGATAAAACAGCGCCAGAATAAATATTGTTAAATGTCTGTGACAATGTTGATGAACCATCTGTAATGGTAAATGTTGCGTCAATATCTGGTCTTACAATATTGTAATATTGATCAACATTATTAAGAACACTAGTAGCAGAATATGAAGGATGACCATGACCTCTATATTTGGTTAATGAAAAACTATCACTATAAAGTTGGTCATTTGTCCATTGATAAGGACCTAATGTTGAGATTTCTTGTGCTTGTGCTAATGAACTACCAACTATATTGTATGACAATAAGTCTTTCTTCAAGTTGAATAATTGATAAGCACCAAGAGGAATAACTTCAGATGTGTTAACTTTATTAACATAAACACCGTCTTTCAAAGTAAATGAAGAAATACCAGGCACGCGTTCTATAAATTGTTCAGTGTATGTTGAACCAACCAATTCTCTAATTCTGATAACGTCCTTCTTTATATTGGATACGATGAAATCACCCACAAAGATATAGTTATCATTTATATTTATAGTAATAATGGCAGTTTCATTTGGATCAGATGTGTTTACAATTTTAAGAGTAATATCATTATTGTTAATAGAAGTTACAATCTTATAATTAGATGGTGTTACCCAACTACTTGAATTAACAACATTGTATAAGTTATTAACATCTAAAACTTTATTAGCTAATTGTGATCCACTATCAGATTGTAATGATGTTAAAGAAGTTTTATTTTCTAATTCAGTTCTGTCGCTGGTAGTTGTAAAGATCTTTAATTTGTATTCAGATGCTGTGTAATCCATAACAAGAGGAATAACGTATGTTGGCTTATCCAATGTTAATAATAAGTTATTACCAAACTCATCAAAATCGAAAAAACTTAATGATGTTTCAACATTACTTGAGCCAGTTAATAAATTGTCAGATACATCATTTATAATAGGTTCCTCGACTAAATTATAAAATATAGAACCATCTACTTTATCAGAAATGGTTTGCCATTCATTTGTATCTATATTTATAGCTTGCGTTTCAACGAATAATTCTTTCAAGTCATTCTTAGATAAATTGCCAGTAATCATAAGATTATCAGATGGGTCATATGGTGCTATTGATTGGGTATATTTGAAAAAATCAATTGGTGTTGTTTGTGACACTACATTTTTTAAGAAATTTCTATTTTGAATCGCGCCAGTTGATTTTGATCTTATATTGTAAAATACAGTTGTTGAAACAATTTCTGGCGTAGTAACACTTATGTTAGTGTATTGAGCTAATGGAAATTCAAATGTTGATGTATATCTTGTTACAACTGTAGTTCTAGTTACATAATATTGAACTGGTGACAATCCAGAACCTGATTTAAATGAATAATCACTAACATAGGTAAGTGTAACCTCTGTTGAAGTTGGAGGTGATGTTTGAGTTATATTAGTATCATTTAACTTAATAGTAAATAAGGTGTTTGCGTGAGTAATATCAAATTCATCACTATCATATGTATAAGAAATATCACAAGAATCAAATAATTCACCATTATTGTTTCCAATAGTCTCAGTTTTATAATTAATAATGTATTCCAATGTGTTATTATTTGCAGAACTTATAAAATGAGGGATAAAATAGGGATCATATGCTGGAAATGCTCTTAAAGAAACAAATGCCGAACTTGATTTAGATTCTAAAAATGGCAAGTTATTACTCGTAAATGATGTCCAACCATTAGAAACGAAATTATTATTAATTTGTAATTCATTTAAAGATTTTAGGGTAACTAATTGACGCAATTCGCGATTCGTTTCATTAAATTCTTTTGTTGCGTCTCTTAATACAACTGAACTAATTATGCCATCAACATCAGTGTTAGATGGATCTAAAAATACACTAGGTTCGGAAACCAATTTAACACCTGATGAAATCTTCCATAATTGAACAACATCATTGTTGGTTGGTAATTGAGTGTGATCAAAAGTGTAATTAATTTTGGAAGCACCATCTATATGTAAACTATTAATATTTACACCATTTGATACTAAATTAAGTGTTGTATTACTGTTATCCTTAAATTTAACAGTTGATTCACTGGATGATTCAATTACTTTTTGCCATCCAAAACTAACAATAGGTTCAACACATAAATCGTCAGATAATCTTGTTAAGCCTGATGATGATATATCATCATTTTCATAATAAACATTAACCTTCATATTTGATGAATCTACAGAACTAGCTGTTATATCTGCTCTAGTTTGAACAGCATGTGAATTCAACAAAATAACACCATCAACACCTGCTTCGGTTTGTGATAATTTCTCTCTGTTTCCGGCCAAAACAATTTCGTTATTAGAAATAACATCTGAAACACCATTAGTTCCAGTTGTAAGTGATAATGTTTGATTTGTTAAATCGAGACTATGAGGTTTGTCAACCCAATCTCTCATATAGACCAAACTATCTTTCAAATTAGAATCATCAATAGAAACCAAATCGTAACTGGAATCCGCAAATTTGTAACCAGATTCAGAGTTGGCATTAATAGCAACAGTAAAGCTAAAGTTAGGCTGGATTTCATTTTGGAAACTAGCATCAATTAAGGTCATAAAATTGTCAAGTGTAATATTACTCGAAGGTAATAAAAATTTGCTATTATCAGAATCACTGCTCGTATTAGCTGTTTTGGTTTGATTAGATAAACTTAATGAAGCAGTTTCATGAAATAATGGTAAATTTCTAATATGTGTGTCTGCCGCAACAGGATTATTAACACTAACAGGTGCCAATGTAACTTCGGATAAATCAGCTTCATTCAAACTAGAGCCAGTCTTTAAAGTAGTTTTGAATGGTTCCTCATCTAAAGCGATGGCTACTTTAAATATACCGAAATCTTTGACAGGATCAAAATCGACTTCTTCGGAAAGTGAACTAGCTTCTCTCAATGTTAAATCGAATTTATCTGTAATAGAAGCTACAGCATTTGAATAATTACTCCATATAGGTTGTCCTGAAGATGCGTCAATACCAGAAATGTATTGAGTATAGTTTTTACCAAATGCTTTATTGGTGTTGTAATCAGTATCTTCTTGGACATAAGTTGGATAAACATCAGCATTAGCCATGTCAACAATGTTTGTCTTGGTATTATATTGTGAATTGACAGCATATTGAACCGCAGCATTACTATCATTAGTATCAAAGACTGCGTCAACTGTATTATCAGTGCTGGTCAAATTAGCTTCAATTGATGTTTGTACTTTAACAACTGTGTCGTAAATAGAAGTAGATGTATTATCAACAGACAATGTAACTTGATTGTTATCGGATGATGGTTTTGACAATTTAGTCGAATGAGAATCAAATATAACAGTATTGTTTTTGTAGACAGATGCTAAAACAGCATCTTGTTCAATTGTATCTGCTGGATAACAAACAGGCATTATTTGATCAGTATCTCCAGAAACAACCTTTAATACTTCAAATCCTGTCAATGTTTCTGCATCAGCAGTTGATAAAGTTTTTCCTTTTGTTAGTATTTCAACAATTTTGGTTTCAGTAGTATCGAAACTTGCATAATTTGGGTCAGGTATACTATGACAGTGAGCATAAACATCCGAAGAACTTCCTCTGTTAGCAATCATTATATTATATCTAAATAAAAAAATATAATACAAAAAATTAATACATAAATAAAATTTAAAAAAAATGAATAAATTCGTTATTAGTCGTAACAAATGTTTTGTTTAGTATAATATGATTTTCTAAATGTGATGAATGATTTAACACAGCATCCTCTTTTTCTTTAAGTTCCTTTTCTTTAAGTTCTTTTTCTTTAAGTTCTTTTTCTTTAAGTTCTTTTTCTTTAAGTTGTTTATTTTTATAAAGCTCAAGGTTTTTTTTACGCAACATTAAATTTCTTTGTTGAGCTAGCTTTAATGCTAAAATAGCTGAATCAGTATTCTTAGATTGTCTGCCTTGTTGAAACGAAAAATTATTATATAATGCTTGACTCATTACTATACTATAGTATAATATAATATTTTATACAAAATATTTAAAACGGGAACGATAGTGATTGACCAATATATCCTTAAAGAACTATTCTAATTATCCTAATTATTCTAATTATTCTAATTATTTTCTTGAATATTCGTAGGCACAATGCGATTATTTGTTATTTTTGGTTGATACTGTGATAACATTAGATTACATATCGTAATAAATATATCTTTACATTCCTCATTATCTTCTATAAATAGATTATCCATAAATAGGTCAAAATCAAGTGTCTGCATAATACGATTCAAATATATATCTCTGTTAGTGTTTTTTACACACCGAAACCATTTATTCAACCTAGATATATAAGTATCAAGTGATACATAAGCAGTTCTGAAATTGATTATTATTTGTTTAATATAGACTTCTCGTCGTTTACATATATCTATATAAAATTCGTCAAAATAACCGTCAAATTTAACTTGAAACGCAACCTGACAAAGCAAGAATATGAAAAGATTCTCATCTATAAAGACTTTCCCAGAGAGTATCTTGTTATATATAGGGTAATAGCGTTTATTGAAAGATATATTGGAGAGAAAGGTATGTGTGCTTTTTCTCTCTATGATATTTGTTCTATTCATAATGGAATATATTATATATTGTCAAAAATTATTTAAGTATATTACATAATCTTAATTCCTGGAAAATTCATAAAATGAATAAACAAACAAAATAAACACAAAATAGTAAATAATAAAATGGGATTTATTTAATATAAGTATTTAAAAATAGTTATATTAATTATTCGGTCTCGAACGGGATCGAACCGTTGACCTCTCGATACCTTTGTATAATAATACATAACAGTCGAGTGCTACTAACCAACTGAGCTACGAGACCACACCATAATATCGAGTGAATGTTTCGATCATCCGACCCCTAGATATCTACAAAATATTAAATTCATATGAGCCTAGTGCGCTGCCCCTGCGCCAACTCGATACTAAATACTGACACCATTTAAATCAATATACATCATCAATCAAAATTGCTGTAAGGTATCAAAAACAATTGGATATAAGAAACTCCTATGTTTCCCTTCCATATAATAGTAAACAATTGTCTTTAAGTAGTTTTCAAACAAAAATAATATTTACCCAAAAACATTTTCATATGTATATTTTATGTATAAAAACCCATCAGAGTCTTTATGCTGATTATAAACGTCCATTAATCTGCTTTGTGATGGAGGAATGGTTTGGTTCACAATAAAATAAATTGCCTTTTCAGGTTCAATTTTAATTCGCTTACGAATCACCATCAAAAACTGCCCAATCGTCAAATTTTTTGGCACTAGATACTTGCGTTTGTCTATATTCGGACAATCGCAATCATAACATTCATATCTCTCACAAATGATTGGTAGTCGATCCGGAAATTTATATAATACACGTTGTGCTTCATCCCATCGATCACCATAAGAAAACTCTTTTTTAAATGAAATCGTATAAGACATTTACCTACTTAATATTACACAAATTATTTTTATATCGGTTTCCATCAAAAACAATCTTCCGGTGCCAAATGTGAAGGTTCACTACCAATTTATCGACAAGTGATCCTAATAACGCCGTCCAAATATGGATGAGATACTACTTTTCTATGAGTTCTCTCTGTTCGTCATCAAAACTATATCATTAACAAACTAACCCGACTATGTTGCCAATAAAAGTTGTTATTTATAAGACACTTTTTCAACAAAAAAAAGTATACCCTTTTTTTCAGCAGTTTTTACACTGTGTTTAAGCGATTCTTTCACATTTTCTAATGTGAAATTATCTGAATCATCATCTATTTCTTGTCTTTTTAAAATTAATACTATTCTTAACCATTTGGGATCTTTTTTTACCTCTTCACACTCAGCATCTGCGTCATACAACAATGCTTCACACACAATAGGATGTAATTTATGTAATTTAGCATCATCCATACTCCTCAATACACTGTTTCTTACAATCATTAGAGAAACTCTTATTTTTTTATCCTTTTTATCCTTAGTTTTTTTATTCTTTTTTTCTTTTTCCTTTCTTTCACGTTCTTCCCTTTCTTCTTTTTCTTTTCTTTCGCGTTCTTCTCTTTCTACTTTTTCCTTTCTTTCGCGTTCTTCTCTTTCTTTTTCCTTTCTTTCGCGTTCTTCTCTTTCTTTTTCCTTTCTTTCGCGTTCTTCTCTTTCTTCTTTTTCCTTTCTTTCACGTTCTTCTCTTTCTTCTTTTTCTTTTCTTTCGCGTTCTTTTTTAGTTTTATTTAGTTGCGGACATTTTCCATTTGGTAATCTGTCGCCATATTTGCATTTTCTTAATTTTCGTGTTTTAGTTGACACTTTTTTACGACAACGATTTGTATAAGCGTTATATTCTTGGTCAGTATTACATGGTTTATGACATTTTCCTGAAACACTGCTAAAAACTTTTCCAGAAGGGCATTTGGTCATATATAAATATATAAAGAAATAATTTTATAAAGGCATTAACAATTAAAATACTTTGAATATAAATAAGCAATTTAACTTATTTATATTAAAACAACTTTTATAGAACGACCTATAAAAGTATAGAATAAA
>JACCDP010494982.1_pt1 | contig 10401 bp, 3 predicted proteins | sample 7445841 | NCBI WGS metagenome assembly JACCDP01 (sample SAMN15323441, study PRJNA562643) | freshwater metagenome | isolation source: river surface water | place: USA:Blue River Watershed | collected 2017-08-17
AGGCGAAGGCATTCCTTTGTTTCCGGAAATAAGCAAGGAAACAAAATGGGCTTTAACCCATGTGGAGCGCTTTGAAACAGGGGTCGTTAACCTAACCTATGACAAAGAAATATACCATGCTTAAATCTATAGCTATCCTGACAATAGCCCTCGGCATCCTGCTTTTGGTTTACATGATTCGTTTTGAAAGCGAACCAGGCGCCCTACCCTTGGCTTTAATATTCGCCGGTTTCGGTATGTTTTTTGTGTATCGAAAAAGAAAAAACGAATAGACAAAGGGCACACAATTATTTTTCCGTTTTTTTCCTATTGGCTTTCAATTCCTTATATTGGCTAAAATTTTCTCCAATGAATGATTTATTTACGAATAAGCGATTTTTGATGTCTTTCCGTGCCATTTTATTGATGTTTTTCTTAATCAATCAAGGATTAGCTCAAAACATCACTGCTACCATCGGCAGCATCAGCCCTACCACCTGTAATGTCGGCGATACCCTGGTACTACCCGTTTCCACCGCTATGGCTTCAGGAATCAGTGTTTCGGCTATTTCATTCGCCATAGACTACGATAGTACGAAACTTCAGTGCATAAGCACGGTTACCAGCCTTAATTCGGCTATTAGTGCCGGATTCTTGAGCAATTGCGGGCTTTTCTCCAACCAATCCCCTAACGCCCCCTACAATGCCACAACCCGCCGGCAATTTAGGGCTGCCTGGTTCGCTTTGACACCGGTGACCGTTAACGGCGTAATGTTCAATCTGCGTTTCAGGGTTCTGGCTACTGGGAACACTCCGGTGATTTGGGACGTGGCTACGCCCGGAAATTGTGAATTCGCGGATGAATTCGCGGACGTAATCCCCAATATCTCATGGGTAAACTCAACCATCGTATGTGGTGCCGCTAGTTGTACCCCACCACCCGCAAGCATCACCGCCGCTGGTCCAACGACTTTCTGTCAGGGTGGTTCGCTTGTCCTGAATGCGAACACAGGCACTGGACTCACCTACCAATGGGCCCTCAATGGCTCCAGTATTTCCGGTGCCACGAACGCTTCCTACACTGCGACCACTGCCGGGTCCTATACCGTCGTTGTTTTCAACGCACCGACTTGCTCAGCCGTTTCAACAGCAACAAGCGTATCCGTAACACCGAACAATACCATTGCCCTTGGTTCAGCTTCCGGCACCAACGCCCAAACGCTTACCCTTGGTGCGGCTATTACCAACATTACCTATACAACAACCGGAGCCACCGGAGCCACTTTCAGTGGACTGCCCGCCGGTGTAACCGGAACCTGGGCCTCCAACACCGCAACCATCAGCGGCACACCAACGGCACCAGGCACCTTCAACTATACGGTAACCATGACAGGCGGTTGCACCGGTGGCACTAATACGGCCACGGGTAACATTACCATCAATGCTCCTGCTGGTCCAAACATCGCCACTAGCATCGCTGCTGTTACAGGTTGTATCGGTGATACAGTTTCCGTACCTGTTACCATTAACATGGCCTCCGGAATCAGTACTGCGGCCATCTCCATGGCCATTGGTTACGATCCCACCAAGCTTCAGTGTATCTCATCGGTAACATCCCTGAACACCAATATTTCTGCAGGCTTTCTTTCCAATTGCGGTGTCTTCAGCGGTGTTTCCCAATTCCGGGCCGCTTGGTTCAACTTGACCCCCGTTGCCTTCAATGGACTCATGTTCAATGTACGTTTCAAAATTCTTGCTGCGGGTACACACAGTCTTCAATGGGATACACAAACTCCGGGTAATTGCGAATACGCCGACGAATTCGCCGACGTAATCCCTAACACCACTTGGAACAATGGAACCGTCGGGCTGGCATCCGGTTGCGCTACACCTTGTACGCCGCCTATTTCAACCATCACACCAGCCGGACCCACCACCTTTTGCCAAGGAGGCTCTGTTGTCCTGAATGCCAACTCTGGTACAGGCCTGACCTACCAATGGGCTCTCAACGGCACCAATATTTCTGGTGCCACGAATTCTTCTTACACCGCTACCACCGCTGGCTCTTATACGGTCCTTGTCTTTAATGCACCGACCTGCTCAACCGTTTCAGCAGCAACGACCGTCACGGTTACACCCCCTCCGACTGCAGGAATCCTCAGTGGAAATCAAAGCGTTTGTATTTCTCGGACGAACACCTTTACGTCAACCGTTTCAGGCGGTACTTGGACCAGCAGTGCCACCAACATTGCCACCGTCAACGCCACCTCAGGTTTAGTTACCGGTATAGCTGCCGGCACCGTAACAATCACCTACACAGTGACAGGTACAGGCGGTTGTGCAAATGCCACCGCAACCCTCAGCTTAACCGTTTTGCCTACCACAACATCCACACTGCGTGATTCTATATGTCCTGGTTCATTTTATGTTTTCGGTCAAGACACCCTTCGAGTTCCTGGTTTTTATCAAGACACACTTGTTGCCTCCAATGGATGTGATTCAATCGTTGGCTTAACCTTAACCCAAAATACCGTTCCACAAACTCCAATAATTAATTCCGCCGATTCAACTATTTGTCCAGGTGATACCGCGAACTTGCAGGTAATTCCATCAAGTGCCTTCTTGACCTATCGCTGGTTCAAAAACGGCATCCCCGTTCAAGGTCTTTACGGTTCGGGCATTTTGGGAACATCGGGAAGTCGATATTTAGCCAACGAACCCGGAAATTACTCAGTGCTTGTGACCAACTCTCAAGGCTGCCAAAGCACTCCTTCTGTGGCTTATTCTGTAAATCTGCTCTCCAATTTACCCCCACAAATTTCGCAACAACCTGTGAATGTTACGGTAAATATTGGCGATACAGCCGTTATCTCGATTCAAACCAACAACTTCGATTCCATTCAATGGCAATACCAACCCAGTGGCAGTTCGGTTTGGCTTAATGCTAACTCCAATTCTGGAATAGCCTTCTTCGGCGGTAACACGACGACGTTGAAATTTTTGGTATCAAGTCCAAGCTTCAATGGGCTGGCTTTTCGAGCTGTCATCAGCAGCGTTAGTCGTTGCACAGGTAATCTGACAAGTAATCTATCTATATTGACTGTGAATCAACTAATCGCCACCGTATTAAAAATTGATTCTATTCAAAGGTGCCAGGCAAATCGATCGGATACCATCTTAGTGAGTGTATTTGCCAATCAATTCAACAATGTTGGATTGGCCAATTTTGAAATTCTTAAGTCGTCTGGTTTGAGTTTTATTGGAATTGAAAATAGGAACCCTGCTCTGTTCACTCTTAATACCCAAACCTCCGGTGACACCATCACTGTAAGTGGTTTTGGTTCTTCAACAGGGGTTACGCTGCCCCCGAATAGTATTTTATTTAAACTTAAGCTTGTTCTTAGTCCTGGCTTACAGGGAATTTTGGGCCTTTCGTGGGTTCCTCAACGAACCTACCTATCGGATCCCCTGCAGGGTCAATGGCTAACAAGCCTTATTAATGGAGGATTGACAATACTACCTAATCAAAGCACTCAATTAAATCAGGCAATTTGTGAAGGCCAAACCTATGCTTTCGGTTCTCTTAATCTAGATAGTTCAGGAACATACTTTAGAGCCGTCCCCGCAGCGAACGGTTGCGATTCTATCATTACATTAAGTTTGGTTGTTAATCCAAGGTCAACAACCAATCTTATTCGAGGAATTTGTACGAATCAAACGTTTAATTTCGGAGGACAATCGCTATCGACCTCTGGCAATTATTCAGACACGCTTCTCAATGTTTTTGGATGTGATTCTATAATCAATCTTCAGTTGATTGTAGATTCTATTATTGCTAATAGTATTTCCCAGCGTATTTGTCTTGGTGATACCTTTTTATTCGACACAAGATTGTTAACAGTCCCTGGAGTCTACCAAAATAACTATGTTGCCGCTTCTGGTTGCGATTCAATTGTAACACTAACCCTACAATTTTATAATATTGATACAACAGCCATATCAGAGTTCATTTGCTTAGGCCGGACCTTTGCCTTTGGTTCCCTTAACCTTGATAGTGCAGGAACTTACTTTAGAACTCTCACCGCTGCCAACGGTTGCGATTCTATCATCAGACTCAACCTTTCAGTAAGACCCAATGCAACCGCAACCATTTCGGAGTCCATCTGCCAAGGCCAATCCTTCAGCTTTGGCTCGCAGTCTTTGACCACCGCAGGAACCTACAATCGCACCATCACCGCTGCCAACGGTTGCGATTCGGTTATCACCCTCAACCTATCGGTGAGACCCAACGCAACAGCCTCTTTTTCGGAGTCCATCTGCCAAGGCCAAACCTTCAGTTTTGGCTCGCAATCTCTGACCACCGCAGGAACCTATAACAGGACTATTACAGCAGCCAATGGTTGCGATTCCGTTATCACCCTCAACCTCTCGGTGAGACCCAATGCAACCGCCTCCATTTCACAATCCATTTGCCAAGGTCAATCCTTCAGCTTTGGCTCGCAGTCTTTGACCACCGCAGGAACCTACAATCGGACGGTTACAGCCGCCAATGGTTGCGATTCGGTCATCACCCTCAACCTCTCGGTGAGACCCAATTCAACTGCAACCATTTCGCAGTCCATATGCCAAGGCCAATCCTTCAGCTTTGGCTCACAATCATTGACCACCGCAGGAACCTTTAGCAGGACTATTTCGGCAGCCAACGGTTGCGATTCCGTTATCACCCTCAACCTCTCGGTGAGACCCAATGCAACTGCATCCATTTCGCAGTCCATTTGCCAAGGTCAATCCTTCAGCTTTGGCTCGCAATCTCTGACCACCGCAGGAACCTACAATCGCACCATCACAGCAGCCAACGGTTGCGATTCGGTTATCACGCTTAACCTCTCGGTTAGACCCAACGCAACCGCCTCCATTTCACAGTCCATTTGCCAAGGTCAATCCTTCAGCTTTGGCTCGCAATCTTTGACTACCGCAGGAACCTATAACAGGACTATTACAGCAGCCAATGGTTGCGATTCCGTTATAACACTTAATTTGACAGTTAGTATCGCACCAGACGCTGGCTCAATTTCTGGTTTACAAAACATCTGTGTTAATGCGACTACAACTTTCTCTTCCACCGCTACCGGTGGTTCTTGGTCCAGCAGCACACCTGCAGTAGCCACCGTCAACGCAACCACTGGTCTGGTTACTGGTTTAACGGCAGGCACCGCTACCATCACCTACACCGTTGTAGGCACAGGCGGTTGCGCCAATGCCACCGCAACACGCACTGTCACCGTTACCGCTGCGCCTTCGGCCGGAACCCTCAGCGGGAGCCAAGGCATTTGTGTGAACGGAACATCAATCTTTGCATCCACCGTAACCGGTGGATCTTGGTCCAGCAGTACACCTTCCATTGCGACCGTCAACGCCACAACAGGGCTTGTAACCGGTGTCGCCGCAGGAACTGCCACCATGACCTACACCGTCACCGGCACAGGCGGTTGCGCCAATGCTACCGCAACACGAACCGTCACGGTTACCACCGCACCTACGGCGGGAACCCTCAGCGGGAACCAAAGCATTTGTGTTACAGGAACAACAACCTTCACCTCCACCATCTCTGGCGGGGCTTGGTCCAGCAGCACACCTGCAGTAGCCACCGTCAACGCAACCACTGGTCTGGTTACTGGTTTAACGGCAGGCACCGCTACCATCACCTACACCGTAACCGGTACCGGAGGTTGCTCTAACGCAACTGCAACGCGCACCGTGACCGTCACTGCTACCCCTTCCGCTGGAACACTCAGTGGTACGCAAGGCATTTGTGTGAACGGAACATCAATCTTTGCATCCACCGTAACCGGTGGATCTTGGTCCAGCAGTACACCTGCCATTGCCACCGTCAACGCTAACACCGGACTTGTTACTGGTTTAACGGCAGGCACCGCTACCATCACCTACACCATAACCGGCACAGGCGGTTGCGCCAATGCCACCGCAACACGCACCGTAACCGTTACCACTGCGCCTACGGCGGGAACCCTCGGCGGGAACCAAAGTATTTGTGTTAGCGGGACATCTACATTTACCTCCACCATCTCCGGCGGAGCTTGGTCCAGCAATACACCTGCAGTTGCCACCGTCAACGCCACCTCAGGCCTTGTTACAGGTATATCGGCTGGAACGGCTACCATTACATATACCGTTGCCGGTACAGGAGGTTGTTCGAATGCAACCGAGACACGCACCGTGACCGTCACAGCCACAATAGCAGGAACACTCAGCGGTATTCAAGGTATTTGTGTGAACGGAATATCGGCCTTCGCATCCACCGTAACCGGTGGTTCATGGTCCAGCAGTGCGCCTACCATTGCCACCGTCAACCCAACCACAGGTCTTGTTACAGGTGTTGCCGCGGGTAATGCAACCATAACGTATACCGTAACGGGTACCGGAGGTTGTGCAAACGCAACCGCAACACGAACCGTCACTGTCACTGCAACTCCCCCCACCGGAACTTTAAGTGGTAACCAAAACATTTGTGTTAACCAAACATCAACCTTCGCATCCACCGTATCCGGCGGTTCATGGTCTAGCAGTGACCCCACCATTGCTACCGTCAACGCTACCTCCGGGCTCGTCACCGGGGTTGCCGCAGGTAACGCAACCATCACCTACACCGTAAATGGTACCGGTGGCTGTTCAAACGCAACCGCAACAAGGACCGTCACCGTCACGGCCACCACAGCCGGAACCCTTAGTGGTACCCAAGCCATTTGCGTGAACGGCACTTCTGGCTTTACTTCGACGGTAAGCGGTGGTTCTTGGTCTAGTAGTTCCACCAGTATAGCAACGGTTAACGCCTCCTCAGGGGTCGTAACCGGTGTCGCCGCGGGAACCGCAACCATCACCTATACGGTCATCGGTACAGGCGGTTGCGCCAATGCCACTGCAACCCGCACGGTAACGGTAACCGCCGCACCCAATGCGGGCACTCTTAGCGGGAACCAAAACATCTGCGCCAATGGCACAACCACCTTTGTTTCGACTGCTGCAGGCGGAACTTGGTCCAGCAGCGCACCTGGCATTGCCTCCGTTAACGCCAATTCAGGCGTCGTAACCGGTGTCACCGGTGGTACCGCCACCATCACCTATACGGTTGTAGGAACAGGAGGCTGCGCCGATGCCACAGCGACTCGTTCCATTACCGTTCGAGCTGTTGCCAATACCAACATTACAGACACCATTTGTCAAGGCAGCACCTATACATTTAGAAATCGCACCCTAAGTCAAGCGGGGGTATATCGGGATACCTTGGCTTCGTTTAACTCCTGTGATTCCATTATTACCCTGAATCTTACGGTATTGGCTAAGCCATCCCGACCAACGATTCGGGTATCAGCCACAGGCGATACTTTGTTTGCAACGCCTTCCTCAAACATTAATTGGTATCGAAATGGACAGCCCCTATTGGGCGGAACCAATGGTATTCTTTTGATTAATCAAAATGGAATTTACTTTGCCCTACGAGACGTCACCTTTGGTTTGAGGACTTGTTATTCAGATACCTCTAATATTCTAAATGTAACGAATGTTGGGATTGATTTACCCAACTCTCCCAACATTAGCGCCTACCCGATTCCTACTTCAAGTACCCTGAATATTCGTGGCATTCTTGAACAAGAACCGGTCGAACTGCACATGTTAGATATCTCGGGACGCGAAGTGACAAGGCAATGGTACCTGGCCGACAGATCGGAGTCAACGATAACACTCGATGTTTCTGATTTGGCCGGTGGTATTTATCAATTGAAGATCAAGACTCTTAACTCCTCGGAAACCTATTTTGTCAGGTTCATCAAAAGCCATTAAATCACCGGGTATTGATGAAGGTATTGAACTGAGCAATGACCTGAGCATCTTGAAAAATTGAGTTGTGTCCAAGGTTAGGGACTTCGACGAATTGCCTTGACTGGCAATTGCTGCAATTCTGCATGCTTTGTTTGAAGGTGGGCCAGGAATACATTTGAATGGGGGAGTCGTTGAGTCCTTGCACAAAGAGTATATCCGAACGATGGCCTGTAGTAAAAGAAAGCAGGGAACGCTGCATGTATTCGTTGGGGTTTACCGAGGTGGTACCGTAAACTTGTTGAATTTTGGAGCAGGTGGACCCCAAGGCCAAAACCCCGCTTTCTTCCAAACCGCAGCGGTAAACCAAGTTTAGAGGTCCCGGAGCGTTGGCAATCACCCCGTTGGTGGCATGCATCGTATTCAGACGGGTCACCAAATAGCCACCCTGCGAATGCCCGGCCAAAAACACTTTACGGACCGTGACCCCCAATTGGGAGGAGGCCTGATGGCGGACCCATAACAAAGCAGCTTCGGCGTAGGCAATGTTATCACCAAACAACAATTGCTCCCCGGGATAGGCCACGCTAACGATCATCATATCCTGACGACCCAAAATGGTCTTGAACTCTTCGAGGGTATTGTTAGCGGCCTGAACCAGGTTGGAATCGTACAGGACCGTACCATGAAAAACCAACAAAACATCCACCACCGGGTTGGGTGACGGAGGATTCACGGCTTGAGGGGGCTTTTGGATCAAAACTTGAACCGGCAGGTTGTTGGCGACCACCAGACGCGTTGGTCGAAAAGTCCGGATGGGACGGATTATCCCGTTCAAGCTTTTGGAAGCGGAGCCACTGAGTCCACCCGTACCAAAGTTGAGGGCCCAGGCCGTTGATGGACCGGATTGGGACGAAGTCCAATACCATCCGCTCCCAAATCCACCTCGACCCTGAAGATGCAATCGGTTGTACATCAGCTGCAACTCATCCCGACTGGGCAGGTACCAGTCGGTGTATTCGTTGGCCACCAAAGCCGAACATACGCTGGCAGCGATGGGTCGGGTAACACAAGAAGCGGCAATTGAATCGGTGTTAGCAGACCCGAAACCCAGGGAAACAGAGGTCCCCGGAACCGAGGTTCCCGTACAACCCCAGGCATAAAGACCCAAATCGGCGGGGGCACAAATAAGTCCGCTTTCCCCGCTGCTATCCAGGTCCAATAGGATGCCACCGCCATACGTAGAGCCTATGCTATAAGGCTTGAATGCTTTTTGGTTGCTGTACGTAATACCGGCCGATGTCCGCGCATAGGCTCGGACGTACCGAACAGCCGTATCCCAAGCCGAGTTCCCAAAGACCCATGCAAAATCATAGCCCCCCGAACCGGCCACTGCATAAGGTTGATTCAAGGTTGGCGAGGGCGATGTTCCCCAACACAATCCTCTTTCGTAAACCCCTGCTCCTGGATGAAGGAAGCGAACCCTAGCCGCTCCGGATCGAATGCCGGGGATGATGGTATCCAACACGATTACCGGCGCAACCGGACCTGGGGTATGGGAGCCGTTGACATCCCCCGCGCAGAGGACCCTCAAAGAAACTTGGAGGGGAAGGCTTTGGGCTATCACCTGCGGGCGCTCCCCCACCCAAGACCCGGCATTAAAACCGGAAATCAGCCCGGTAATCCGGCGACTGATCAAGAGCGCATCGGCGCTGTTAATGGCCTGGTTCGAATTAACATCCGCTGCCACCTGACGCAAGGGGGACAGGCTGACCAACGACGTAAAAAAACGGTTAACGAGCAAGGCGTCGGTGGAGTTCACCCCTCCCCAGTCCTGAAAGACAGCGGGTTCAAGCAGGTAATTTCCATTCGCAAATCCCGCCAAACTATACGCTCCCGAAGAATCGGTGGTATCCGAAGCCACGGTATTTCCCAACAAAGTCTTAAGAAATACAGGAACCCCGGCCATAGGGGTTTGAGCCAAATTATCGTAACGTAAATCGCCTGAAATCCGATTCACCTGCGCCCGTGCATTTCCAGCAACCCAAAAGGCAAAAACGAAAAGTAAGAAGAGTTCTCTCATAAGGGCTAACCAATTGACTACCAAAAGTTCCTTGGGTTTAGGATCATATCCAAAATTAGGTCAACGCCTTCGTCATTAAACTTTAGCTTATCCTCAACGTCTAAGTATGGTATGAAACACAAGCGATTTGTCTTGATAGGGAAGCTGTTAGTTGCTTTGTGGTTCTTGATGAGCAGGCTCCATGCTCAGCCCCTTTATTTCCCCCCCCAAAGCCCCGGCCTTTGGGATACCCTGCCCCCTTCCACCCTAGGCTGGTGCCCTGCCCGTATCGACAGTCTTTATGCCTTGTTGGACAGCAACGATACCAAAGCCTTTATCCTGCTCAAGGATGGAAAAATTGTGTTGGAAAAATATTTTGCTGGTCACAGTCCCAATACCCTTTGGCGTTGGGCCTCTGCAGGCAAAACCGTCACGGCGACCCTGGTGGGTATTGCTCAACAAGAAAACTTACTCCAAATTACCGATACCACTTCCACCTATCTGGGGCCCGGATGGAGTAGCCT
>JACCDP010739947.1_pt1 | contig 10400 bp, 11 predicted proteins | sample 7445841 | NCBI WGS metagenome assembly JACCDP01 (sample SAMN15323441, study PRJNA562643) | freshwater metagenome | isolation source: river surface water | place: USA:Blue River Watershed | collected 2017-08-17
CATCATGGCAAAAAGCGGCCGCGAAAAAATCAAATTGGAGTCCAGTGCCGGCACTGGTCACTTCTACACCACGACCAAGAACAAGAAAACCATGCCCGAGAAAATGGAGATCAAGAAGTTCGATCCCAAGGCCCGCAAGCATGTCATGTATAAGGAAGCGAAGATCAAGTAAGCGATCTTCCCCGGGCAGAAGGCCTGCCCGCGTTAATGGAACCCGCCCGAGGCAACTTCGGCGGGTTTTTCTTTTACGGCAAAGGAGACTGCTGGCGATCACGCAGCACCATGACCGACCGTCGCGCGTTGGACTGCATCTGAATTACCGCAGACGCCTCGACGGGCCAGCGCGGCTGCCACTTTCCATGGATATCCCGCGCGGCCAGTGCGCGACATTCCAACGAGTTCGAGATCAACGACGCATCGGCCCCAACGCCATAGGAAATCAATCCCAGTTGATCGGATCGGGGCGATAGCGACCAACCGCAACCGGACCACCACGACAACGACCGTGCCAGCAACCGACCCGCCACTGGGAGCTGCAACGGGACGCCGACCCGCAGATTTATTTTTAAGTTGTTCGCCTCGACCAGGGTCTGGCCCGACGCGACGCCCACCGGTAATCCGCCCACCCGCTCGCGAACACCCGACGCAGGCAATCGACGCCGGGTCAACCCCATCAATCCAGCAGCGGGAATCTCCAGCTCCTGCGGAGTACTACCAGGACTCAACACGGGATCGGCTGCGCTCCCCCAATCCAAGAAGCTCTGACGCGTAGGAGATACCACCTCCCAACGAATCCATCCCATCGCCTGACCCAATGCAAGTTCCGAAGCGGACCGAAATAACGCACTGGGCAGCTCTGATCCATCATCCGCTTTGCTGACAAATGGCATTAGACCCTGAATCACCCCGTCACGAATCGCATGATCACCCCCGTGATGCACGCTGGCATGACGTGCTGCCACATGGACCGCATGAATGACGGCATATTTAGCGTGCCAGAGCAAACCAATCTGAATGACAACAAAACCGATGAATAAAAGAATGGGGAGTGTCATCAGTGCCTCGACAAATGCTGCACCCCGCGGAGCACGATGATCGGACTCCGATAAGACATCACCACTTAAAAGAACTCTCCGTCGATGGCAATCCAGCAGTGGGACCAACTCTCCACAGCGAACGGGCAACAATGATGGTGACTCCAGGACATGGGCCGCTCCCGAAGCGAACGCGATGCGCCAGGGGCGCAGAACCGGCTGTATCGATATGACCCGGAACTCGCGATCCAGAAATATGACCTGCAGAGATCGGCGCAGCCCGAATGAATGCACTGAGCCACAGTTCAGGAGGAGTACCGGCTCGAGACCACGACTCGCCCAGACGCCGAGAAACCGGGAGATAAATGTGTCGGCTATCCGGACCGGGACGAGCCGGCTTCCCACCCGCATGGTGGGCATCAAAATAATCCCGAGTGCAGCAATCGCGTGCCAATAGGAAACGCAAGCACTAAAAACGTACACGGGAAAATACATATCGCAAGCGGTGCGAGCAATTTCACGGGGAGTTTCATCGCGTGCCGCTCGGCGGCGAGAGCTCGACTCGTGCGCAATTGTTCCGACTGGCGCCGCAACAGCGCCGACACACTCACCCCCTGGCGCTCTGCGGCCGTCATCGAGGCCACAAACTGAGTTACCTCCGGAATATGTAAGCGCTCCTGAAATCGCTGCAATGCGGCCACCTTCGACTGGCCGGCACGTATATCCCGCAGCAGCTCCTGCAGCTGCCGCTGCAAGGCGGCGTTCGCCTGCGGCAGGCGCTGCACCGACAGTTGCACCGATGTCTGAAAATTCTGACCGCTCTCCAACGTCAAGGCCAATCCATCTAGAAAGCTCGGAAATGCCCGCTGGAAATTTCGTCGCTGCAGCGTTGCCATCTCGTGCAGTTTGAGACGCGGCAAAAGCGCACCCAACAGTGTGGTACCGATCCATAGGCCCGCCCCCGTTACCCAGGAGATATCGAACCCAATAACGCTGGCCACGATTAACATCACCGCAGTAAGGGCGGATAACGCCAAGGCCAGAGTCGATGTCATCACCGAAAACTGTCGTTCATCGAAGGCGGGAGGCGCACCTGCCAAAAACAGATGTCGTCGGCTCATCGGGGATGGACGAATCACACCTTGCCCAAGATGCGCTGCTAACGGCGCGACGGCCGCGAGCCGTGAGAGTGCGCCGGGCCAATTCCGGGCCGCGGCGCGAGCCTCCAAAACCGACTCCTGTGATAGAAATCGCTGCAACCATTGGAGTACTCGAATGGTGACGACTCCCACTATGACCATGATGACCAGTTGTGCCAGTAAAAGAGTGTTGCTGTAATCCATAAATCAGTACTCCATGCGAATCAGTCGTCGAATCCAGACCAAACCGATCACCTCCAATAACGCCACCATCGCAAGAACGCCATGTCCGGCGGAAGAAGTCCAGAGTGGCGCCATGGACGCGCTATCCAGCCAGCTCAAGACCATCGCCAGAAGAATAGGAAGCGCGATCATCACCCAGGCCTGAAGTCGCCCCTGCGCGGTCAACGCATCCACCTTTTCTTCAAGAATGAGACGTTGACGCAGCGATGCAGCCAACCGATCCAGGGAGTCCGCGAGATTTCCACCGGATGCCGAAGAGATATTGATGGTGAATCCCAGCAGTCCGACTTCCTCTATGGGCAGACGTCTGCCCCACTCTGCAAGCGCGGTCTCCAGTGGAATCCCGATGCGCTGCATACGTTCGATAACCGCGAGCTCCTGCGATACCGGGAGTGGCGCCTGTCGTGACACCTGGTGCAAACCAGAACGGATCGAGAGTCCCGCCCGCAGGGATGTTCCCAGCAACTCCATGACGTCCGGAAGCTGATAACGAATTTGCTTGAAGCGCTTCGCCAGACGCCAACGCATGGCACCAAATATGCTGATCATGAAGGTCGTGAGTACGACGGGAAGCAACCACCACGTCCCCAGTAGCCCGAGCGCGAATAGCGTGGAGGCACCGGCGCATACGACAAAAATCCACCTCACCGCAGGAGCAGTCACAAAGATATGAAAGGACTCCAATCGAACCAGTAGCAGATGCTCTAAGCGCTGATGTTGCCGTCGCAGCCATGTCGATGCACGGGGCATGAGCAGCACGACACTCACGGCCCACGCGAGAATGATCCCCGTCAGCATCATGGCAGAGCTCCCATCGTACCGATAAGACTCTCGATATCCACCGCAATTCCGCGCTCGGCGAGCCGCTCAACGCAATGAGGAATAACACCGGAATGGCAATACCCCCTACCGTCCGGACGCCAAGTAAAAATTTCCTGCATCTGAATAACGCCCGTCTCGACTCCGGTGACCTCCGAGATGCTCACCACGCGACGTTGACCATCGGCACATCGTTGTTGTTGAATAACGACATCAATGGCTGACGCGATCTGTTCGCGAATCGCTACCAAGGGAAGGTCGAATCCCGCCATGAGCACCATCACTTCAAGCCGGGCCATGGCGTCACGCGCACTGTTGGCGTGAATTGTTGTGAGCGATCCTTCATGACCCGTGTTCATCGCCTGCAACATATCGAGCGCCTCGCCGCCACGACACTCTCCCACCACGATGCGATCAGGGCGCATCCGAAGGGAATTACGCAACAACTCCCGAATCGAGACCTGGCCCTGGCCCTCCGCATTGGCCTGTCGCACCTCGAGTGACACAAGATTCGAATGGTGCAGGCGAAGTTCAGCGGCGTCCTCGATCGTGACCAATCGCTCATGCGGTGGGATCCAGTCGGACAGAACATTTAAGAGCGTGGTCTTGCCCGACCCCGTGCCGCCGGAGACGACCACATTAAATCGGTGGGAAACAGCAAGCTCCAGAAACCGGCTCATCTCCTCACTCATAGAACCACGCGCCAGGAGATCGGCCGGCGACAGGCGCTGACGGGCGAACCGTCGAATCGTGAGACTGGAGCCCTTCACGGCCAGGGGCTGAATAATTGCATTCACGCGGGAACCGTCGGCAAGCCGGGCATCCACCATCGGAGACGCATCGTCCACCCGCTTTCCAAGCGGGGAGACAATCCGATCAATGACCGCCCGAACCGACTCTTCACTGGAAAATCGAAGCGCCACCCGCTCGCAGCGTCCGGCCCGCTCAACGAAAATCTCATTGAATCGATTGACCATAATCTCCGAGATCTCCGGGTCCGAAAACAGCTGTTCCAAGGGTCCGAGCCCCACCGATTCGGCGATCACACGATCCAGAAACTCGGACTCAGACATCCGCGTGGTCTGCGGCAATAACTCGGGCAGCATCGGGAGCAACATCTCCCTGCACTCCCATCGGACCACGTCATCCGTTGCGCCATGCCAATCCTTTCGTCGCAGATCAATTAACTCACGCAGCTTACGAACACCACGATCCACCATCTCTTGCACGGATGGATTGCGATCAACGGATGCGGAGTCCTCGCACGCCTCCACCTCAAGGCGCCAATGTCCCACCTGCAGTACGTCGCGCACGCGCAGGGGGCCGTACTCGGAGATCCTCTGCCCATTCACTAAGGTCCCCGCCAAGGTTCCCCCGTCGTAGATCATGAGCCCGCCACGCCCCACTCGAATCTCCGCATGCTGTTTGCCCACCCACAGCCCGGATAATCGAATCGCAGCGCCCTCATCACGTCCGATATCAGCGGGAAAGTCGTGACACGAAATGGCAGATGCACCGTCCATCCCCTGGAGCACCTTGAGCACCAAGGTCGGCGATCGTAACGGACGGATATCGCTCACGGCGCACCCCCTCCAGAGATCGCACGACCCACCTGATCCGCACTCTGCATGGCCCGCTGAGTGAGCTGTTGATTGAGGGCGCTGTCTGGAGCAATGAAGCGCGGTGTCACAAACACGATCATTTCGCTGCGACGCTCACGAAAGTCTTTCGATTGGAAGAGTTTTCCCAGAATGGGAATACTGCCAAGACCGGCAAGCTGATCCAGAGTATTACTCTTGTCTTCAGAAATGAGCCCGGAAATGACCAGTGTCTCTCCCTCGTGCAGATTCACCTCGGTTTCGGTCTGGCGGGACAGAAACGCAGGCAGATCCCCCACTTTGATCGCTGGATCAATGGTGGACAACTCCGTCATGACGCGTGCAGCAATACTCCCAGACTCCGTAAGAGTCGGATTGATCTCAAATTTAATTCCATATGGTTTGAACTGAACCGACGTGCTGCCCATGGAACTGGTCGTGGGCAATGGAATCTCTCCGCCGGCAAGGAATTTTGCTGCCCCACCGCTTCGACAGGCCAGGATGGGCTCCGCCAGAACAAGCGCATCACCTTTTTGTTCCATCAAGTTAATCACCGACGATAAGGTGCTCTGAAGGCCGAAATACATCGCAAACGGTGAAACCCGCGCGGCGGAAGCAGCATCCGAGGTGCCGGGCAGATTGGAGGTCAGATCCGGCGTACCGTTTCCATTGATCGCCCCGGAGGAAGCAGGTCGAAAATGTCGGTTTGTCTTCATGTCACCCACAATTCCAAACAGCGGACCGGCCATGCTTTTCTGCCAATTAACACCAATATTTTCAAGCGCACTTTTCTTCACTTCCAGAAAACGCACTTCCATGGCGATCATTTGCTCGACACCGGTCTGCTGAACAAGATTGACGATCAGGGGGGAACGCTGGGCCAACTCCCTGATTTTCTGGGCCTCCTGCACATTGGCGGCTCTCCCCTCGATGACGACACGACCGCCTACGGAACGGACCTCAATCGTCGACGACTTGCCGAGCCATCGACGGACGTCGCGCAGTAGCTCATCGTTATCCCCGGGATTAACGCGCACCATCATTCGCTTTTCGGAACCATCCCGAAACCAGAGATGCACGGTGGTGGACCCCGGTTGCTGTGCTAACAACAGAATCTGATCACGATCAAATCGTCGCGCCGACAATACCTTGCCATTACCCACGGCAATGCGCTTCAGATCTTTCTCTGCCAATACGTGGGTCTCGCCGGCGCTCAATGCGAGTTCATGGGGTGCGCTGACCTCCAGCGTGGCGCCGTGGGCAACATTTACCAACAGCATTGTGATCAATAAAGTGATTGACCATCTGCGCCACCCCGTGATCCTTAGGAATTGAAGGGCGGACATCATTGGATCCCCCCATCTAATCCGCCAACAAAGATCTCCACCGGGCCCAGACCGGACGCGGCGATACGCGTTGCGCCTTTGGCGGTCACAGTAGCCCCATCACGCTCGTCCGACGCCCTGAGGGCCAGCCCGAGACGTCCCTGAAACTGTCCTCCCAACACGGTGGCCGCCACCGATGCCGGGACGGCTAAGGTCATGCTCGCGTATCCCGTGGCACCCGATGACGCGGCTCCACGCCCACCATCTGCGGTCCGTTCGGTCGTCAATCCTGTGGCAATCACCCGAAGATTTTCTGCCACGAGACGTGCGCCACGCGGCTGACGATCCTGCCCCACGGACACTAAGACACTCTCAGCGCTGCCCGCCGTAACGGGTGCCGCCCACAGGTCAACGCGATCTCCCGGCTGGATCAATCCGCCGACGGACGACACCTCGTCGACAGGGATCGAGATCGCCCGATATCCGGGATCCAGCTTTAGCGCTGACCCGGAAAGACCAGAGGAGCGAAAGTGGGCTAAGGTTAATGGATGCCCCGTGCGCAGCGGAAGAGCGATGACACGCTGATGCACCGCCTCGAAATCGACTGGGCCGAGTGAGTCCGGCAACATCCATTCTTTCGGTATGCGTCTCACCGCAATGGTCGTTGGACTTGCCACATCTCCTCCCGCCAAGTCGCGTGCGGCCACCAATACTTCGACAAAACCTCCTTTGGGCAGAAGACGGTCCCGCTCCAGCGCCACCCGATTTTCGGCGTACTGTTGCGTTGCCCAAAAGGCCAGCAATGCCGATAAGGCACCGACGCCAAACATCCAATACTTGCGTGTCCAGATCATGATCATCGGGCCCGCTTGGCCGTGACGCCACGACAGTGCCCATGCACGCATCTTGTCCGAGATGGCGCTGCGCGCGACCCCGCGCAGACGACCATGGAGCTGCCCCGCCCGCGCGGAAGCGCGATGTAAATACGATTTAAAGTTCATAACAAGTCACCAAGGAATTGAGAGAAAAAAGCCATATCGAAACAACAAGGTGTGAAGCATTGACGTTAGTCCGTACTCCGATCGATCCAACGCCATCCAGACAACGGCGACGGCCATCACCACGACCGCGGCCTCCGTCATGGCCTGGCCCGCGGGGGCCCTCATGGCACTGCCTCACGATCGATGACCACGGAATAGCTCCCCCCCGATGGGTGACGGCCACTGACCAGCACGCGACCGTCATCGCGACGAGAGAGTCGAATGGCCGATGACGGCGTCAGTTCTTGCACGGAAGAGGTCATTCCTAATGCACGCTCCGAACCGTGATGATGTGCATCGAGGTGATTAGACGATTGACGAAACCGCATGCGGGCTTGAATCCCGCGGTCGACAACGTCGAGATTCCATGTAGGCGCCATATCCGAGACGGGCACGGACGGCCCGATGGCCCTGAGGGGCATGCGAACATGCCATCCGTTAGACTGACGATCCTGCGCGGCACGACGCCACTGCACGGCAACCCACTGATCGTTGATTACCGTGCCGGCCACACACCACTCGCCGCTGCGCTGTTCAATCACCAGACGCTTTTCGCGACGCCAGGTGCGGGCCTGCCGGGCCGCCAGTGCGCAGGCTGCGCCATCGTCAACCAAAAAACGTGCCTCCACAGGCGTGCCATTGACCACGAGCGACAGCACGAGGGATCCAGTGGTCTGTAGCAGTGAATTCATTGCTGCCTATCGAATTCGCACACGCGAGTTGGCATAGGCCGTATCGTGATCCACGCGATGAAACGCGCCGCGGAAGGCGCCGGTCCCCGACTCCAATCCAATCGCATCCAGCACCGGCATCAAGAGATCCTTGCCCGGGATGTACAAGGCATCAAGCGCGGTATGCACGACAGAGGCCGGACTCTCGCCCAAACCAATACGCCGACTGGCATCTGTTCGATCGGATGCCGCCCAGGTATCGCTGATCATCGCGACGCGACTGGTCAACTGAATGGTCGGCATTTGTGGATACCCCGATCCCGTGCCTCGCGAGCCCCACAGGGCAGTGCGTACTGTGGATCGTGTCAACTGATCAGGACTCGGCAAATCAAAGATCAAAGGACCCGCCTTCATTCCAAAGCCACGAAACGCATCGGCGAGCTTTGTGAGCAGATTTTTATCCGCACCATCCACACGCGGTAGATCAATGCTGAGACGAATGTCCGAAGCACGTTGAAGCACCTCGGCGTTCGCCCCAAGTGTTTTCATGGTCTTGAGCTGTGCCTGATCGCTGGCCAGAACATCGCGACGGTCCGATAAGATCACGGTCGACCGCAGTTTGGCCTCCGTCGGGCTCGCGGATTGACCGCAGGCATCGGGACGTGCATCACAATCAAAGGCAGAAAATCGTGCCGCTAATGACGTGCGTATTCCGAGATCGCCCACCACACCCACCATGAGCACCATCATGAGCATGGCCGCCACTGCCCCAAGCACCAGCACCAACTCAAGCATGGATTGGCCTTGGGGTGGGGTGGGTCGAAGGGGTAGGATCATGGTGATCGCCCACCCTGGGCCAACAGAGTCGCCACCGTACGATCCGCTGCATCCGGCGCCACCAGACGGGATGTCCAGTACGGGGAGAACAGGTTTGCGAACTCGCGGGTGGTCGCATCGGACATGGTGTCTGCCGGACGCAGAAAGACCGTCTCTGCAACGCTTAATGCCCACAAGGCATTGCCCATCAAGGGTGGCGGCGATCCCTTTATCTTCGATTGCCCCAGCGTGACGCTCTGCCGCTTCGCAGAGGGCAGCCGCACCAGGACGGGAATCCGAATATGCGCACCTTGTCGAGAACGTGTAATGGCGGGATTGAGTTCACGATGGGCACTGAGCCCGAGATAGCCTGCGATACGCGTAGTCTGGGATCGTGCATTTCGATACGCGCCCGGATTCGCGCTCACGGATACCGGATCTTCGGAGATTGATCCTGCACCGGATGTATTCGCATCGGCGGCCCCCCAGCCGAGGGCTAACTGCTCGCGGGCACTTCCACAGGTCGGATTCCACCAGCTACGCTTACGCCATGTGTGCACGGATAATGTATCGGCCGACTCCCAATTGCTGTAATCCGACGTCAGCCACGTCCCGCCCCGGCGCACCAGTCTGCTGAACATCCGGTCAAAACTGGTGGGAATACAACTGATCGTGGGCCACACATACAGCCGACTGTCCTGATGACGCTGGCGCGAGAAACTATCCTGCCCTTGCCGAATAAGCGCTGCCAGGTCACGGCGCTCACTGCCGGTGTAATTCTCGGAGAACTGGTAAAACGCGGATAGCGAGCTGCTTGGGATGATTTGTCCGAAGAATCGGTCATCACTGGTCCAGATCACTTCATTCACCATCGCCTGGGCCGCAAACGGTGTTGCGGATGCATGCATGAGCTGCTGACTGCTCTGCAGTGCTCGCGTATAGGCCGAGCGCAGGGGAACCTCCACTGTTGCCCCGGTTCGCGCCATTTGATGTGCCAGCGCGGCGGTCTCTTGTATCCAGGTGGCCACCGGCTGAACGGTGGGTATGAGCGCTGCTACCGCTCCAATATTGCGTGACAGATTCTGCACATACTGGGTCCACGCGGTGAGCGTCACCGCCTGGGCCATCATAATCTCATTGGCCGCAATGACCCTATTGCTATACGCATCGTAATTCAGGATCTGGGCATACCAGGTCGCCACCGACTTGGCCGAAGCGTCCGCGAGGGCCATGGACCGGGTCTTGTCATTGGTCAAGATGGCCGAGTTTGCAATAAACACGACTAACATCACGAGCGTTCCCATCATGGCAACGCCTAAAACCAGGACAGCCCCACGCGGCGCACGGCGCATATCAGTGGTTATCCTGGTTATAGTTTTTGAGGTCTTTGCGAACGTTCGCCTGACTGCGTGCAGCAGACGCCGAGCTGCTCGCCGCATTCAGTGCCGCTCCCGCATCATTGCCCGAGATCTCCTGGGCAATGCCAGCGGTTTGGTTGCGAATGGTTTGGCCCAGCATGCTGTACGCGCCGATCGCCGCCACGGCGACAACCGCCACTACCACAATGTACTCCGTCATTCCTTGTCCGCGCGGAACACTTCTCGATCGCAAGGGTCGCGCGAGGGCCGAGCACAATGCGGCCCGGGCATGGTGTCGTGACGGATTAAATCGAGTGAACATGATGATCTCCTGTGACCTCTGATCACAGTGATCAG
>JACCDP011177824.1_pt1 | contig 10400 bp, 11 predicted proteins | sample 7445841 | NCBI WGS metagenome assembly JACCDP01 (sample SAMN15323441, study PRJNA562643) | freshwater metagenome | isolation source: river surface water | place: USA:Blue River Watershed | collected 2017-08-17
ATACCCAAAGAAAGAATTTAAATCGTTACTATTGTAACGATACTATATATCAATCATATCGTTTTACTATAAGTTAACCAATTGTTTTCCCAAATAGTTATAACATTATAATAGGATTTTAATTCATTCTCTCTAAGAATTGTAGAATTGTATAAGTCTTGATATGTTCTCTTGTTAAAACTATTAATATCAGTTGGTTTATATACTTGTTTATTCTTCTTATATAGATTAATATTACCATGCCAAAAATCTCCATAAAATTCAAATACAATTTCTAAAGAAGAAGAGTGATTATGTATATTACAAAACGACTCTAATTTATCCAAAATCTCAGTTTTTTGTTTCTCGTCAATACAGTTTATATACCCATCTACATAATATCTTCGAGTTTCAGATATCAAGCACTTCTCTCCTTCATCTGTTAATTTAGACTGTAATGAAATATTAAGTTCATTATTAATATAGCTTAACCATTTGTTAGATATATCAGAATATCCTACTTTAGAAAACAGTTTCTTATCCCAAGAAACTTCAGGATAACAAGCTATTAATATTTTATAAACAGATTTATTATATTTAGATAACAAACAACCTCCCTTATATTTTTCCATTGTTCTTCCAGTAAGATTATAAAAGTCTTCGATATCAGTATAGTTTAATTCGTTAAAAAGCCAATCCATATAGGCCTTGCAGTTTTTTATATCATTCCAAAACCCTTTGTATACAGATCTAAAATTCCAAGGTATCCAATTATAATCATATACATCTTGAAGACATTTTATACGACATTCTTTGTATCTTGATAGTAATCCTTCTCCATAATTATCCTCAAAATCTTTTGTGCTAACCTTATACCAATCTTCCATAGAAGTATAGTTAAGTTTCTCTTTTAACCAATCTAAATAACAAAGTATGTTTTCTTTCGATTCCCAACATCTGTAAGGTTTATTTTTAAACAACCAAAATTTCCAGTTATATTTAGGTAGTAGATTTTGTAGTAACTGTATAGGAGAACTATTATATATTCTTAGTATACCTTCTCCTTTATTATCAATAAAGTTTTGAGTAGTTATGTTATACCAATCTTCTATTTGATTGTAATTAAGAACAGTAAAGAGCCAATTTATATAATCTATACGAGTACTTACTTCGTTCCATATAGTATATGGAGTGTTTACAAATAACCACGGAAGCCAGTTGTAACTAGGAATAAGAGTTTTAAGCAATGAATAATATGAACATCCATATATACTTAACAATCTGTATAAACCATTTTGTTTAAAATGTATTCCATTTACTTGATACCAATCATTTATCTTAGTATAACCAAGTTTAGTACCTAATTGATTTAATTCATTTAGTTGAGTCTCTAATTTTAACCAATAACCTCTTTGTTTTTTCGGCATTTGTTATGTTTTGCCTTTTATAATAAATAAAATTCAGTTTAAACCATTTTAGAGCAAATAAAACATAACTATAAAAAAATTTTGATACCTTAATAAAAGATGAGTATTCCATATCCAAAGAAGGAACGTGCTGGCCCATCTCCTGTCTCGAGAATTGGACTCCACATTTACCGTGATCCTCCAGCCGCCAAGTTTACTCGTAAAAATGAAAAAGTGAATATCAAGGAAGTGATGTATATGGCTGATCCTACTAGCGAATATGGCGATCCATCTCGTACCAATGAAGCCATTTCGTATTATGCTCGTGGAAAGAATCCAATGGTCGAAATCGACTACGGTGCAGGTCAAGGTGCTTCTAACCCTTACAAGGTTGAAGTCGTTCGTCCTCCACTTGAACCCTATCAAACCAAAAATGCTATCACTCGTCCAGATGTCCATCAGAACTATGCTATTCAAACCAATCCGTTCATTGAACCTGTCTCGATTGGTAATCAAGTCGATCGTAGTGCGATTGGCAAACCTATTCATCAAGATCAATTAGCGGGTGTCATCAAGGCTACACCCAGTATTTCGTATTATGACCTGATTGACCGGATTACTCGTGATGCTTCTGGAAAGACTCGTTCCGAAGATGCAACCCTTCGTGGATCGATTCGTCCGACTAGTAGCTATGATTTGAATCCTAGTCGCGAGACTAACTTCATTCGTTCTACTGCAGTGGGTGATACGAATGTGTATACCGTAAGTTCTGCGATTAATTTCAACCAACAGACACCGAATGCAGCCGAGATGAGAGAATCGATATCTCAACACGCGATCCAAGATCTCAATAGCTTTGGCGTGACCTCAAATGCCACCTTTGGTAATATTGTGGTGTTTGATCCAAAGACCAATGCAACCTTGGATTTGTCTTCTACCGTGAAAGACAAGCACTATATTGCAGTGAACGCGGCTTATGGAAAGCCACTCGTCTTCAATACCAATGATGGAAGACAGATTATGTTAAAGGATTATAGCTATTCAACGGTGAATACCGCTGTAGGTAATCCTCAATTGATTATCCAAGTGAATCAACCCGATATTCATTTAGATCGCAATACACCTTTGTTTACAGCGTCAAGTAATCTTCGCGGGTTGGGTGATGCAGATGCAGCTCGTATGGGCGCGGGTAGTATCGAATTGGAGCAGAATGTACCTTTAGTGAGTGTGAATGCAGGATTTTCTCAGACCAATAGTGTAGCGGGAGTGAACAATGCTCGTACAACCCAAGAGAATTGGCATTTGAACAAGCAAGCTCATTTTGGCGAATTTAACCGATATGGAATGACGGCTCCACATATGCGTCAAGAATATCGCGCAGATTTGAGTAAAAAGGATCGATTTAATCAGACTGCTAGGTTAGGTCATGAGATGAATTTGGCTCGTGCATAAGCGATTAGTCAGTACAGAGATGAGAATCGGTGTTGTCGAGTGAACAGCTAGAATTGGTTTTCTGTTGCATAGTTTTGATGACCTTATTGAGAGCTGGATTAAGTTGTTTATTACCAACAAAGATAGGTCTAGTGTGAATGGAAGTTTGTGCAGTGAGAGTTGTGCGATCAGGTCGTTGAGGCGACCAAGAGATATAGCGTTGGTCAAGATAGTGATCGATAGGAGCAGAGTTCATTGTATTTTATAAATCTGATTTTTTAAAATTTAAATGCGTATTTTGGAAGGCAACTAGAAATGCAATATGACAAATTTTGTACCGAGAGAGTCAGAGAATCTTAATCGATCAAATGTAATAAGAGAGTCGTTATCGGGCGCTTACGAATGTCCTCGCGAGGTCGAGTATCATCCGTCGTTAATGTATACGACAAACTATCCTCATCATTCTTCTAACAAAAAGACCGGAAAGAGTGCGTATATTATAGCTTTAGTAGGTCGTGTGAATTTTATCAACTATGGAGCAGTCTGTTTAACAAATTCAAATAATGGGTTATCTTATGAAGTGTATACAGTGCTTCGTCGATACGACGGAAGCCCAGATCATGAGACAGAAGCGTTGGTGGGTATTCCAGTGCGATATTGGAACGAGTTGTTACTGACTGACAGTGAGTTGTTACGATATCTCCGAAGCGCGAATGAGCTGCGTCATATATTGGATATTCATAATTTGGGAATGAATTATATAAACGATCCTTTGTTTCGATTTCGATATGCATTTAAGGATATTATGTCATTGTATAATCCCGATGACTTGATATTATTAAATATTGAGCCTCGAGGAGTGGGAGGTAGATTGGAGAAGTCATATCCTATTCCTTTGTTAACGATACCAGGCGGGAGAATGGAAATGATTGACAATCTTTCCTTTGAGAGGTGTGGATTGCGTGAATTTCGAGAAGAAACGGGACTTGATATTGATCATAATCACGTGAGACTTTGTGATGAAAAAATTATAAAAAAGAAAATGAGAAGGTATACGGCATCTTCTTATCAATATCCAGGGATATACCGTTCAGTGCAAGAGTCTAATAATTCTCGAGTAGGGGAAGGAACAGTGAGTATGTATTATTTGGTGCGAATTACTCAATCATTATTGAGTCCTCCACCTGGATTGTCGGTGTAAATATTCTTTACTACGTAAGGAATGTTGAATAAGTGTTTTAGTAGTCTTCATCCGAATCACTGTCGGAGACATCTGATTCATAAAGTTCAGGGTGATCAATTTCACGAGGTTCTTTGGTGACTTTCATTTCTGACTTGTATTTCCATCCATTGGCAATGCAGAGTTGAATGTCATTTTCACTAAGAGGAAGTATAGTTCCGTTGGGCATTTCGCGTCCGGTGACACACATTGAGTCGCGATCCCAAGTCAGAGAGGTACCAATATGGGTATAATTCCCAAATTTGCTCTTCACAATCGGAATATCATTTCGTCTCTGCTCAATAACTTTGATAACCGTTTTTTGTTCCATTTCTTTGAGGTCTTGTCCTTTCTTGGGCTTGGTAGTCTTAACGGGTTCTTTTTTGATTTCGACGGGAGCATCGGTTTTGGCAGATGATTTGGCGAATTCTTTCTTTTCTTCTGCAGGTTTGACAGGTTCTTCGATATCTTTTCCAGCGTGTGTTTTGCAACGACAACTACCCGCAATAGATTCCTTAGCTTGACAAGGTTGTCCTTTGTTCTTCCCGCTTTTAAGAAGGTAAGTGCATCTACCAGAAGCATTAGCATTAGAGGAAGAGGTAGTGGTAGATTCTTTCGGAGAGACTGGCTTAGGGAGGTTAGCTGGTTCGTGAAGAGGACTTTTCTGAAATTCGACGCGAAGAGCTTCTAATTGTTCCATATCGAGTTTTAATTTGTCTGCCAGGAAAGCATTGTATTTGGAGAATTCGCTAACGATCATCTTTGTTTTAGTAATCGTAGAGATTGGTTTAAATCAGTTTGTTACATCTGTTGTCTGTTTTGGTTTAAAATAGAAGTTAAAGATAAGACAACACAACGCGGACAAATACAAAGAGAAGAATGAATTGAATGATATTTAGTACGATTTCATTTTTCTTGGATTCTTTAGAGAAGAGATCAATATCGCGTTTAAATAAAAATTGGTCAACAAGAGAGACTGTGAAAGTGCTATAGACAAGGATAGCGAGTACAGAGACTACAAAAGCAACCATCCAGCGTTTTTCATTACTGAGAGCTCCTATATTTTCTTGAAGAGAGTTCATAACTTTGAGTTGACAAGCGCGAAAGTGTTCTTGCGGATTGTTTGCTTTAGAATCTTTTTTAGAGTTTATCAAAGAGGAAGAAGAAGTCGGTTGAACAGCTTCTAGGCGAGTGGTTTTGCTTTTAGGATCGCCTACCATTTTAAAAGAGTCGTCATTATCTCTCATTTAAGAGTAGGCAAGAGAAAAAAGTCATCATTTGAAAACAAAATAATGAGCGATAAAGAAAGACTGTGATTTTATTCATTCTAAACTTGATATTTAGAATACCTTTTGTTATAATTATTCGTAGTCACGAATAGCAATTCCTACAGGGAACCGAGGGACTCCGTATTCGCTAAGTCCTTGGTAACGAACAGTAAGCATCTTGCCAATGAAATGTGTAGCAGATTGAAACCATACCTTTCGGTCTTCTACAGTTCCTCTAGGACGTACATCCATTTCACGATGTCCTTCTCGAGCATCGGGGATCTTGCATTTCCAGACGACAGTTCCTGCATCATTACCTTCTCCCTCTTTGAATCCAATGATTTGAAATTCGGCATCTTCAAACTCTTTGTATTTTAAGAGATTACGAGTACGAGAGGTTTCGTAAGAAGCACCTTTATTTCGGAGGATTAGACCTTCATACCCTTGTTGGACAAAGGTTTGATGAAGAGGAATGATTCCTTCTTTATGAACTTCAGAAGTCTGAACTAATTGAAGAATGGGATTTTTCTGCAGTTTGGTGTTTAAATAGTGTAAACGTTCTTGATAAGAAGCATCGCGTTTGTCTAACAAGATACAATCATAGATGTGATAATGGACACGAAGGAGTGTCTCAAGATCTTTTCCAGAGGGTACCTTTTCTTTCTTGATGATACCAACAAATTGATTGAACTGGCTTTGATGAGTATACAATTCTCCATCTAAGACGACCCGTTCTATTCCAAATACGAGTTGGAGTTGTTGGTTGATATGATTTAAGTTTTTAAAGAATTTGAGTTGTCGAGACTGATTGACCCAAAGATGATCTTTACGATAACTAAGACATCGTACACCATCAAGTTTGGGTTGAGCAAAACAAGGAAAAAGAATATCGATCTTGTGTTTAGATTTACTATGAGGATCATATTTTTCGCAAAGCATTGGGGAAATAGGTTTGATCTCTTGAGAAACTGATGCAGAACAAGAAATAGAAGGTTTTGCGGTAGAATATTCGTCTTTTTCAATTTTATCCTTGTGCATCTTGTCAGCTTCTCGAAAGGCTTGTTCTTCAATAGTAGTTTCATTCTTTTTGCCAATGTTTTTTCCCGATTTGATTTCACGATCAGAAGTAACAAGTTGTCCGTCTTCAAGTCCGTGTTCGACGTGAAGAAATGTACTCTCATTTTTTGCAATAACAGAAAGAATCCAGATACGTGTCTTTCCGGTTTTGTCAAGACCATAAAGACAAGGATAAGATCGAAGGGTTGCCGTCATCTTGTTGATTATTGGATAGATGTTGGAAGAAAAATTCAATTTTTATTAGATCCAAAAGATGTGTTTAAAGCGTGAATAAATCTACAAAAGTAATGCCACCGAAGAGAAAGAAGTACAAGATAGTCAAGGTGTCGTTAGGATATGAGCCCCAGTTTCGCCCCCCGGTATTTGAGCACGTGTCGCGTTTGTATATGGAATTGCTGGAGAACAAGAGCAAAATCAAAGAAGGCCTTCGTAAGTTAGAATTTGAAAGCAAACAGTTTGGAGGAAGTATCGCTCCAAGTATCGATGTAGCGCATACGGAAGCGATAAACGATGTGAACAAAGATATTAACGAAAGCGAGGAAGGAATGCCATCTACGACTCAAGTAACATCTAGTCCTCGAATTCACGATTCGCATACAGAAACAAAATTGAGAAATGAACAAAGTGAGAACAAGTTTATTAAGACATACCAAGAGTCTAAAGAGTACAGTCCTCCAGGAAGTCGTTCGGTAGAGAAGACTTGGGATGAAACCAATAATAAACTTCGTCTCTCTAGTTCAAATGACTCAAATAGTCAAGATGAATATAAAGCAGGTATGTTTAAGAGTTTATTACAGCCAAAGTCATCAAACAAGTTTATAATAGGTGATGAAGAAGAACCGTTGTTTTCAAGTACTCCTAAGTCTGCTTCCAGTTCTCCGACTCGTACGAATCCAGATGGCGATTCGTTGTCAAAAATTATGAGAGGCGAAATATCAGACGAAGAGCAAGAAAACTTGAGTTCTGTAGGATTGTCTTCATTGAATGCCTCCATAGCAGTTTCGTCGACAAAAGAGTCATATGGCGTTTCAGCACCTAAAGTAATTTCTCAATCTTCATCAAATCCACCTCCAGTAAAGGAACAAGGACGAGTCATACCATCTCTTGAGGCAATTTCTAAAAATCAGGTTCCCTTAATGTCTGGAGGGGATGTCTCTTCGGGTCCAAATGTGGCCAATATGAGTTATACAGGAACTGAGAAAGATTTACAGCGTAAGAGAGACTTGTTGTATAAGTTCAAAATATTAAAGAGACAGTATACTAACGGATTTGTTCCAGAAGTGAATGAATATATGGATTTGCACGATTTAGAGCGCGAATATGATTCGGTGACGCGTCAACTCCGACTAGATGAGCAAGTCGAGAATTACAAGAAGTTTTTAACAATGGGGTTCTTTGGGTTAGAGATGGTGTTGAAAACATTTTTGAAATTTCAAGATATCGAAGGATTTGCAAGTCAACAGATAGCTGGAATGAATCAATATGAGAAAATCTTACTGGAGATAGGAGAGAAGCACTCCGTATCTTTGTCGAGTCAATGGCCTCCGGAGTTGCGTTTGGCTGGAATGGTGTTTATGAATGCAGCAGTATTTTTGGGAACTAAGATGTTGTTTAAGGGAGGTTCGTCGGGTATTATGTCTAGTTTATTTGGCGGTGGGTCGTCGTCATCGTCTAAACCGTCAAGTAATAGTGTACCTACTTTTTCTTCTACATCAGCCCCAAAGAAAAAGATGAGAGGTCCAGATCTGGATATAGAAGACTTAGATGCCAAGAAGATCAATTAAATTGAATATTTGAAAGAAAGAGTATACTTAAATAAAGATGAGCGACGAACCTCAAGAATGTGTAGTGTGCAATGAAGAATGTCAAGAACAAACAGCTTGCGGACATATAGTTCATACACAATGTATTGCACGAAGTGGAAAGTCCGAGTGTCCAATGTGTCGTCAAGCGGTAACTATTTCTTCTGATCATTTAGAGGTATACAATGAAGCAGTTATTAGGAATCGTCGTCTTGAAGAAGAACGGAATCGAGAAGCTGCTCAAGAAATTCAAGAACAAGAGGTACCTCGCCAAAATAGACGACCTCAAGGTCCTCCTCTGATTTATGTAGGAGGAAGAGAATTACGATGGATCCGCGTAGATCCTCCTGAAATGAATATTGACCAATTATTTATCGAACTAGCAACAATTAATCAGGCTAGAGAAGGTCAAGAAGTGCAATGTAGTGCCAGAGTACTTCGTATATTAAATTTAGTATACGAAGCACGAGAATTGTCAATCGAAGCGAATATAAATCTTCGTCAGCTCTTTGACACGATATTGACTGTATTTGAAGAATAGTTTCATTTTTATTTTGTTACAATGTAACGAATGCGGCGTTGAAGCTAATTGAATTTAAAGGAATTGAGAGAGAAAGAATAAAGAAATGCCTGCTAAACCTTTTATTTTACCCATTTCAGAAGAAAAACGTAAGTTAAAAGAATTAAAGTACACATTGTATACCGATGGAAGTTGCGATAATTTGGGAACAAGACAAGGAGGATGGGCGTCTTATATATTAGATCCAAGCGATAATGGATGGCTAATCAGTGGCCAGGTTGCAGATACGACTTCAAATCGAATGGAACTTCAGGCTATTATTGAAGGGTTAGAATGGATACTACAAAAATATGATGAAGCGACTTGTCGTCACGTAAAAGTGACATTATATTGCGATAGCAAATACAGTGTGAATTTAATCAAAGAGTGGATTCAAGATTGGAGAACTAAAAACATATTAGAAAATCGTCCTAATCTTGATCTGATTCTTCAATTAGACGAACAGAGAAATAAGTGTCAGTTATCTCCTCATTGGATTCCTCGAAATAGTTGCGAATTAGCGGCTCTATGCGATAAAACAGCCAACGAACGTCGAGAAGAATTAAAAAAGGAAGTATTATAACAGAGACTCGTTGTCTTGGTTGGTTTGCTCGTTGTATTGACCAAGTGTTTCTCCTAATATGTCATACAAATTGGTGATCTGGTTGATAAGAATTATAGTATCGGGTTGTAAAAGACGAGAGACACCTTCAGAAGACTTTAAGGATTCTCGTAACAGAGGTTCGATTGCTTTGTTGGTTTGTAGTATCTTTTGAACAACCGAAGAAAAAGACATTTACTATACTGTGTATAGTATGTAGTATGATGTATTAAAATAGGTATTTGATAGAAAAAATACAAAGTTAAAAAAATCTTGTGTAGTTAAAATGGAGGGAGGTAACGTAGAATGGATCTTATCAGAAGAGGCAGAGAGGCTCAATTTGTTTCCAATACAAAATGATGATATCTGGCAATTCTATAAGCAGTCAGTAGCATCTTTTTGGGTTTCTGATGAAGTGAGTTTAACCGATGATCTTGTAGATTGGGAGCGCTTAGACAATGACGAGAAGCACTTTATTTTGATGGTCTTGGGTTTTTTTGCCAATAGTGATTTCATCGTGAATGAAAACCTGGAAGAGAACTTTAAGTCTCAAGTGCGTCTTCCTGAGCTGAAGATGTTTTATAATTTTCAATCGAGTATGGAAGACATTCATTCTATTATGTATCAGACCTTGTTAGATGTATTAGTCAAAGACGCTGAAACCAAACAGCGCCTTCTTCATTCGACGGTTGAAATTCCTACTATTAAAGCAAAGGCGGATTGGGCTCGTAAGTGGATTGAAACAGGTAATTGGGTGCAACGATTGATAGCGTTTGCAATTGTAGAGGGAATTTTCTTTTCAGGCAGTTTTTGTAGTATTTTTTGGTTAAAGAAGAGAGGTCTTATGAGGGGATTGTGTATTTCAAATGAGTTTATTTCTCGCGACGAAGGGATGCATCGTGATCTAGCATGTCTGATCTACTCTAAGTATGTAGAAGAGAAGTTACCTAACAATATACTGATTGAAATGATTCAAGAAGCTGTTCAAGTGGAGCAAGCCTTTATTCGCGAGTCTCTTCCATATCGTCTAAAAGGGATGAACGAGAAATTGATGTGCG
>JACCDP011542896.1_pt1 | contig 10400 bp, 7 predicted proteins | sample 7445841 | NCBI WGS metagenome assembly JACCDP01 (sample SAMN15323441, study PRJNA562643) | freshwater metagenome | isolation source: river surface water | place: USA:Blue River Watershed | collected 2017-08-17
GGACGTCGCGACCGGACGTGTCGTCGACGCGGACGGGGGCGTGGTGCGCGCGGGATTCGCCGGCGCGGGACCCTCCCACGCGGGGACCCTGCTCGCGGGGCCGGGCGGCGCGCTGTGGCGACTGCCGACGATGGAGCGGCTGCGCGACGACCTCGTGGACGGCGTCGTCGGAACGGACGGTGCGCTCGTCGCCCACGCCGTCGCAGGGCGCGTCCGCGTGGGTCATGACGTCGACTTCCGTCACGGCCTCGGGGACGAGGACGACGCCGTGGAGCGCATCGCCTTCGTCGGCGACGACGTGGTGCTGGTGGCACCGGACGGGCGTGCACACGCGCATGCGCTCCCCGGTGGGCAGCGCGTCCGCGACGTGAACGACGGGGACGTCCCTCCCGAGGACGAGGCCCTCCCAGAGGGTGTCACCGTCGCCGACCCGGATTCGCCGAGCTGTCTGCGGGACGGCGACCGTTCGTGGCCGCTCCCCGCCGACGGTGCCGTCCGCGCCGGCTCCTCGCTCGTCGCATGGACGGACGACGGGATGCTCGTCCGCCTCTGAGCCGAACTAGTCCGCCGGCGTCACGCAGCCGCTGCTGCCGGGGGCGCACCCCTCGCCGACGAGCGCCCGCTCCACGAGGGCGTCCCCCGCGAAGCGCACGAGCACGCGCCCCTGGTAGTCGTAGACGGCTTCCGGCTGGAACACCAGTTGCAGCGGGAAGCGCTCGCCGGTCTTCAGCGTGCGCGGGATCGGCAGCGGCGCGTCGACCTGCTCCGCCTCCGTCCAAAACACGTCGGCGCCGGTCTCCGGGTCCGTGGTGCTCACCTCGATCGCCTGAATCGTCACGCTGTCCTCGCCGATGTTCACGATGGCGAACTCGGCGCCCGCCATCGCGCGTCCGTCGGCGGGGACGGAGTCGAAGGTGAGCATCACCGCTGGCTCCGTCGCGACCTCCACCGTGCCCTCGGCGACGACGATCGTCTCCTGGAGGCCGTAGGAGCCACACGCGAGCAACTGCAAGAGGAGCCATGCCATGCGCGCATAGGAACCGCCCGGGCCGCTGCGCGCAACCCGGGCGCCCCCGCGATAGTCCGCCCCCATGATCGGCGTCTACGACAGCGGCTTCGGGGGCCTGTCCGTCCTGCGGGCACTTCGTCGCGCGATGCCGCAGGCCTCCTTCGTGTACCTCGGGGACAGCGGGCGGGCGCCGTACGGGGGTCGCGACACCCACACCATCCTGGACTTCGCCGAACAGTGCGTGGAGCGCCTCTTCGACGAGGGGTGCGGTGTGGTCGTCGTCGCGTGCCACACGGTGTCGTGCGTCGGACTGCGGCACCTGCAGCGTCGCTACGTGGACGCCGCGTCGCACGGGCGACGTCGAATCCTCGGCGTGACCATCCCGGCGGCGGAGGCGGCCGTCGCGACCTCCCGCGGCCACATCGGGTTTCTCGGCACGGCCCGAACCGTCGAGAGCGGCACCTTCCCGCTCGAGGTCGCGAAGCTCGGCCGTCATCGCGTCACCCAGCGTGCGGCCCCGCTGCTCGCGCCGATCGTCGAGGAGGGGCTGGAGACGTCCGAGATCGCGCGTCTGGCCTCCCGCCGCTACCTCTCCGACCTGGACGGCTGCGACACGATCGTGCTCGGCTGCACCCACTACCCGCTGCTCGCGGACGTCCTCCGCGCGGAGACGGACGCCACGGTCCTGGACCCCTCCGACGTCGTCGCGGAGCGGCTGATCGCCTGGTTCCAACGTCACCCCGGCTTCGATCCGGGGTGCGACGGCACGCTGCGCGTGCTGTGCACCGGCGACGCGGACGCGTTCCGCCGTCACGGCGAGCGCTTCCTCGGCGCGGCGATTCCGGACGTGTGGGCGATCTCGGAGTCCGCGGGGCGGCTCGTGCCCCGGTCTCCGACGCTCACCCCGCGCGGCCAGGTGGTGCGCGAGCGCTGATCGCGCCGGTCACACCCCGTAGCGCGCGCCCGGGGCCGCGGCGCCGGGACCCGCCTTCGGGCGCATGTGCCGCATCGCGTCCTCCGACGTGATGAGCCCCTCGGTCAGCAGCGCGTGGATGTGCTGGTCGAGCGTCTGGCAACCCTCCCGCTGGGACGCCTCCATCAGCCCGATCGCCTGGTGCATCTTCGCCTCACGGATGAGGTTCCGGATGGCCGGCGTCGCGATCATGACCTCGTACGCGGCCACGCGGCCACCGCCCTTCCGGGAGAGCAGCCGCTGGCTCACGACGCCGAGCAGCGCCGCGCTGAGCTGCGTGCGCACCTGCGCCTGCTGCGAGCTGGGGAACACGTCGATGATGCGGTCGACGGCCTGTACGGCGTCATTGGTGTGGAGCGTCGCGAACACGAGGTGGCCGGTCTCGGCGGCGGTCAGCGCCGCGTGGATCGTCTCCAGGTCGCGCATCTCTCCGACGAGGATGACGTCGGGATCCTGTCGCAGCACGTACTTGAGCGCGGACGAGAACGACTTCGTGTCGGCGTTCACCTCGCGCTGATCGACCGTCGCGAGGCGGCTCGGGTGCACGTACTCGATCGGGTCCTCGACCGTGATGATGCGGCAGGCGCGCGTGCGGTTGATGCGGTCGAGCAGGCACGCGAGGGTCGTGCTCTTGCCCGCGCCCGTCGGACCGACCACGAGGACGAGGCCCTGCGGACGCTCGCCGAGGCGCAGCACCGCGTCGGGAATGCGCAGCGTCTGCGCGTCGGGGACGCTCGTCGCGATCGCGCGGAGTGCCGCCGCCATGCGTCCCTTCTGGAAGTAGGCGTTGACGCGGAAGCGCTTGCCGTCGTCGAGGGCGAGCGCAAAGTCCACCTCGCGTTCCAGCTCGAAGATCGAGCGCTGCCGCTGGCTCATGATGCTGAACAGCAACGTGCGCACGTCCACGTCGGTGAGGCGGGTCCGTCCGAGTGGCTTGAGGGACCCGCTCACCCGGAGGATCGGCGGGCGGCCCACCGCGATGTGGACGTCCGAGGCGTCCGCCGCGACGGCCGCGTTGAGCAACCCCTTCATGTCGAACGCGCCGATGCCACCGGCATCCGAGCCGCCCCGGAAGGCGTCGACGCTCGTCGTCATGCCCTTCGCCCACAGCGCGAACTCGTCGGCGTTCGAGGCGTAGGCCATGCCGATGTCCTGCGTGATGGTGTCCGCCTTGAACAGCCGGAGGAGGCTCTCGTTGAAGGTGATCATGCCCGGCCCCGAATCGGCGCGCATCAGGTCGGCGAGCAGGGAGGTCTCCTGATCGCGCAGCAGGCGTGCGGCGGCGGGACTCATCGTCAGCATCTCCACCGCGAGCACGCGGCCGTGCCCGTCGGCCCGCGGCAGCAGGCGCTGACTGATGACGCCGCGCAACGCGAGCGAGAGGTCCACCGCCGCCTGCGCGCGCGCATCCTCGGGAAAGAACCCGAGGGCGCGTTGCAGCGTCTGCGTCGCGTCGATCGTGTGGAGCGTCGCGAGCACGAGGTGTCCGGTGAGCGCCGCGGAGAGCGCGACCTGCATCGTCTCCACGTCACGGATCTCCCCGAGCAGGATCACGTCGGGGCTCTGTCGCAACACCTGCCGCAAGGCCGTCGCGAAGTTCGCCGTGTCGCTCCCGATCTCGCGCTGCGTCACGCGGGCGCGGATGTCCTCGTGGAGGAACTCAATGGGATCCTCGATGGTGACGATGTGGACGTCGCGGGTCCGGTTGACGTGGTGCACCATCGCCGCGAGGGTGGTGCTCTTGCCCGACCCGGTCGCGCCCGTGACGAGGACGAGGCCGCGCGGCGCGTCGCACCACGCCTTCACGTCCTCCGGGATGGCGAGCTCGGCGAACACCTTCTCCCCCCGCGGCAGCGTGCGCGCGACGACGGTGCACAGGCCCTGCTGACGCGCGACGTTGATGCGGAAGCGCTCGCCCGACGGCAGCGCGTAGCCCACGTCGCAGTCGCCGAGCTCGTCGAAGCGGGCGCGCATCGCGAGCGTCGGCAAGACCCGGTCGAGCAGCCATTCCACGTCGGCGCGCGTCGTCGCGGGCTCGGGCAGCACCACGACGCGGCCGTGGATGCGGAGTGCCGGCGGTCGCCCCTCGTGGAGAAACAGGTCGGACGCGGCACGCAGTTCCAGGGAGCGGAGGAGGTCTTCGATCGGGTGCATCCCCGGATGCTATCGCAGCGACCCCCGACGCCGCACCTCGACCTCCACCCACGGGGTGCGCAGGTCGGTCGTCGTGAGCGCGACCCCCCCGCGAACGCCACGCAGGACGACGGGCCGCACACGGCGCCCGTCCCCATCGAGCGCCCAGGCGCGCGTTCCCCGCGGGTAGGCCAGCGTCACGGTGCCGTGCACGCGCGCGAGCCGCACGGGTCCCCTGCCCCACGCGAGCAGCGACGGTCCGCTTCCCCACACGCTGCCCTCCGCGGACGCGCGCTCCACGACCGTCAAGAGCGCGCGGGCGCCCTGCGCCAGCGGTGTCCCGTCGAGACTCAGCAACGAGACCGCCGGCGCTCCGGCAAGGTCGACCGACAGGCCCCCCGCCGCGCCACGCCCCGCGCCGACCACCGCCCACAGGCGCTCCGTCGCGACGGTGAGGCGTCCTTCGGCGACGTCCCAGCGCACCGGCCCGCCCGAGGGAGGGGGCATCACCGGGGTGTCCGGCGGCATCGTGTCGAACGACTGCCGGAGCCGGGTGTCGACGAGGCTCGTGGGCCCCACCTGCGGGTCGAGCCACAGGGCGCCGGCCTCCGCCAGGTCCCGCAGCAGCGCGGGCGGGCTCCACCAGCGCGTGAAGCGCCGGGAGGCCTCGGGCACCTCGCCGGACACGAACAGGAACCGCGCCGCGGGCAGCTGCGCGAGCGCGTTCTCACGGCCCTGCACGTCGTGGGACCCGGCCGGGTCCGCGGCGAGGTCGAGGGTGTCGTGGCTCCACGCGAACCAGGCCATCGCGTCCCAGCCCTGCCGTGCCCCGAAGGCGGCCCAGGTGAGCGGCGCCTCCTGGCCGTGACGGCCCGGCCACGTGTGGTCGAATTCGCTCACGAAGCACGGCCGCCCGTCGCGACACGCGGACGCGCGCTCGAGCGTCCGCGCCGTGAGCGGGTGTGCGAGGAGGGACTGGTCGGTGAACACGAGCTGCTCGGCGGGCGGGTCCCAATACACGTGCAGATCGGCGGCGTCACAGGGGTCGACCGTCGCGTCCGCAGCCGGCACCCCGAAGCTGGACGTGCAGACGATGGGCGCGCGCACGCCGAGCTCCTCGCGCAGGAACGCGACCATGCGACGGTAGTGCTCCCGCTCGAGCTCCGTGTAGAACCGCAGGAGGTCCGCGGAGCGCGGGTGCGGCCACAGGTCCGCGCGACCCCGGGCCGAGGGTTCGCGCGCCACGCTGTCCAGCGCGAGCGTCTCGCCGGGCTGGAGCCCGGCGCGCGCCCCGCGGTTCCACGCCGCCGACAACGCCGCGTCCGTGCCGTAACGCCCCCGCAGCCACGCGTTCCATCGTGCGTCCAGCACCGCGCGGTGCGCGCGTCCGAGACGCTCGAGGGCCCCGCTGTGCCAACTCGCGACGAGGCTGTCCTCGTTGGCGATCTCCACGGCCGCCACGACGTCGCTGGCCGCGCGGGGACGACCCGTCGCCGGATCGGTGCGCCCCCACAGCGCGCGGAACCACGCCTTGCGCGCTTCCTCCCATTCCGGACGGAAGAACGCCGCGAGCTTGTTGTTCAGCGGCAGGCCCGCCGGGTCCGGCACCCCCTCCTCCGGGCGGTACGCGCGCAGCGTCCACCCCTCGAGAAAGACGCGCACCCCGGCCGTGGCGAGGGCGTCGACGAAGGCATCCAGCCGCGCGAGTCCCTCGGCGCGCAACGCCGGGACGCGGCTCCCGTCGGAGAGCACCTCCCCCCGATGCGGGTCGACGAGGCCCACGTCCTGCGCGTCGATGTGGTGCAGCCGCGCGAGGTCAAAACCCATCGCGGCGACGTGTCCCGCCCACGCCTCCGCCTGGCCGACGGGCGGCAACGCGCCGCGCCCGACGAGGTTCACCCCCCACAGGCGCGCCGGACGACCGTCCGGTCGCACGAGGCGTCCGCCCGACACGCGCAGGGCGCCGTCCACCGGCCCGGACACCGGCAGGGCCTGCGGCGGACGACGCACGTCGAACGCGTAGACGTCGTCGTCCTGCTCGCGAACGGGCCACGCACCCTGGGTCCGCGGCTCGCTGTCGCTCGCCCGGACTTCCAGGAGCGCGAAGGTGAGCGGCCCGGGCCGTGACCGCACGACCAGCGCGGCGATGCTCGCCGTCGGAAATGCGATCGGGACCGTGCGGAGGGATGCGGTGAGGACGTCTCCGTGCGGGTTCCGCCCGATCGGCACGGCGTCCGCGTCACGCCCGGTGGCCCCGGCCCACGCCGGCCAGGCATGTTCGCCCACCATCCACTTGATGGGCTGTGTACGCCCGTCCGCGTACTCGACGACGCCGTCGGCGACGATGTCGCGCACGTCCAGCCCGCCGTGGCCGCCCGTGAGCACGTACAGCGTCCGCGCCGTCCGTCCGATGGGGACACGGACCTCGGCGGGCGCGTCCGGCATGGCGAGGGAGCGCAGCACGACCGCATCCGGCGACGATGCGGCGTCGAAGTCCAGGTGGACCGGCCCAGACCACGCGCGCGCCTCCGCGACGCGGTAGGCCATCGCGCCGGGGCCGAAGAGATCGTGGTTGCGCAGCCCGTCGAGCGTCACCGCGCGGCTGTCATCCGACGGGGTGCGCGACGACGCGTCCGTCGCGGCCCTCGGCTTCTGCGTCGCGCGACCGCACGCCGCGAGCACGAGCGCCGCGGCGAGCATCGAGCCGAACCGACGTGCGCCGGTCACGCCACACGACCCAGGCGACGCCGGATCGCCGTACGCTCCGCGGCGTCCAGTCCGCCGAACCACACGGCCGGCAGCCACGCGATCCCGACCGCGACGCACACGACGACCAGGCGCGCCCATCCCGCGACCGGAACGTGCGCGGCCCCCACGCCGACGAGCGCCGGGATCGCCATGGCCCCGCATGCGCGGACGAAGGCGGCATCGAACGCGGAGATGCGCAGGCGACGCCACACGACCCACGCGCCGACGAGGTTGGCCGCGACGAGGGCCGCGCCGTTGGCGAGCGACGCCCCCAATGCCCCGAGCGGCGGGATCAGCAGCCAGGAGCCCACGAAGCTCGCGACGAGCGCCGGGGCGACGCCGAACCAGACCGCTCGCGCGTGGCCGGTCATCGCGAGGAGGTAGTTCACGCTGCCGCACGCCACCCCGATCCATTGGGCCACGGCAGCGACCTGCAACGCCGCCTGGGCCTGCGGGGTCGCGAGGTCCGGCCAGCCGCGCAGCAGCGCGTCCGGCGCGACGAGCGTCACCAGCACCGGCAGCGCCGACAGCAAGGAGGCCCATCGCGCCGCCGCCCGGAACAGCACGCGGAGCGCGTCGTGATCGCCTGCCGCATGGTGCGCCGCGAGCATCGGCGCGAGCGGCCCGTTCAACGCGACGAGCGCGAGCCCGTAGATCGGTGCGAGCGCGACGACGGGCCCATACACCGCGGCCTCGGCGGGCCCGTGCACCGCCGAGAGCACCACGTGGTCCGCCCACGCGTAGGCCGCGATCACGATCCCGTGCAGCCAGAGGGGCCACGCCATGGCCGCCATCGCCGGGATGTCCGTCGGGCGCGCCGACGCCGATCCACCGGCGGCGGGAGCCGTCGCGCGCGTGCGCGAGAGGGCCACGAACGCCCACAGGCAGCCTCCCGCGATCGCCGCGACCCATCCGCGGGTCATCGCCACGAGCGGCGTGCCCGGCATCCACGCCCGTGCGACCGCGAGGATCGCGAGCGCCTGGCTCGCCGGCCACAGCAGGTTCATCACGAACGGCCGCACCCGCGGGTGCCCGTGGCCCTGGGACGCCGCGACGGCGACCATGCGCAGCGCCCCGAGCGGAAGCGACAGCGCCACCCACCGCACGGCCTCGGGGCCGTCCGGTCCGAGCCGGAGACGCGCCGCGATCGCGCCCGCACCGACGGTGACGCCCACGCCGAGCACGCAGCCCACGACGCCCACGGCCACCGACGCCACCCCCACGACCCGGCGGGCCGCGGCGGGCTCCCGGGCGATGGCGACGTGACGCACCACGACGTTCTCCATCCCCAGCAGCACCACGAAGCCCGCGAACTGCGCCACGCGCCGCAGCGTCCCGTACGCGCCATAGGCGTCCGGACCGAGCACGCGGCCACTCCAGGCATCGAGCACGACGAGCGCCGCGCCCCCGACCAGGCTCGCCACGAGCCAGATCGCGCCACCCCGCGCGAGCGCCGCGGTGGCCGGAACACGCGGGGGTACGTGGTCGGCAGCGGCGTCGTGCACGCCACCCGGTAACGTGCGGATCGGCTGGCAGCGCCCCGCATTCCGGGTGACGTGGGGGCATGGAAGCGCCCCTGCGACTGCTGCTCGTGTGCTCGTCGGGCGGGCACCTCGCGCAGTTGCACTGCCTCGACGCATGGTGGCGCCGCCACGACCGGGCGTGGGTGACCTTCGACAAGCCCGACGCGCGCTCGCTGCTGTCCGACGAGCGCGTCCACTGGGGTCATCATCCGACCAACCGCAACCTCCCGAATCTCCTCCGCAACACGCTGCTCGCGTGGAAGGTGCTGCGCGCCGAGCGTCCCGACGTCATCGTCAGCAACGGCGCGGGGCTCGCGGTCCCGTTCCTGTGGCTCGGGAAGCTGCTGTTCGGTGCGGTCACCGTGTACATCGAGGTGTACGACCGCATCGACACGCCCACGCTGACCGCGCGGCTCGTGCGGCCCGTTCTCGACCGCATGGTCCTGCAATGGGAGGAGCAACGCGCGTCGTACCCCGAGGGGATCGTGCTGGGATCGGTGCTGTGATCTTCGTCACCGTCGGCACCCACGAGCAACCGATGGACCGGCTCGTCCGCGCCCTGGAAGCCCTCACCCTCGATGAGGTCCCCGCCGACGAGGCGATCGTGATCCAGGGCGGTCCGTGCACGGTGCCCGTCCATCGCGCGCGCATGCAGGCGATGATGCCGTTCCCGGCGTTGCAATCCCACATGGCCGCCGCGCGGATCGTCGTGACGCACGGCGGTCCGGCCACCATCATGCAGGCGCTCTCCCACGGGAAGGTCCCCGTGGTCGTGCCCCGGCAATCCCGGTACGGCGAGCACGTGGACGACCACCAGGTGCGATTCGCACGACGCCTCGCGGACCGCGTGGTGCTCGTCATGGAGATGGAGGAGCTCGGGCCGGCGCTCCGCGACCATTCCCTGCGCGAATCGGCGGTGCCGACCGAGCAGCTCGGGCCGGCGCGCGCGCGCGCCTTCGCGGAGCGACTCGACGCGCTGTGCAGGGATCTCGTCGGACGTCGCGGCGTGCTAGGCTCCCGCGCGTGACGCTCCTCTCGCTGCCTGCTCCGTTCGCCGGAGGCCGATTCCAGCTCCTGGACGTGCTCGGCGAAGGCGGCATGGCGACGGTGTACCGCGCCCACGACGTACGGCTGCAACGCGCACGCGCGATCAAGATCCTGTCCCCGGCGCTCGCGAGCAAGCCGGCGCTCCGGCGGCGCTTCCTCGCGGAGGCGCAGACGATGGCGAACCTCGAGGACGCGCACGTCGTACGCGTCTTCGACACCGGCGAGGACGGGGACTCCGTCTACATCGTGATGGAGCTCGTGGAGGGCGGGTCGCTGCTCGACCGCGTCGAGGGCCACGGACCGCTGCCGGCGCGCCTCGCGTGCCTGACGATGGCCGACGTCTGCGAGGGCCTCTCCGCCGCGCACGCACGTGGAATCGTGCATCGCGACGTGAAACCGCACAACATCCTGCTGACGCGCACCGGCCACGTGCGGATCACCGACTTCGGCATCGCGCAGGTCCATTCGGACGACCAACCCGGGATGACGCGCACCGGCGCGGTGATGGGCACCTGGGGCTACATGGCCCCCGAGCAGAAGAGCAACGCCCGCACGGTGGACGCCCGCGCGGACGTGTACGCGGCCGGCGCCACGCTGTGGGCCATCCTGCGCAACGAGACGCCGCGCGAGCTCTTCATGAGCGACGACGAGCCCGACATGCGCGTCGGGATCCCCGACGCCGCGTGGGACGTGATCCGCACCGCGACCCGCTATCGCCGGGACGATCGCTACCCGAGCGCGGACGCCATGGCCGAGGCGCTTCGCCGCGCAGCCGCGGCGCTGGGTCCGGATCCGCTCGACGCAATCCCGCTCGTCCCCGCGGGCGGCGACGTCGCGCGGCCGACGCTCGTGGTGACCGGCGGCGGCGGAGCGCCTACCCCGCCTGCGGCGCGGCCCGCCCCGGTCGTCCACGACAACGCCACGCAGATGCTCCCGGCGGACGACGACGGGCCTGTCGGGCACGCCC